>ERZ791926.437-NODE-437-length-36505-cov-3.023594_pt1 | contig 36505 bp, 28 predicted proteins | sample MGYA00510131_ERZ791926 | MGnify/ENA primary metagenome ERZ791926 (study PRJEB30046, sample SAMN00792052) | human gut metagenome | study: EMG produced TPA metagenomics assembly of the A metagenome-wide association study of gut microbiota in type 2...
GTTTGTATTAATTTTTAATTGCTTAAAATTTTTCTCTGTTACATGAATCGTAGCAGTTCGATCTGCTTTATAATACTTTCCATTCTTAACATTGTTGTTATCCCAAGTCACCTTAACTTTTGGCAGTGTCTGATCGATCACAAAATCATGTACATTATCTCCAAGCCATGTGATTCCCTTATTCTTATTTCCGGCCAGATCCATTGTATTTACATCCAGAGAATATTCTCCGTCCGCTGTAAATGGCACGTTCATTTTGTAAACATAATACTTGCTGCCATCTATTCTTGTATGCAAAACACCATCCGTTGCAAAATTAGATTTGATCTTTTCCTTCTTTCCGTTTTTTGTTAGATAAACGTTTGTATTCTTGCTGGAAAAATTTCGTTCATTGATCGTAATCGTTGCTGTTCTTGGTTTTTTATAATATTTATCTTTGGATTCGTTATTATCATAAGACACTGTTATTTCCGGAGCAGAAACATCGATATTGAAAGTCTTATGTACTGTACTTTTGTGTCCAGTATTATCAATCATTGTAAAATTAGCTTTCACACCATTCTTGTTATTCTGAGCTACGTCAATCTTTACATGATCTTTCTGATAATTATGTTTCATATCATCATAATTTTTTTCTTTTGAATTTGCTGCTCCTGCATCATACTTAATCGTCTGGATTCCAGAATAGCTGTCCATTGCTTCCAGGCCGATATAAACATCATGGTTATAATATTCTTTCTCCGGAGTTTCTTGCAAAATCTTAATAGAACTTGTCACGGAATGCTTTCCATTGCTTTCCAGAATCACACCTGCAGATTCATATTCGTCAGATTTATTTCCTGCTTCATCCTCTGCCATTGCATAAACGTGTCCTTTGAAATCCGGCTGAATATTAAATGTTTGCTTCTTACTATTAGCGGTTTTTGTATCTGAAACAGACCCTTCGTTATTTAAATAAGAAGAAACACTTACAACCCCACTTGTTTTATCATCGGATGTGATCGTCGTTTTAAATGCATGATCGAAGAAATTTCTAAATTTCCCTGTTGATTTAAAGTTTTCGTAACCACCTAACAGATCAAACGCTATATTTTCAACCTCTGGCTTTGTTTTATCAATCTTATATAATTCCTGACCGACTTTGGAAACAACTTTATTTTTGCTGTCTTTTAGATAGAAAGTCACTTTTCCTTTTTTAATATCCTTGGAATATGAGATTTTTTCAAACCATGGACCATTTGCTGATGTGGAAATCAGATCATAACCTGATGTTTCTCCCTGTACTGGTGTAATTTCAAAATTGTCTGATACAAACCAGTTATTTTTTCCATCCGGCTTAGTTGTTGTATAATGTTCATCCAGTTTAATGTCATTTGCTTTGACGTACAGATCACCAGGAACATATGTTACATCATAATAATTTGGTGTTTCTGCCCCAGAAATCTTAACGGCACCTGTATGTTTTCCAAGTGATGTTAGTCTTGGTACATCGTTTGTGACAACTGGCTCAGTGATCGTCGTCATGTCATCCCCAGTCACAAATCCGGATACACTGTAGGTTCCTTTTTCAGATGATTCTCCATACTTACGATATTGATCTTTTGCCTTAAATACCAGATTCGCTTTATGGATCGTTCCTCTTAATTCTTCTGGCTGCTTTAATTCATAATTTGACACATCTGATCCATTAATAGAAAACTCATCATAGATCATATCCTTGTTCTCACCAGGATCAGCCGTCTGATATTTTATCTCTGGGATAACCAGTTTTACATCTTCTCCTCCAACAACACCGACAAGTTTCGGAGTGTTGACAAAAGAAGCTTTTGTGTCCTTATCATAAGTTTTGTCTTTCACTGCCACATCTGTTATACTCAATTCTTTCTTATTGATCGCAGCTGTTAACCCAGTAATGTCGTTGATCTCATAATTAGGATTATTTGATGTTACTTTGATCGGCTGAATTTCCTTTTTTGTTCCGCAATCTTTTGTGTCAAAAGCTGCTTTCGAATACGTATAAGAGAAATCCGCTGCATCCTGTGTCAACACATTAGATACCGTTGGTATCTGACCATATTCAGCATCAACTGTGCCATCATATATCTTGTCAAGCACACTGGCTGTTGCCGTCAGCTGTCTCTTTTCAGTCGTAATCTTGATCGTCGTATCTCCATAAGTAAATTCAACACTTGCTCCTGCTTGATTGGCAGTTATTATCGTTGTATAGTTTTCTCCGTTTTTTTCATTTGTAATTGTAATTCCTTCTGGATTTTCCCCTTCATAGAAATAACTATCCGTTGTCTGAATCTTTAAGGAGTCCCCATACGTAAGTTTATATTCTCCATTTTCACATGGAATTTCTTTTACTGATCCTTCAATACTTTCTGCAATCTGGTTCCCGATTAACAGACTTGCTGCATCATTCTTCAATAGATTTGATTGATGAAACAGCTGATTTTGTTGTGCGTACAGGGTATTCATTCCAGCTGGAGCAATACATAAGCTCCCCACAGACATTACAACTACCGCTTTTTTTAACTTCCTCATTAATTATTATTGCTCCTTTATATTTGTAATTTATTAATTTATTTTATCACATTCCATAAAAAAATAACACTATTTTGTACTTTGATGCAATAATTAGTACTCTTTAACAAAAAAGATCTGCAATAGCAGATCTTAAATGATTGTCACATTCATATGAATCGAACTTAAATCATATTCTGATTTCTCTTCGTATGTTTCCAGTCGGATTCCAATTTTTCCATGTAACAGTGATTCAATTGTTGTCTCCAATTTCTCCAGATTTCTTTCCACATAATGAAAGTCTACTTTATCATTCTCAGAAAACAGGATTCTTACATTTCCTTCTTCTCCTGGCAAAACAGAAGCATGATTTAAGCAGGAACGTATTTGTATCGGCAATGCACATTTGATTTGATACCAGGCTTTAAAGAACTCTTCCAGTTGAATCATTCTATCCTTATCCTCTTCTACATCATTTTGTGAATGGAAATTGTTATGTAGTTTCGGTGGATCATCTTTTTGTGGAACAGCCTTCATTGGAACGCCTTGTTTTAATTCTCTGATCTCATCAGCCATACATCGCATCTGATCTTTTAACGTACAGATATCTGGTTCGACATCCATAACAGGCTTACATAATTTGATAAACTCTATTTCTACCAGAATCCTCTTCGAGGTAGAAAATCGAAGCTTATTTAAAAGGTCCGAACATATCCTGATATAACGGATCAATACAGCTTCATCAAGCTCGCCTGCTCTTTTCTGAAGCATTTTCAAATGTTCGTGGGATAAATCTAAAGCATCCATTCCATGATTTCCTGTACCAGACAGTAACAAATTCCTCAGATATTGAAGAAATTCAGTAACAAATCTAGACCATTCGATTCCCTGATTACCGGCAGCCTCAATCTTATTCATCAAGGCTTCAACATCACAATGAAGTATATCGTTTAGAAGTTCGTCGTAAAATACGATATCTTCACGACCTAAGATATCCAACACATTCTCATAGGTAATTGATTTACCAAGATAAAAAGCAACACATTGATCTAGCAGACTTAAGGCATCACGCATAGATCCGTCCGCCTGTTTTGCGATATAGTGTAATGCTTTATCCTCTATTTCAATTCCTTCCTGCTTTGATAAATTTTTTAGCTGCGATGAGATCGCAGCTACAGTTATTCTATGAAAATCATATCGCTGGCATCTTGATAGAATCGTTGTTGGAATCTTATGTACTTCTGTTGTAGCCAGAATAAAGATTACATATGATGGTGGTTCTTCTAGCGTCTTTAATAAGGCGTTAAATGCTCCAACAGACAACATATGTACCTCATCAATGATAAATACTCTGTATTTACCGTCCTGTGGCGAGTATTTGACCTGTTCCTTGATCTCACGGATATTATCGACACCATTGTTTGATGCAGCATCGATTTCTACAACACTCGTAAGTACCCCCTTCTGAATTCCAAGACAGCTTTCACACTTGCCGCATGGTTCTCCATCAACTGGATGCTTACAATTTACTGCTTTTGCAAGAATCTTGGCTGCCGTTGTCTTTCCCGTTCCTCTGGTCCCACAAAAAAGATAAGCATGTCCGATGCGATTCGATCGGATCTGATTTCTTAATGCAGTGACCACATGATCCTGTCCCTGAATCTCGCTAAATCTTTGTGGGCGAAATTTACGGTACATGGCCATATATGACATTGATCATTCTCCTTTCTTTTTCCATAGAACAAAAAAGGCAGACCGCCCCTCTGCGTTCTGCCCATTGTTCCAAATAATAGTTCCGAAAATAAAAAAAGTACTAATCCACAAAATAATGTCGTTTTCACGAATCCAATTGTAAATTAATACTTTCTCATTATATCACTGTTTTTTAGTAGAATCAATATTCATGTCATTCTTCTGACTGTCCTCTGGATATTCCAGCTTAATAAATAATTTTAGCAGTCTGCTTAGTATATGTGGTATCGCATATAAAAGAATGATGATTGCTATAGATATTATGATTACATAATGAAGCATTTCATTACCTATATCACTAATCCCATGTATAGATATATCAAAAAATTTCTTGATGATTTGACCTTTAATCATTCCCAAAAAGATCATTCCGTAAATTAATATGATTATCCATAATCCATAACAGGCTTTTATAAAGTTTTTTATTCCTACTACATAGTCATCATGCAGAAAATGATGTATATTCTCTAAAAAAATTCCAATAACATTCTGGTCTTTTCGACTAACATGAAAAACTTTTAATATCATACGTGGTATTACATCGTAGCTTAATATTAAATAAATATGAATCATTAATGTTATCATAAACAATGCAATATCCATATAGAACCAATCATCAATCCTTGAGTTTGTAATCGCTCTAGTTATCTGATCGAAACATTTTTGAAAAATCCCATATTTCCAGACTTGTCTTATAAAATTTACATCAATAAAGATAATCAGTTCCAATGCTATTGTAAATTTGATCATATCTTTTAAGAGATTATTTTGATTGTTCATTTGCCTTTCCCTCCTTTTTTTGTTTTTGAAGAATCTCAAAAACGATCAAATGTTATTGGTTTATTCTCTTTTTTCATGTGCGACACTCCTTTAAAAAATAATTCCCGTCGCAAAAAAATAAGAAATCATTGTAATAATAAGTAAAATCAAAAAAACTATGTTACGTATTGAAGATGATTTTTCTGGAAGTTTCTGTACTTGTTCTCTGTTTAGTGCTTCTGATACTATATACAAAGAAGCAAATGCCAAAGGTATAACTACTAATATCAGGGAATACATTAACAGTGATAATATTCCATTTGTTTTAAATAGAATTCTCTCATAAACATTGAAATTAAACCATGAAATTCCTAACATTAAATAATTGACATAATACGAACGTGGCATATTCATATTAAGCCGTGAGCAGAAAGTTAAAAATTTATTTTTTTGTTCCATTTTATCATCTTTTGGATACCAGTTATAATCGTAAAACAACCAATCCCATTTGCCAGGTTGAATCTTACTTTCTCCTATAATAGATACATCCACGTCTATATACTGTCCTTTAAACCTAGCTTTTGATAAACCATATGTATTTATTTCATGTATTAATTGATTACCTTTGTAATCTGTGAAAACGTGGTTAGCTAATGATGGCATATTATACCGATCATATATACGTAATGATGGAATTTTAGCAAATGCTTTGTCTTGACATATATCATAAAGTAATTGTTTTGCAATCACTACATCTTCCGTCCTATATTCTTTCGTTAAAGTAGGATGAAAGATTGCAATCGATGCATTTATTAATCCTTTATCTGAATTATAAGTAAAAATAAACTCTGGATAATATGTCCATGTTTCCTTAATATCATCTTCCGGGAATAATTTTTTATAGTCTTCTTTTGATATTACACAATGTTTATAATGATATTCAATTTTACCATCCACCATATATTTCTCAAAATCCTTTGGATGAACTCTATACTTTTTATATTTGACATTTTTTAATTCTATATCTTCTTCTCTTATATCATGTCCATAAAAATTTCTATCTGTTTCTATTCTCTTACGCAATGAGCTGATTATAGCTGAAACAGCCCATGGAATTATGTATAAAACATCAATTAATATAATTATTGTCTTCATTGTTTTCACTCTCCTTTTTTCTCTTGAATGTTTTTTTGATTAAAATTATTTTTCGCAATATACTGATCATCTGAATTACTGTCATAAAAAATAATAAGGATGCCACAGGTCTTAAAGTATCATATGTTGTAATTAAATATTGATGGAGATCAGACTGTAAAAGCAAATGAAAATGAAATAGTCCTAAAGCATCACATATTGCAAATAAGTCGTTCGTTGAGAATAAATTCGCCAGTATTTTTGTAATGATTAATAATACTGCAACGAAAGCATTCATATAAAAAAACTATGTATTTAACACACATTCCCTATTTTTTTCATCATAAGATTGCAATATTTCCAGAGCAAAAGATTAATCAATAATAATCCAATTAAATACAGTAGCATTTCTTATTCCTCCGTATCATTCTGATAATAATGAAACAGTATAGATACTATAATTCTCTGTATTATGCCTATTGCCATATCTACTAATAAGCATAATATCACTACATTTATGATGCTAACAGGATCTATCAATTCAATTAATTTTTTTCCTTTGACGTACATGTGTAATATGATAAATTCAATGCTTATCGGGATAAGGCTGATTAACTGCTCTGTAATAAGAGGAACACCTCCAGACTGAGAAGTTACTATGGCAATATCAGCATCATTTACTATTTCAGAAACGATCATTAGAAGCATCACATATTGAATAATTGGACTGGCACTCATTTTTTGTACATATTTTAAATACCCAATTAAACAAATACCGACCAAAATCACTATTAATTGTATATAACTATAAACAAAAGTTTTTGCTCCTATATACAATCTGGCCTGCCATACCGAATCATATTTAAAAATTTTTTTTAAATTTTCGTTCATTATTTTATCTCTCACTTTCTTCAAATTGTTTTGCAATATTAATGCGGCTGAAAACTTTCAAAAAGTGCATTAACAAATCCGGCTGTTAAAACTATCATCATTAACAATATAATCATACTATTATCCGACCAGTCATAATACATTTTTGATACCTCATGTAATATTTTATCTTTTAAATCATGTTTTGTATTTGTTTCCTTTACATACATATCTTCGTCTGGATATAACCAATCGTATTTACCCTGCTTTATCAAACTATTTCCTACAACTGTTATACTTGTGTCCGTATTTTTATCTTCAAACGAAAAATCAGTACAAACTGGTTGTTTTTTCCTATCATAATGTTTACTGAACGCACCAATTTCATTGTCATTATAGCCATTGACAAAAACTGTATTTTTGCATTCTTTCCATATAGCATTTTTTATTTTGGTCAACTCTTCTTCTGAAAACTTTTGCTTATAAAAATAAATTTCATTTCCTGTTACTGTCGCTTTTATCTTTCCTTTACTTGATCGATATGTATATCTTCCTTTTTTCTTATAGAGAGTTACTTCATCGCAATCTGCAACATATTTCAAATATTCCTTTGTGCTTACAGATATTTCATTACCATCCTGTTCCAGATAATAGTAGATCTTCCCGTTAGTTTTAACTTTTTTAAATTCTTTTGATGTGACACTAAATTCTTCTGAGGTATTCTCTTTCAAATGAATGTCATTTATATTAATACTCTTTCCGTAAAAGTTACGATCACTTTCCCATACATTCCGCTTGGAATCAATATAATTTCCTAAAATATATGGAATTAGAAATGCCAATAGTTCCAATATAACCATAAATATAATAATCCGATATCTCCCATCTAATTTTTTCCACACGATTCTTTTCCTCCTCTAAAATCCAAACGACATCTGGTAATCAGCCTGATAATTTGTCCATACATACTCTGATCGTAACAATCCATATTCTGCGTTGGAAGATCCTTTGTATTTTGCCCAGTTCTTTAAATATTCGTTATACAGATCCGAATCATATCCACTTATGATAATTTTAGCCTGGCTGTTTACGATTGTTTCTAATAGTTCTATATGATCCTCTTCTGTCATTTCATGTGAATACTGTTTTCCTCTCCTCGTTGACAATATATAAGGCGGATCAAGATACATACAAACATCCGGATAATCAAACCGTTTGATTACTTCTAATGCAGGGCGACATTCAATCTGCACCTGGCGTAATCGTTCCGCTGTATCAAGTATCACTCCTGGCAACCGATACCAGTCATGTAGTGCATACATCTTTTCTCTTCCATGTACATCATTCTTCCATCCAGTTCTTTCGTTGCTTAAACGGAATCCATGTCCCTGCCAACATTTTGTTAAAAACATAGCTGCTTTTTCATATTTGTCATTTATATCACTTACGTCGATTGCCCTTTCATACATCTCTCTGCTATATGGTGTTGCTGCGACGATTTTTGCAAGATGATCGCTGTCATTCCGAATACATTCAAAAAGATTGACCACGTCATGGTTCAAATCGTTAATTAGTTCGATTCTGCTTGGAGCTTTATGAAAAAACACTGCTCCACTGCCAAAGAACGGTTCTATGTATGTTTTATGTTGTGGCATCAAATCTATAATATCTTTTGCCATTCTCCATTTGCTTCCAGGATATTTTAATATTCGTTTACTCATTTTTTCTCCTTCTAAAATAATGTGGATAACTTTGTGGATTGTATGTTGAAAATATGTTGATAACTGTAGTATCTTTTATATCCAATTTTTCCCTATTTCGCCAATTCTACTAGGAATGTGGATATTTTTGTGGATAAAGTGTTGATAACCCGTTTATAACTTAGTTAGAATTCTAATTGTTTTAAAAAATAGAATTTTTTTCTCCTTTTTTTCGTCAAAATATGAATTTTTTTCTTCCTTTTTTTGAATTTTTTTGTGTCCATTTGTAAATTAATGGAATCACTTTTGGTAAATTATGGATGCCTTTTTCTCACATTTTTTTATGTTTTTTAACACTTAAAAATGGCTTAAATACGTGGTTTTTTGACTCCCTCTGGAATTTCTTTATGTCCTATTTGGAATTTTATTATGTCCCTATTGGAATTTCCTTATGACCTTTCTGGAATTTTATTATGTCCCTATTGGAATTTCTTTATGACCCTTTTGGAATTTTATTATGTCCCTTTGGGAATTTCTTTATGACCTTTCCGGAATTTTATTATGTCCCTTCTGGAATTTTATTATGTCCTTTAATTCTCGCATACCGCATGATTACTGGCTTTGCAACTCCCCGTAATCAAGTATATAATCAAGTATTAAATCAAGTATATAATCAAGCAATCAATCAAGGAGCGATCGACGGATTGATTTATCACTTTATTTGTGGATAACTTTATTACTGATCAAACATATCTTTTACAGATTTCATTGTATAAGAAATGCTATCAATCAAGTTAATCTGTTCTTATTTACAGTGATCGATAGCATTTTATGGTTATTCTTTGGCAATATCTTTTTTTATCATTTTCACAAGATATGCGTATTTATTTTTTATTGTCTTTTGTTGATTTCGCTCTTTTATAGCGTTTGTTTTCTGATCTATGTAATGATATCGCATAAGATCAATAGATCCTGCACATGCAGGTGTTTGTGGCAATTTATCATCAGGTACTGTTACAAGCAATGACCTAATCATATCATATTGCTCATCAGTTAATTCAAACTGTTCCAATGGTTGTTTCCATACCTCTGGATTCGACTGATTAATCACTATTGGAGTTTCTTCTGATAATTCATAGTCCGGATTTGATGTTGAATCTAATCGAAATCTTATAGCTACAACGGAACGTCCTTTCTTTACAGTTTCATATTGGAATTTACATTCCGTTTTCTCATTTACTTCTTTATGTATGCGTTTGAGAACAAGATCATTAAATCTTTTATATTGCCTATATGTAGCTTCTTTTTCACAACATAGAATTTTCTTCAACTCATCTAACTCTACAACAAACGGTGATCGAAATCGATTCGATTCCAGGTACAAGAATAAAATATATGCCTGTCTACTCTTAAGTGATGTTACACATTTTAGTTTGTACCTCAGATATCCGATATTTTCAATGTTGAATATGTACTTCATTGCTTTTGCTGTGCATTCAAGTTGTATTTGCCATAATCCTTCATCATCCTGATCTGCAAATGCTGATTCAAAGAGCGTTATCATTCTCACACTTTTCTTTGTTTCATTGTCCTCTATTTCAATAACATTTGATAAAAGATGTTTCAGCCTAACTTTCAAATTCGCTATATTGATCTTTTTAACATGTAACAGTTTTTCCAGCTCACCCTTTTCAATTATTACAACACGATTATCCGGATTATGGCTATCGATTCTTGCTAAATACGTATCAAGTAATTTAAATTCCGCAAGTGTCATTTCCGAATGAAATAATGTTAAAAGTGGTGTGCTTTTCTGCACCGTTAGATTATCAATATTCTTTCCAAGACCAATAATCGGTTTATCTTTTGCCTTTTTCTTTGCCTTTGGCATTATATCCCCCTTTTCAATTTTGCATGTTATATATTCATAATACTATAACAGCATCGCAAAATCTACATTATTTTATACTTTGATGCACTATTTAGTACTTTTTAAATTAGGTATATTTTACATTTATATTAAATTCCGTTAAAACTGTATGTATGTCGAGATCTTGTAGAAATATTTGAAATGTCTAACATTATATATATAATACATTTAGGCAAAATGAAATGAATAGTCTGTAAAAACGAAAAACCAGAGATTATACACCCTGGTTTTTCGTTTATAAAAAAATTATTTTTTTATAATTACATTTACATTGCTAACAAATTTTTTCTTACCAACACTGATTGTAATCTTTACTTTTCCTGGTTTGATCGCTGTGATCTTTCCGGTTGAAGATACTTTGGCAATCTTTTTGTTGGAAGATTTGTATTTTATCTTATTGGTGCATGTGATCGGATTAATCACTGGTTTTAGCTGGTAAGTCTGCTTTTTCTTTAGCTTGATCGTCTTTGGCACGTTCTTGATCTTGCTGCATGTCACTGCTTTTTTCTGTACTGTGACTTTGATCTGTTTTGTAAGTCCGCTCGCAAGCTTGATCGTGATCGTTGCTTTGCCTGTCTTTGATCCTGCTTTAATCTTGCATGTGCCATTTTGATTTCCTGTCACGGTTACGATTTTTTTATTACTGCTTGTCCAGGATGTTATGTAGTCGCCTTTGGCTAATCCTGTGACGGTAAACTTTTTTGTGGTCTGTTTCTTTTTTAGTTTTAGTGATGTAGCGTTCGTGCTGATCGTTGGTCTTAGCTTTTCTCCATAAGTCGTGATCTCTTCTTTACCACAAGTGCTGCAGGTACGCTGCTGTTCTGCTTTGGAAGATATCGTTGCTTCTTTTGTTGTGGTCCATGCCCCGTAGCTGTGTCCGATCGCCTTGATCGGTTCGCTCTTTGTTGTATGGCAGACATCACATATATAGGTTCTCACACCGTCTTTTTCACAAGTCGCTGGTGTTTCTGTAATCGTCCAGTCATGATCTGTCTTAGGGATCGCTTTCCCTTCTGCAAGCTTCTTTCCACATGTGACGCAGTAAGTATCTCCTGTATAGCCTTCTTCCTTGCATGTTGCCGCCTTTTTATTTCGGATTTCTGTCTTTGTATGTCCCGTTGATGCTATCGTCTCTTCTTTAGTCTTTTTGCATGTATTACATGTGTATTCTCTGATACCCTCTGACTCGCACGTAGCTGCCTTTTTCACGGTTCCTTTATCCCAGTCATGTCCAGTTGGATTGATCGCTTTTCCTGTCTTTATGATCTGCTTACAGTCCTCACAATAAGTATCTCCGCTGTAGCCTTTCTCTTCACAAGTCGCATCTTTTTTATTGATCAATTTTGTATGCTGATGACCAGTTGCTTTGATCGTTTCTGTGTAGGATTCGTTGCAGTCTTCATCGGTACAGTGATAGATCTTTTCGCCTAATTCGGTACACGTTGGTTCCTTTATAACAGTTCCATTACCCCAGTGATGTCCTTTTAACATCGGAATCGTCTCTATTCTGGTCTTCTGGCATGTTTTACATGTGTATGTCCTGATCCCTGTTGCTGTCTGTGTTGGCTCTTTTGTGATCTCACCGTTATCCCATGTGTGTCCTGTTGCGGCAATTTCCTGTCCTAACTGGATAATCACACGGCAATCCTCACAGTACAAATCACCAGAATAACCTTTTTCCTCGCAGGTTGCAGCTTTCTTATCGATGATCTTTGTGTGCTGATGTCCTGTCGGATCGATCACATCGATCTCATATTCATTACACCGTTTACAGATGCGTTTTTTCGTTCCGTATTTGGTGCAGGTAGGTTCTTTGGTGATCTTCCATTCTCTAAAATCGTGTCCCAGTGGATCACTGATCTGTGTTTCTTTTGTTTCTCCACATACGCTGCATTTTTCTACTTCCATCTCGCCTTTTTCACACGTTGCCGGAATGTTGTCCTGTTTTACCCAGGTATGCTCTTTCTTATTGATTGTTTCTCCGGAACTCAGCTTTTTATTACATACGCTGCAGTAGGTATCTCCGGTATACCCTGTGCTACTGCAAGTCGCTTCTTTCTTGTTTCGGATCTCTGGTTTATGGCCTGTGGCGTTGATCGTATGGTTCTCTCCGTATCCACATGTCTTACAGATGTATCTTGCGATTCCGTTGGATGTGCAAGTCGCTGCACTTAATATCTTATTAATCTGCCAGTCGTGTCCTGTTGCTTTGACTGGTTCTGTTTTGGTCTGGTTGCAGACGGTGCAGGTGTATTCCTGTTCTCCGTTGACTGTACATGTTGGAGCTTTGATGATATCTCCTGGTTGCCATTTGTGGCCGCCTAGGGATGGTTTTGTTTCTACTTCTATTGGAGCTTTACAGCGAGTACAACGATAGGTTGTGATTTCTGGATGTGTGCAGTCTTGGGACTGAGTGATTTCTCCGTTGGTGTAGTCGTAGTTGTGTCCTAGTGGTTCTTTGTTATAGTCTCGATAACGGTATATACATCCCTGATTCGTACAGTAATAGCCTGTATATCCCATTGTTTCACATGTTGCTGGTCCTTCTCCTGTTTTGACCAGATTATGGTTCCCTTTACATACTGAATGTTCTTTACTCCAATCATCTTTTGAGATGTTGGAATAAGTATTTTCTATATCGTTGTTTTTAGGTGTTACTGTTAGGTTAAACATGGTATCCTGCCCTAATAGGAATTCTCCTGTTGCATTTCCATCTTTATCTAGAGCAATACTGGTGCAGTCTGTATAATAGAATGTTCCATCTATCTTTACCAGATTCCATGCATGTTGTAGACCGCTACCTATTTGATATCCCTCTTCAAAAAGAGTCAGCAATCCCGTAGCATTGGCCATGTAATGAAATAGATTGGCATAACCATCGCATACCGCATAACCATCTAATATCGCTCCTGTCATATCATGAGCATTTCTTCTTGAACAATTTGCAGGATCTTTTGCATATTCTCTATCATATTTTACATTTTTACCGATCCATTCTCTGATCGTCTTACATTTTTCATAGTCAGATTTTTCATCCAGATTTAAACTGTCTATTACTTCTTTTAACTTTGTGATTGTTTTAGAATATCTTTCTGCATATTGATGACTTAACATATGATAGTAAAACACACCTTTGTAAGATTTCGTAGTTTCATCATATGTGATTTTGTCAAGCTTATCATTCAAAAGATTTCCTCTGGCATCAAGAAACTGAGCTAATCCCTGTCCTTCGTTTGGATTTCCTGTTTCTTTATAGGTTTCTTTATGTACTGCGTCATTAAACGGATTTGATCCCTTCTCAATACCATCAACCTTTTGATCCGCTTTGATCTCTACAGGTATCTTAACCGTAAATGGTTCAGCTTTTCGCTCTGTCAGAATCTTTCTGGATATATCAGCAAGACCTTTGACCGCATCCTGATAGTTATCATAGACTTGCGTAGTATCTGATGTGCAAATATATTCTTTAATTCCTGATTCATAAACTTTTAACCGATATTCAAAGCCATCTGCAGATGACTTGATCACGCTTTCTTCTGCATGAACACTTACTGGACTATTCCACGGAAAGAAACCTGTCACAGTCATAACCACCGCCAGTAAGCATGCAATCCTCTGTTTCCATTGTTTCATAAAAATAAACCCTCCTTTTGTTTATCTTTTGTATGATTCCCCTTAGTTATATTTTACCATAGGTCCTATGAAAAACCTAAGAAATACAAGGACTTTTTTCACTTTTTTTTGTTAAAATCGTTGTATTTCTTAGGATTTCTGTTATACTAAAAAGGATTCAAAACTACAACTGTTGTAAATAATAAAGATCCCAGATAGTCCGATAATCTTTTGGGATCTTTATTATAATTTCAATATTAAGAAAAAAGATATAATATACTTAACTAGGAAGTCGTCAGACGGCCATGCTCTCCGTTCCGAGCTTTGCGGAAGGAGGGTGATATTATGAGTACATATGAAGAATTTATGATTATCATAAATATAGCATTATTAATTATTGCCATTCTGAATTATACGAATAAAAAATAGTCGTCCTGTCCCCTGGAAAGAATAGAACGACTATTTAAGTAATATGTTCGCCGGGGCGGATGGGTTTGCTCCATCGTGCCGACTTCCTTGTTAAGTATATTATAATCAAAATCATTTGATTTTTCAATACTTTTTCTACTACTCAAATAAGTTTTGACAATATTTAAAATAATAAAAAGAGTCCAGACACATCACTGTGTATCTGGACTCTTTTCGTTATTCTTTCATAGAATTAATCAGGTCATTAATCAGTTTCGTGTTTTCTTCCACTTTCTTTGGATCGATCCCTGCCATCTCAAACACATTAACATGTGTTGAGTTAGGGCTTGTGTCTAACTTTATTATTTCTCCACCAAGCTCAAAGAACTTTTCAACTGGGATTCCTCGACTGATTACTGATTTTACAATTTCTTTATTAATCTCTTCATCTTTGTTTTTCTTCACATCTTTCTCCTTTTCTTTCGGTAATATACGAACAATCCACCAAGGATCAGGATCATTCCTCCTGCTAACGGAAGATAATCCGTCCATCCTCCTGTCTTTGGAAGATCGAGTCTTGCATCATTGCTGACTTCATAAGTCAGATGGTAGAAATAATAGGTATTTCCGTCTCTGATCGCTTTACTCGTATCAACCTTCTGCTTGTCCACTTCTGCCTGTGACATGGTCAGTGGAATCGTTGCTGTGATCGGTTCTCTTAACAGTGTTTTTCCTTCTTTGGTCTTTGTCTCCGTGATCGTATAAGTATCCGGGATCAGTCCGTCAAAAGTTATTTCTCCTGCAGCATCGGTCTTTGCTTTGGCCACTTGGGCTCCATCAGAAGAATGGATCACGAATTCGACATCTTTTAAGACTCTTCCGTTGGAATCCTTCTTTACAAGTTTGATGGATCCCTGGATCATCTGGTTCGTAAACTTTGCTCTACCTTTTAACTGTGCCTTGGCTGTCGTTCCTGCCGGTCCGATATCAAAGGTTACTGTACCTTTCTTCTGATCCACCGTTGTATTGCTGCTGTCACTTGTCAGGCTCTTTAGCTTAAAGTATTTCAGCATACCGCCTTCATCACATGTATATGTACCATATTCGAGATCATCAAATGTAACGGAAAGTTCGATTGGATCTCCAGGATGATCTTTCATCTGTTTCTCGACCTCTGCTTTGGTAAACTTGATCTGTTTCTCGTAGCTGTGTTTCTTTCCATAGACATCCGTTCCACTCAGCGTAAACGTAAAGGATGGCTCTCCTACATCCATGTTCAGATTTCCAGGATCCAGTGCCTTGGTGATCGTTACACTTCCTTTTGGTTCTGTCCTGTCATGGAAGTTTGTGATCAGAGTCAGATCCTGATCGGTCGTGTCCGTATCATAAGACGGTTTATATCCGATCTCACTTTCTCCTGTGATCAGATCTTCCTTAACTTCTTCCCATGTATAGTTGATTTTCTTTCCATTGACTTTCACTGGAAGGAGCTTGCTCTTTGCCTGCCAGTTGTTTTCAGAGCTTAAGATAAATGTCTCTTCCACTTTTCCATCAGCAAGCAGATTCACAGTCACAGATTTCGGACGGATACCATCCTTGTTTCCGTTATCGTTCCATACCTTTTTCACTTTTTTCTGTATTGTATCTGGTGTATGTGTATTGGTCATGATGATGTTCTTCGTTGTATCTCCATTTGCATCCGTTGTTTCGTTCGTTTCATAGGAATCCGTGTATCCTGTTTTGGCATTACCAGTTAATTCATCAAAAGACTCTTCTTTGATCTCATAATTGATTTCTTCTCCTGCTTGATCATATTTATTTAATCTCTGAAATGTTGAAGTATCTGACCAGTTATTGGAATCATTCAATACAATCGGATCTCTAAATTTCTCACCATTTTGATAAAGTTGAACCGTAATAGAAGCTGGTCTTATGCCATCTGCATCCTCTCCATCTTCCCATACTTTCTGCACATTGATATTGACATATTCAGGTACATCATGATGGTTCGTAAACGTAACTACATAGTTCTTGCTATCCCATACCGGATCCTTACTTTGATATCCCTGTGGCACATCCTCCGTAAACTTCCAATTATCCTTGTCATCCTTCTTGATATCCGTAAACGTCATCCAGTTGTTTTCTTTCGTCAGCGTATACATCTTGACTTCACCCGTCGTCTTATGTGTCGCCTTGATCGTGATCGACGTTGGCCGGATCTTGGCTGCATCGTTATGATCATCCCAGATCTTCTTTAATGCGATATATTCTGATTTCTGATTCACAAAGGTATCGGAATCATGAATGTATGTACTTGTGTCATTATCTGTATTGTTCTCGGCTTTCACATCATGGATCAGGTTCTCTTTCGTATTATTGATCACTTCTCCTTTCAGTGTCAGCTTCTTGTCACTTCCTTCGTATCCCGCTGGTGCGGATGTTTCCACGACTTCATACATATCGCAGCCTGTTCCGTCTTTTGCGTAGATATCCGTTGGCAGTCCAATGAATTCCAGATATTCAAACTGGTCATCCTGTGAAATGGCTGTTGCGATCGTGTCGCCTTTCTTGAAGATTGTGTTGCCTTTACCATTTACGATATCTGTTTTCGCCTTTAAGGCAAATTCTGCTCCGGCAAGTTTCTTTCCGTCCTGATCAGTCTTGATTAGATGGATGCTGTATTTCTGCAGAACGTCACTTGCTTCCACGGATACATTGACTTTCTTGGCAGTCTTTAATGCGATATCTTCTTCGCTCGGATCGATCACATCCACGGTTGTCTGGATTGTCTGGAACTTCGCATATTTTCCTGTGCTCTTGAAGTTGATGTTCAGTTTCAGCTTTCCGCCTTTTTCTGCAACAGTTGGTGTAAATTCCACATCATCATCGGTCACATCCACATCTTCTGCACCATCATCGTCGTATTCAATTCTCCAGCTGAAATCCTTTGCCTTGAACTTATCACCTTTTAAGAAGCTGTTCTTTGGCATTGCTTTGATCTTGACCGGCTGTTCTTCCTTAAATGTATCTTCCTCGATCTTTAAGATCTGATCCATCGTATAGGTTGTCTTTAACTGGCTGTCTCCATAGAACATCTGGCTCATATCCTCAACATTGGATGTATTAAAGGATGATAAGTCGAGCGTCTTGATCGAATCCATTCCATAGAACATCTGGCTCATGTCCACGACAGACGCAGTGTCAATATTCTTAAAGTCGATCTTCGTGATCTCTGAACAATCCCTGAACATCTTTGCGGATACTGCGTTCATATAGATCACCTGTCCGGCTCTCTGACTGGAGATATAGTAATCTGTCCCGTCGTTCCATAAGACAACGCTGCCATCCTTATTCTGTGAGACATCCGTTGTACTTGTTCCTTCGGGTGCTGTTACCCAGGTAAAGGTAACCGTCTCCGCTTCTTTGATCTTCTCATTTAGTTTTTCTCCTTTTTCCAGGACATAAACGCCACTGCTTGGATCATTTCCATCGTTTCCAAACGGATCTTCCTTATCTGGTACCTTATCACTGTCTCCCATGTCATTGACATTTCCTGCCGTCGTATCCCAGTTAAGTTCGACTTCATGTTTTTCCTGATCCACGACATATCCTGCAGGAGCCTTGATCTCTTTGATATAATACTTTCCAAGGTAGAAATCCCTGGTCTCAGTTCCATCATCTCCTGTTCTTGTAAAATAGATCTCATCATCTTTTGTCGTTGTCTTCTGATCAATGAGAGTATCTTTCTTCCAGACAACACTGCCATCATCTTTCTTGATATCCTCGTCGGCATACAGACCATAGACGGCTCCTGTGATCTTGTCATTTTCATAGACAAAGCTCTGTGCTTCCTTGTCATAATCAGATAAGACTTCTCCTTTTTTACTCAGACTGATCTGTCCCGGAACCGGACTGTCCGTCTGCTCAAACTTGTATGTTCCATTTCCAGCATTATCGTATGTGATCTTGACACTCGTTGATTCCGCACTCAGTTCAAAGGCCTTTTCTTCTGCATCATCCATATTGTATCCTGCAGGTGCTACCGTTTCTTTGATCGTATACTTTCCGTATGGAAGATAGCATGATGCTTTTCCATTCCCATCAGTTCCTGTTGTCAGTGTTGCTACCACGTCATGATCTTCATCATAGATCTCATAGACGGCACCATTGAGCAGTTTCTTTGTCTCTTTGGAACGCTTGGTCAGTTCGATCTCGATCATCTTTTCATCATCATTATACGGTCCGAACGTTACCGTCTTGTGAACGTCTGATTTGATCAGAACGACATCTTCATCTTCCATCATCTCATGTTTCGGATCGCCGTAAGTCTGATGCAGGGTATAGACACCGATCGCTAACGGAATGGATGTTGCTTCTCCTTTTTCGTTGGTTGTCAGTGTATCGACCACATCTCCGTGTGGATCGATGATCTGAAATCTCGCCCCGACCTCTGGCACATATTTGTTTTTATTGACTGACATCTGCTTTTTGATCGAAATCTTTGCTGACTTCGTGTAATCGTCTTTCAGACTGAATTCGTAAACTTTGATTTCATCTTCGTCTTCTGCTTTCATCTCGGAAGAATACTGTGGTGCTGCAAGATCATATCCTTCCTCACCTCTTGTCTGCAGGACGATAAATCCAGTATCTTTGGTAAAATCTTTTAATAACATGGCTGCGTTTCCGTCTGCATCTGTGACAAGTGTTCCAAGGATCGCTTTTTTATTACTCTTTTGTAGTTTTTCGATATAATCCAGTCGGTCCTGTGAAGTTGCAAGTGTCTGGTCCTTGAAATCCTTTACCAGTGATTCATCCAGCAGAACAAACTCCGCTCCCTGTTCCGGTTTGGATTTTCCATTTTTTACCATCGATTTTCTGATCCGGACTTTCCGGCCATTGTATGGATTATCCAGTTCAAACTTCTTAAATGTTTTATCACCGTCCTTGATCGTTACATCAAAGTCATCGGCAAGCTTATAATTATCTGTTCCTTTTGTCTGATGGACCGTATAAGTACCAGGATCTAATCTTCCTGACTGAGCAGATCCGTTCTCATCTGTGACAAGTGTTTCAACGACTTTCTTTGTTGCCTTATTGATGATCTGAAACTCTGCCTTATACTCTTCTTTCTTCGTGTATTGATCCGTTTCTTTATCGGAGATCCTTGTGACCTTTGTCACTGCAATGGCTGCATATTGTTCTGGATCGTTCGATTCGATCTGATACGTTGCTTTCGATCCGTCGATCGTTACCCATTTATCAGGTACCATCTCATATCCATCGGTTGTCTTTGTCTGATGGATCCGATAGGCTCCGTATGGAAGCAACGATGTCTGTGCGATCCCTTTATCATCGGTCGTGATCGTCTCTTTCAGGTTGTTCTTTGAATCATAAACTTCAAAGACTGCCTGTGCTTCTGGAACATTTTTCCCGCCGAATGTCTTCAGGACTTTGATCGTTCCTTCGTACTCTTCCTCCGGCAGATACTGTGTTGTATTCCGGTCGATCGTGACATAAACATCCTGACTGGCTGTCTTATACCCTAATGGAGCGTACTTTTCATGCAGGCGGTAATATCCTGGATACAGATCTGTTATCTTTCCGTAACCGTTCGCATCGGTCACAATCTGTGTGACATAGGATCCTGCCGCATAAACAACACTCTTATTATCAGATCCTGTGATATCACGGGCTGCATACAGTTCATAGACTGCATCCTTAAGACTTGCTTCCACTCCATGGTCACCTTTCGGGTTCTGTACCTTTCCCTGTTTGATGATCTCAAGATCCACTTTTCGGAATTCATTCGTGTAATTAAATGTAAAGGATCTGACTCCACCCTGTTCGATCTTACTCTGATCCGTCTGATCTGGAAGTAAATGTCCAAATGCGGATTTCGTTTCTCTTGTCATCCAGGTATGAACGGACGCACTCTTTATCGCTGCGATCTTATTCTGTGCATCCTTTACGGCTTCCTGCATTGCAACGGAATAAGCTTTTGCCTTGGAATCATACCACCCATTTTTGGTGGCTTCTTTTTTCTGTGCCTTGGAAAGATCATTCCAGTTTGTTACATATGTTTTATCTTTGGAAGATCCTTTACTGCTTAAGGTACGCTGCACTGTATACGAAGCTTCTCCGTTTTCGTCCGTCTGCACCGTCCCTTTCAGCGTTCCATCCATGTAAATCTGAAAGACTGCCCCAGCAAGTCCTTCCCTTGTCTCCGCATCCTTTTTTCGGATTTTGATCTTAACATTATCCGGACTTTCCATCGTTTTTGTTGCATTTGTCTTTGCTTTTTTGATCGGTGGCGGTGTATGACGGAATCCAAACAGGACCTGATGTGAATCTAATTTCTTCTTTTTCACACATTTCTTGACCGTGTAATAATAGATTGTTCCCTCCGGATCCTGATCACTGATCGTTTCACAGAACTTCTTTGCATCGCTCTGTGAATATCCTTTCTGGACATTCTTTCCAGCTTGATACACGGTATTCTGTTTGTTTGCTCCATGTCCGCAAGCCCAGATATATGCCTGTGTCAGTGCCAGTGCCTTGGTATTCTTGTTACTCTTCATAAAATACCACTGCAGGGCCTTTGCGATCCCTTTTTTCTCATAAGTCGCTGCATTGACTGTTTTGTACTTTAAGGTATCGCCAGAACACATCGTCTTTCCTGAATTTAAGCAGAACACTCTGTGTCCGCCTGCCGTCATTGCCCATAAGCCTTCGGATGCAGCACGTCCGATCGCAGGGATCTTATTACTGCTCATTGCCTGACTCATCGCAAGTGTCGTCTCTCCTGTGTCTGCTTGGACTTTCTTTAAGAAAAGACTTCCTCCTGAATTACTGAAATAAGTTGTCATTACCATCAGGAGGGCAAGCATACTGACACCGATCTTTCTTAAGATCATCTCTATGTATTTCTTCATCTCTTCCTCCTTTATTTATAACGATCCGTAAAATATCCTGGTTGGTTGTTCTTATCGATACGTCCATACTCGGAATCAATATGATCCCGGCTGAATCCTGTTTTATTTTCACCTTGAATCTCGACATCCCCCTGGAACATCGCATCATCACGGATCAGGTTGTGCAGATCGAACGATCCGTCACTCTTCTTCCAGATGGCATACAGTTCATAGGTCTGTCCTGCATCGCAGAGTGTATTGACCGTCTGTCCGTCCGTATATTTCGGTTTGATGGCATCTGGATCTTCACTCCATCCGATAAAGGTATAGCCTGCACGCTGAAAACTGTTTGCTGGAAGCTGAACATCTTTTCCATAAGCAAGATTTTCTGTTTTTTTACTTCCAGAGGCACCATTTCCGTCGAAACTGACTTCATAGGTACTCTTTTCCCAGACTGCATACAACTGCAGTTTATCGGCTCTCTTCCATGTAATTGTCTGACCTGGCGAATAAGTGGCTGTCGTTGCATTTCGATCTTCACTCCATCCAACAAAAGCATAGCCTTTTTTTGTGTAACCATTGTCTGCAAAGGTGAAGTTCTGATCATATGTTGCTGTACCATCACCTGTCCATCCGGAATCTTCTCTGTTTCCATCATAGCTGACAGTATAAGTATTTGCTGTCCATTGTGCTACAGCACTATAATCTGTGCTACATACAACCCATCCTGTTCCCATCCATTCACCCCAGTCGTTATCACGTCTCCATCCAGCTAAACTATATCCTTCTCTCCATGCATTTGGAAAAGTAAAGTTATCCCCATCATTGAAAGTTCTTTCACTTTCACTAATACCTCCACCATTTCCATTGTAATAAACTTTATATTGGTTTCTTCCCCACAGATAAAGTGTTGCATGACAATCATGGTAACGATAATATTTTTTTGCAGATTTATCATAATAAGTTGCTACCGCAGTATCATATGCACTCATCCGAATTGTAGTTTCAACCCAATGATTTTCTTTGGAATGACCTGCTGTATTTGATACTTGGTGTGCCGCTGATGTCGCAGAAGGTGTATCAAAATAGTTTCCACTATAATAATAATGTGCCGGTGCCCAATATCCTATTTTTAAATTAAACCACGAATAATTTCCTGAAGCATTCCGACTCGTTGAAGGTGAAGTATCCAAAATTTTCATACCATACGGATTGTCATTCGTTTGCTTTACATTAATGTAAAGAGGACGACTTTTATCATTAAATGTATTTCCTGAATAAGTTTTATCTGTTGTCACGGTAAAATAAATAGTTGATGTTCCCCATGGTCCATTTATTGAAACACCCGTCCAATAACCATTTTTTGGATAAGTAGTACCACTTGACACTTTATCCGTACCATGTTGTGCTTTGACTATTTGACTATAAGCAACAGCTACAACAAATAAAACCACGATTGCACTTACCCACAATTTTTTAGTTTTTTTTCCGTAGTTTATAAGTTTGTGTTTCATATAACTCCTTTCTTTATTATTCTTTCTTCACAATTAATTTCTTGCCATCATTGATAAACAAAATCGTTCCGTCTTGATCTGTTCGATACAAATTTTTATTACTAATATATTTTTTGATTCGTCTCATTGCTTCTGGACGAGGATGATTGTATGGATTATTTTTTCCACAGGAAATTACTGCATACTTAGCATTAACTTTTTTCAGGAAAGCTTCGCTACTGGATGTATAAGAGCCATGATGCGGAATCTGTAACACAGTTGATCTCACATTGAACTTTTTAATAAGCTCTGACTCATTGGAACTATAAATATCTCCAGTAAATAAATAGCTATATTTCCCATAAACTAAACGAATTACAATACTTGTTTGATTTACTTTTTTGTAGTTTTTACCAGGGGATAACACAGTACCTTTTGCATTACTTCCAAAATCAATTTTATCTCCCGTTTTTACACGTAATGTTTTAATATGGTATTTAGAAATTGCTGAATTTAATTCTTTTACATCTTTTGTAGATTTATTTTTCTTATATCCATATTTTGCTCGAATAATTGATTTTACCTGTCTTGTTTTGACTAATTTATCTGCATTCCCTATATGATCTGGATCATTATGCGTTAATATCATCTGATCGATCGTATTAATATTGTTGCTTTTTAAAAAGGAATCCAATTTGTCATAGTACTTTTCATCTCCCGTATCTATCAAAGTATTTTTACTCTCTGATTGTACCAATATAGAACTTCCTTGTCCGACATCAATAAAATACACTTTCAATGTCGGTGTTTTCTTTGCTTCTGTTCGATGTTGGCAAAGTATACTAAGTATCAGTACTAAACTTACAACTAATACAAATGCTAATTTAACATTATTTTTTTTACTTTTTTGAAACATTTAGATATCACCTCTTTTTCTTTGGCATAATTATTCCAATCCCGAAAAAAATTAAAAGCATAAGTCCAACATACCGAACAATCTTTTCTCTTCGGATGTCCCATTCGGAAGATTGAAAGTGCATGTCTTTGATCGTACTGTTCTTTTTCTCCGCGATTTTTTGTCCGTAATCTCTGATACAGTACACAACATACCGGTACTTTCCATGACTTCGGTACGGATGACAGGTAAGAAGTGTTACCATGTCTTTCCCTTTTCGGATCTTGATCTGATCGGAATCATCGGGCTGTATGATTTTGATCTCATCGACCCGATAAGTAAGCTTCTCCCATGGATTCTTTATGATCACGCGATCTCCGACTTTTAATCTCTCAATCTCACGAAAATACGGGATCCCTTCGTACCCACGATGTGCAGCGATAATACAGTTACTGTTTTTTGTACCAAGCGGCAGGGATGTCTCTCCCATGATCGCAGCACCTTTTCTCATATTTTCTAATGTTGCTCCAAGGTATAATGGAAGTTTTACATCCATCTTTTTTATCCTGATATATCCAAAGTTGCTTTTACCAGCTTTTAACTTGATCGGTGATGTACGATAACTCCATACATCCTTTAAATTTTTCTGCCCTTCCGTATAAATTTTTTGATTATACTGTATGGCTTCTTTATATAAAGGATCTTTTTCTTTCGGAATTTTCTTTTCCTTTTCAAAGACTTCTATTTCCTGATCGGCTTTCTCTTGCTGCTGATAAGCAGAAAAAACAGGAGAGAGAAATACAAAAGTTCCAATGCCTATTAAGATGATGCCTAATATATTCATCAGATTTCTTTTCATTTCGTCTCTCCTTCTTTTTGTCGTATTTTTTCTGCCTTTTTTCTTCGAAGCTTTTGATATACTTTTCCCGATAAGGCCAGTGCCATAACGATTGCAAGTCCAATTGCGATCGCTCGCTTATAAGTTCCCATCCACTGGGAATCCTGATTTCTTGGCCGTATCGATGATCGTTGTTTCTTTACATACTTGGTTCTGACACCCCGTACCAGTAAACGATGGTCATTGACTCCATATGGGGTACATGTTACCAGTGTCACATAATCTTTTCCTTTGACGATCTGGAGTTTTCTTGTATCCTCTGGTCTTACCACAGAGATCTGATCCACTTTATAAGCTAAGGTTCGATCCAGTACATGAATAAAGAACAGATCCTCTTTTTTCATTTCCGTCAGATCCGTAAATAACTTTGCGGAACTGAGTCCAGTGTGTCCAGTTAGTACACTATGTGTATTTTTTCCTCCCACCGGAATTGAAGATGCAGCGAGGTGTCCGGCTCCACGTTCCAAAATTTCTGCATCTGTACCATGATAAATAGGAAGATTTACAGATATACAAGGAATTTCTAAATACCCCATAACTCCTGAATGATCAAGATTTAAGATATTGTTATAAATCATCGTTTCGCCATTGCTTTTTTTTGCCTTAAAAGGGTCAGTTAATTGAACTGCCGACTTCGTCAGGTCTTCGTTATATTCTTTTGCTTCTTGAAATGCCTTATTTTTTTGTTTCTGATCATATGTTTTTGTTTGTTTCTCATAAGACTTAATCGTTGATCCAGCACTTTTTTCAAATATGTAATTACTGATAAACGGATAAGATAATAAGGCAAAACCAAATAGTACGATCATGATTGGAATAATTTTTTGTCTCATAGTTTTTAAATTACCCTGTCAGTTTCCTGACAGGGTTTATAATAGATTTTACTGAACTTCTTTACGTTTCTGATTCTTTCGAATGATGATAAATCCGCATCCTGCGATCACAACTCCTGCGATGATCAGTACATAGCTTCCTGCTCCACCTGTCATTGGCAGTAAAAACTGTTTCTGGTTTGTTACCTGCATATCGACAAACGCATTTGTGGATTCTCCATTTGCACTCATGGTTGCTTTCTTATCATCCACAGTGGCAGATGCATTGATCGTCTGAACTGCTACGTCATTTGCAAGTTCTTTACCATTCTTCACACCATCGTTTGCTGTAGAATCATTTCCATTCTTGGACTGGATTCCTGTGATATTCGCTTCTGTTGGTGTAATATTGGCTTTTGTAGATGTGATATTTACAATGATCTCTTTCTTGAGCAGTGTATATCCTGCATCAGAGTGTGTTTCCGTAAATCCGTATTTGTCAGCTTCGATACCGTTGATCACAAGTTTTCCGGCTGCATCTGGACTGAACTGTGTAGCTCCTTCTTCTGTAGCGGATTTACCTGTTACCTGATATACTCCGGCTTTGTCTGCTCTTGCTACTAAGTAGTAATTATCAGATTTGTTCTGGATCACGAATTTAACCTTTGTTGCATCTCCCTTGCTGTCAGAGAATTTCTTTGTGAAGTTATATCCAAAGCTGTATACGATACATTTATCTTTTAAGATATCCCAGTAATCTGTAGATGTTCTCTTCCATGTTAAGGACACATCGTTAGGGTTACCTTTATCACCAAGAACAACTGTATCATCTGTATTGACATCTGCTGTGTAGTAAACAACGATATATTTGTCAGAATATTTCTTGTTGATCTCATTCAGTCCGGCTTTTGTCATTTCGACCTTCATCGTGGAATCTTCTCCAGATTTACCATAAGTTACAGCGAACTTAGGATCTGTGTCAGATGTTTTCCATACTGCGATCGCACCGCTCTTATCAACGTTGTTAACGTTTGTTGTGTCTGCTGCATCCTTGTTCTCGTAGATCGCAATGACTGCATTTTTGTTGTATGTCATACCTTTTGCCATCTTATCGTCAAATGTATAAGTAGAAAGGTATGTTGTGCTTGATGTGATATGTGGCAGTTTGGAAATAAACTGATAATCCAGTTTTTCTGCTTTAGATGCTGTGACTGTACTCTGATATTTGTATTCATTTCTTGCAGAAGTAAAGTCTGCCAGTTTGTCTGCATTTGCAGTCGTTACGTTATCCTGATCCGGATTATTTCTAACTCTCTTATCCAGTGTTGGATTTCCTGTTTCATTTTTTGGATAGCAGATCACATCGTAGAACCAATCATCCCCGTTAGAATCTGTGGATGGTAACTGTACAAACCACGGATTTGTTGTATAGGTTACATTTTCTGGAGCCTTTGTCTCAACGATCAGATAAAGACCAAGAGGCAGTTTGTCTTTGCTTGTTACACCATTGGCATTTGTTTCATCCATGGCTGTTCCGTTCTGTCCCATGTAAGCTTCCAATTTATCTTTGGTCGCTGTATTGTCTTCCAATGCCTGAGCAAGCTTGTCATTAATGATCTGGCTTGTGAAGTATGTCTTGCTTCCTTCTGTCTTTGCTGCATCAGAGGGTGCCAGACCGATGATCTGCTGTATTGTGGTTGGAAGTTCATAGATCATCTGAATCTTTCCATTCTCACTTTGCTGTTCAACATCCCCAACACGCAGGTAGCTGAATTCTACCCCTTTGATGGCATATTTTTCTAACGCTGCTTCTGCGGCAGTGTCCTGTTTTCCTGTGGATGTGAAGTTATCTAAATTTACCCCTCCCTGTTTTGCTGCCGTCATGTCGTATTTGTGGATCGTGATGGATCCTGTTTTACTTGTATCAATCACATCTGATGATGATGCCTTAACATTAACAATTGGTGCAAGCATCATTGCTGCAGACAATACAGCAACTGTTGCTTTTTTGATTACATTTTTAATTCTCATATGCATTTTCCCTTCTTTAATTTATTTTTCTTTTTATTCTATTAGTAGAATTAAATTTTTGGTGGTCCCCTTTTTTTCATACATCTTCTCCTTTAAAAGCATTAAAAAGTATTATTTTTAGCATTTTTATTATTATAATATCACAATAATTCGATTAATTGTATAATTTCGTACTTTTATAAATAAACTTTACTATATAAATGTAAAAAAAAAGATCGAAGTTTTATACTTCGATCTATCATATATATTTTTTATTCTATTAGTTTTAAAAAGTGTTGAAATACTGGTGAATCTTTACTCAAAAATCCCCAAAGAATCATTCCATATACCATTGTTGCTTTTTTTCTTTTACGACTGACTGTCGATCTTGATATGTCGTGTGTTATGTCTGTTTCATTTAACAGATTAGCGATCTGTTCATCTGTCATAACATCCTTTCCAAAATATGTATAATATAACAAATAGTAATAGACCTCACCATCATTAGGATAAGCTTTCAGATTATTTAATGCCGTTACAATTTCTTTTAACAGCATCTCATTCATTTGAATTTCAGATAGCTCCTGTGCAAGTTTAGAAGATGGAACATTATCAAATGAGGTTCTTTTGTCATATTGTTGTTTTCGAAGATTAGCGTGAAAGTTCATCATACGATACTGTTGCAATAATAAAACTGTATCATGATATGCTTCATCATTAATTATTTGTTCTTTTCTCCCCATAAATAAATATTCTACCTCCTTTAAAATCTATCCTATTATAACAAAATAGTGCTATTTTTTCAATATTTAGTAATTTAAATTGCATTTTTAGTACTTTTTACAGTAAAAATATATATTATACAATAATAGACCGGAGAAAAATCCCCGATCTATCATTGTATAATAACATTCTAAAGCTATTTTTATTCTGTTTTAGAAAGTAACTCGTCAATTTCAGCAATACGTTCTAATAGTCTTTCTTTTTCCTGTTGTAATTGCTTTTTATTGACTTTGTTTTCAATTAGATGAATCTCATATCGTTCATCTGGATTCTGCATATATTTATCATATATGTTTTTATTTACATTTCGTAAAATAATTTTTGAGTTTTCTGGTACTATACTAATCCAATTACTACGGCTTCCACCGCTTTCCGCCTTTCCTTTCACATACGCTACATCTTCTCCAGGATAACCTCCAGAATCTCTTCCTATTGCATGTGAAAGAACTTTTCCAAGTAATACAACATCTTCAGTATGTTCGTATACTTCTTCTTTTGTGATTACCTCTACTGAAACTGTTTCATTTGCTTCAATATCTGAATATCCATACACATCTCTCATAATTTTTCTTGCAACATTGAGGTTTTCCTCGTTGATGATCCAGCATTTTCCATTCCATCTTGCTTCTCCGATTCCTTTGATTTTTTGAACAAATTCTTTGTTATATGGAGTATAAATTTCCACTTTTCCATTGTTATTATGTATTCTCATTATTCTCCTCCTTCGCTTTTATGCCAGACATAAAGATACTTCAGATACTATATAGTCTGGATTCTTTCTTTCTCCAAATGTTAAATTGATAGATCCGATGTAATGATAACGAATATTCTTTTGACAAAGCATATCTACAAATATATCAGTTAATGTACGATCATCCAGACGATTATCATCAAAGAATCTGTCATTTATTTGTTCTACACATACTTTTGCGAGAAATAAATCATCATCATTAATTAAGAATACCGCTGGTTCAACTCCATTTTCTTCTTCTGGTTCAAGGTCATAGATTTGATCAAAGTCCAATACTAAAAAACTCCATTTCATAATTTACTCCTTTCCTAGATTCAATTGCATCTGCCCGACACTTTCCCACGTTTGTGTTGGAATATTGCAATGTTCTAATGCTTCCTGATACGTAACACCATTGTTTGTAATCTTCATGCCCCATTCATACATTTTTCGATGTGTAATATTCGGTGAAACTGTAAGACGTTGCAGATGATTCGGTTCCGATTCCTTATGGCATCCAAATCCACATAAAACACAACCAGTCCGCTGTTCACCTGTTGTCTGATATTTTCCATGCTGATCCTTTATAACATCACCATACACACTGCAGATTGGAATATTATGCTGCTGTTGATACTGTAATATATCATCACGTAGCCAGAAGCCAAGAGGTTGGCTTTTAGGCGTATTTCCATCATATACGTTACATCCTGTGTGATTGTATAGATTCTCACGTTTAAACGATTCATCTTGCGTAATCCCTATAAATGGGTATCTGTCTGTTTTCTTCTGATACCGTTTGAAGGGTTCTTTTTTTAAACGATCACAACATTTTTCGGAAATATCTTCCTTAATCGTATCGGTATTTACAAGATATTGCCATTTTTTTGCCAACATACCAAATTTTCCTCGTTCATCACCGTTAAGTAGATAATTACGATAACGATCACTTAAATTTCCATGCCGTAGCTTTCTTATCTTGGCTGCATTTTCCTTGCTTATGATTGGAAATCCTTCTTCTTCACAGACTTTTTTGAAATTCCATCCTTGCGGTCTAATGATTTCTAATTTGATCTGTAAATTTCTAAATTTTTTCTGAAGCCAAGAGGTATATTCTTTCACAAATTCTCTTATTTCTGGGAACTCTGTTCCTGTATCCGAATATACAAGATAAATAGGTTCAGATAATTGATATCTCAAATATGCTTCGCATACAATATGTGAAAGAATCGTTGAATCCAATCCTCCGGAGAACGCTACATATACGTTTCCATCCCAGTAGTCATACCATTCTTTAATACGATATAAAGAGAAAGATCTCTTAAGCTTATACGGCATATATTTCATACATTTGAAATTATCCTTCGGAAATTTCAGATCATTTTCTAATAAATACATTCCAATTCCTTTCCAGCTAATAAATTAAGCGGACTATCTGCCCGCCTAATTTATCATCTTTACTTTATATGACTCATTAAAGAAATGCTGCAACAACATCTTCAATATGATTCATATTTAAATCCATTTGGTTTCCATAATCAAAAATATCTTTTCTACTCAACCATTTTGGTTTGACATTCTCTTGGAATTGATCCCATAGAAAAAGCATACATGTGATATGAGTTTCTTGGTCACATCCCCATAAATCTTTCACATTTTTATGGCCATTACCAAAATAATATCTGCAATCAGCACGCATACGATCTAAAAGAGCATACTGATAAGATGATTCCTGATCTTTCATCCATCCAATTTCCGTTAAAATATCCATATTCCCTGTTCCTCTTATTCTGCAATCTCTATTTTCTTACTATCTGCAGAATAGCGATACACTGAATTACTTAAAAATTCGTTTTTTGCAACAACTTCTTTATTCTGGCTAAAAATCAGATCTTTTAGAAATTGTGTGTTATTAGAAGATTCATCATGTATGATACATTCATAAATACTTGATGGCATGATAAAAAAATTACCATTCAATTTTTGAGACAGGTCTTCCAAAATATCCTCATACAAAAGTCCGACAGGTCCATAAAAATTTTCTTTTGCAAGCATCAAATATCCTAAGTTACAATTCTCAGATTTTCCGAAGCACATTTCAAAAACTTCCTCTGGTATTTCTATTTTTGAAAGTTCCTTTTTTAGAAATTCATAATAGTCTGCACACCTAATATCACAGATTCGTCTTGTGTTTTCTTTTGCCAATTTATAAAGCTCTTCTTCGCTAAGATTCATAACTTCACACATTGCATTATTTATAAATGTTTGCATTCCTTCACATGGCAAATATTTGTAAACAATTGATAAATCCAAAAATTCTCTGTGAGGAATAGTTTTAAGAAATTCTTTGTTTTTTTCTGTGTTGATCAGTAAAAATATAATTTGATCTTTCATAATCTCCTCTTTAATACAAGTAAATTGTTTTGTTAAATTCTCTTGTACTTTTAGTGCAGAATCAACCAAATCATGAATATTAACGAGCAAGTCTTGATAATCTTCTTTTCCTCTTGTGCAATATTCATCATAAATACCTTTAATATTCAGAGATGATCCATTACCATTGATACATACATCAATACTGTCAATCTCTTCATTTAGAAGGTATCGTTTTCTACATATCACACTCGCATCTAGATACTTTTCCTTAACATAATCCCTAATATCATTGTTTATCTGTTCCTTAAATGTCTCGTAACTCATATTCATTTTGTTACTCCTTTCCTTGTTTGGGTATAAAAAAACAGACCGCCTGTGCGATCTGCCCTATATACCATATATTAAAAGTTCCGTAAAAAAAATATTAATCCACAAAAAAGTCTCGTAATTGAGAATCCAATTGAATTATAACAAAATCTTAATTTTTTTTCAATAAAAAAGAACAGAAAAATAACTCCTGTTCTTTTTAAGTGTACAGAATTTACTATTACAAAAATAGCCCTATATACAACTGCGAACTTATATAATTGTTTATTTTTTCTTGCCTAAGATGTCAACAATCTCTGCCTTACTATTTCCGTACTCTCTTGATACAGATTCGATTAGTGAGCAAATATAAAATAGATCATTTTTGTTTACCATAATTTATCTGCTCTCGAAAAAATTCATCTGCAACAGGACCAATTCCGTATAAAAAAGTATTAATCCACAAAATAATATCGCTTTCACGAACCCAATTGTAAATTAATACCTATATAATATAGCATTTTGTAGCTGTATAATCAATCATAATGCTTTCAAATATCGTATACATTTTTCCAAAATCTGCGGATTAAACTGTCCGCAATCTCCTTGGATTAACATATTTAATGCTTGATTTTTTGTGTAAGCTGGTTTATAGCATCTTTCACTGGTTAAAGCTTCATAAACATCCGCAATTGATGTGATCTGCACCCAGTCTGGAATATCATCACCTTTTAATCCATCCGGATATCCTTTTCCATCCACTCGTTCATGGTGATGTCTGCATATTTCCATCGCATAATACCGCATTTTAGGATCAATATTGGCATTTTTAATTAGATTATATCCATATATTGTGTGTTTTTTCACGATTTCAAATTCTGGCTTTGTCAGTTTCCCTGGCTTATTTAATATTTTGGAGGGAATATAGATTTTTCCGATATCGTGATGTTTTGCAGCCTCAGCAATAATCGGAATATCAGCTTCTTTAATATCGAGTTTTGTGTATTTGATCAATTTCGCAACTAAGGTTGATGTTACTAATTCATGTTGACTATTCTTCATATTTCCTCCTACATAAATTTTTGTAAAAAAAAATATTAATTTACGCAAAGTCTCCTAAACAGTACCTATTGTAAATTAATACTTATTTATTATACTGATTTTCGTCTTTTTTTTCAATCAAAAAGACTTTTTTTTTGTATACATTAAGAAAGAGACCAAATAAGGTCCCTTTCTTAAAATTATACAGATATTCTAAAATCAAACAATATTATGCTGATAAATCAGACATTTCCATATCTCCGTTTTCTTGCTGTTCCTGGGCTAGATAACGCATAAAAAGAAAATTTGAAATCTTTTCTGCCTCAGCACATGCCTGGAAAAAGGTATTTGCATCGTCTTTTAAAACTCTAATCCATGATCCTATATAATTTGTATGATCATTAAAAATCTCTTCTTCCATATCCACGCCGAGATCAGCCATGATAAATGTCGATGCAATCTCAGCATTTAATTCTTCGATTGCATATTCTTCTGATCCAAATTTATTTAGTATCTTTCGATTTAAGCGATTTGGATGCCCTGTGGAATGCCCCATTTCATGTGTTAATGCTGCTAGAAATGATTCATTTGATTTAAAGTACTTACGATAAGGCAAACAAATCAGATCCTTTTTAGGTGAATAAAATGCTTCATCTCGTTCTCCTTCATCAATAACACATAAAGATGAACGGATCATAATATCTGCAATTCGCAGTGTTTCATCTTCTGTTACTTCTGGAACATCTTCAAATGGTTCAATCCCTTCTATCTGTTCTGCATTGAACACGACAAAATAACGTACATATGGATGTTCCAATTCAACTTCATTTTCTTCAATTTCTCCAAGATCATTTTTTCCTTTTACGATCTTTGTAAAAATCCATTTTTCAAGAAGTATTCCTTTTGCATCCTTTTTAATGTGATATTTTGCTTTCTTTGCCTGCTTAAATGTCATCCATCTTGGATCTTTATATCCATGATAGGTTGCAGCAAACATCAGCCTAAATCGGTTTCCGCCACGATAATAAGTACCACTTAATGGATTAAATGGATGAAATGCTGCGACATTCCATTGCTTTTTGGTAAAAATATATCCATTTTCCAGATTTTCAATAATACGGTCCACCAGTTCGTTACGACTTTCTTTAATAATTTCATTTGCTTTCATGCTATATCCTCCTTAATCGAATCAATTTATCTTAAATCGTTGTCTATAAATCCTTGATTTCTTTCAACCTCTTTTACCTGTTCTGCTGTTAACCCAAAAATGTTGATCAGAACATAGCTTGCTTCAAGCATAGCTCCTCTGTTTGTTTCATCATTTGGATTTTCTTCATATATTAGAACATGCTTGGCATAACGTCTTTGATAATTGATTCTTTCTATCTTCCAAGTGCTTAAAATATTACTCATTTTTCTTTCCTCCGTTATTCCTGTAAATAAAAAAGACAGTCCGCTTCTGCGTTCTGCCTAATACCCATTTTTTCACAGTTCTTACTGCTCTAAATCGTTCCTTTTAATTTTTCTTCCATGATTTCTCTGGAAATAAGATAGCATCCAATCCCACAATCGGGCATGATTTCTTCATCCATTCTGCCTCGATCTGGATCTAACTCATCTAAAAATACTCCTTTGATGCAGCTATGCCCTATTTCCCGTTCCTGTTTTGCTCTGCGGAAAAAAATATCCGGAAAATCTTTTCGGATCTTATTCCAGTAACCCATTCCTCCTTTCACACAACCAATACAATTATTGTTTTGATAGCCCAAATCATACATTTTAGGTCGTTTTAAACCTAACTGTTTCGCCAAAGCATGACAATCGCTCTTTGAGAAAAAATGATCGATCAATGGAAACTCGTGTTCATAATCGGACATTGATTTTTTGATCCGTTCAGCTCGATTATACTCATCCATATCGAATCCCCAGACATAGATATGATGTCCAGGGTGTTCTTTTTCCCATTTCTTTCGCACGTTCTTTTTCATTTCCGTTGTGCAGGCTGCTCCATAGACTGTATTGATACATCTTTTCTTTTCAATAACCTCATCTACAGAATAATAGCGATCTGATTGCAATACTGTAATCTTTCTTCCAAGTAATTTCTCACAATCATGCAAAAAGCGAAGACTGTCTGGATGCTGATTACTCACATGTGTATATATGATTTCATCCACATCCTTTGCTAAATAACACGCTATAAAACTTGATATTCCTGTACTAAACCAACAAACTTTCATACCAGCCACAAGCCAAATCCTGTGCTTATGGCAATCATTAAAAGCTTCCCATGCTACTCTCTATGATTTCACGCTACTACTAATGATTTTATGTCAAATTATTCACTTTTTTGACAACCCGATCTTATCGGGATTAGGCATTACTCCTTTCTCTTAAATACATTGCTTGACTCCTTCCTTGATTCCTGACATAAAAAAAGACAGATTGTTCATACAATCTGTCTAAATGTCATATTAATAGTTCCGTAAAAAAATATCTATCCACAAAATTTGTCCCTTACGAGAATCCAATTGTAAATAAATACAAACACATTATATCAAACATCACTTTGTTTTTCAATTGATATTGTTATTTACTTACAAAATTCCTTTGGTCCTTTTTCTGGAATTTCTTTATGTCCTTTTTTAAATCTTCAACAAATTCTGTACCAGTTTTTTATAGTATTCTACGAGGCATCATTTTATATCCATGTAATTGCAAATATAACAGGTAATATACCTCAAATGCATAGATTCCGATGAGTGCCTAAAGCCACGCCATGAGCTGCAAAAATCAACTATATTTATATTATATCATAAAATCAAAAATTTTTCTTTAATTGTGTTTATTATCTGTTTTTCATCAAATACATCATCTACGTAATACGTCTTTATATCTTCCTTAGATACAAATTTTTCAACATTAAGTTCTATTAGTAATTTCTTTTTCTTTTTGATTAAGGGTTTTAAAATATAATTGTTTTGATTTTCATAGGCAATTATATAAACCACATAATACCTATTATTAAACGAAAAAGCTTCTGAAGTATTTGAGTGTGTCGTTTCTATTATAACATTATAATCTTTTTTCTGCCCAGCAGCCAATATACTAAAAGGTAAGATCAATATTGTCATAATAACAATACTTGTAATACACGTTAATATGGCTGCTTTATAATTCAAAGATACATTGTGAGTTGTAGAGTTATTTGGATCAATTGATTTTTTTGTTAGTAATCCAAACAATAATCCAAACAAATTTATTGTTACAACAATTAATACTACATACAATGAAATGGACCTAACAAATGACCCAAAATGATTATGTATCATTGTGAATACTTTTTGCGATGATATTCGATTCTCCATTGCCACTATTGTTACCATAATCACAGCAGTTATTAAAATTTCTGATATAAAAGTTATAAGTAAAGATGCTTTTTTATTTTTAATTATTAATAAATATATTATTACATTGGAGACGATAAGCAATAATGCATATGGAATTGTTGCTAAAAACTCAGAAAACAAATTATTTGTATCAATATTGGTACTTGAAA
>ERZ791926.451-NODE-451-length-35470-cov-3.432754_pt1 | contig 35470 bp, 37 predicted proteins | sample MGYA00510131_ERZ791926 | MGnify/ENA primary metagenome ERZ791926 (study PRJEB30046, sample SAMN00792052) | human gut metagenome | study: EMG produced TPA metagenomics assembly of the A metagenome-wide association study of gut microbiota in type 2...
AGAAAGCAAAATAATTTTTTTCTCATTTAACTATTGACATTTATTAGCTGGACTCTTCAAATGTCTCTAATGCCTCTTTAAAATATTCCTCTGCTCTTTCCAGTGAAATATCTACAAGTTTTCCCTGTAAATACATTTCTCCCAGCAATCCTTGTACAAATGGATTCTCCGTTGCTTTTCCATGCAATCGCTCTATTGTTTTTTCAGTTGGCATCTGTCCCTCTGCTTTCAGACAGTCTGTCACCTCTGCCCTTAAATCACGGAACTCGTTGAACCACTCTTGGTATTGTTCCAGTTTCGCTGTTTCCTTTGGTACATGTTCCGGCTTTTCTTCTTTTCTTTTTTCAGCATCCCTTTCCCATTCTTCTATCTCCCGGTAAATTGCCTTTTTTTCTTCCTTGCTTTTCTCTTTCTTTAACTCAAGCGTATGTTCTTCTGCCTCTCTCCTTTCCGGCTCAGCAGTTGTTTCCCAATCCGATATGCCTTCCGGCTCTCTCTCTTCTACCGTGATTTCTTTTGTCTGCTCCATTTCCATTTCGAAAGATATGGTTTCATCTGGCTTTACATCATTTCTTTTCTCTGTCCCATATACTTTTGTACTTTGTATTTCCGTTTCTTTTACATTTTCTTCCAGTTTCTTCACGTATGCTTTCGCTGATTTCAGCACCGCATTCCCCATACGTTCCATCATTTCATATTGTTTATCTTCTTTGTACCCGAACTCATTTCCGCCTCCATATGCCTCTGCATATAACCGGCTCTGGCGTTCTACAATCTCGATAAACTCTTTTTCTTTCTCCGGGCAGTAGTTTTTAAGGAACAGTCTGCTGATTTCATCAACCTGCTTTCTGAACGGTGTGACAGAACGATTGTTATAGTTTACATTTCCTTTTGGAAGTTTCTGGCACAGATTCAAAAATTTTTCTCTAAGCACAACATCGTTGGACAGCTCATGTTCTTTTAATTTTCCAACAATGTCCTGACGGAGGATAAAATTGATCTTTTGATTGATTTCCCTCGTCTGCATCAGTTCGTTTACAACTGTGCTTCGGCATTTATTGATACTGCTCATTTTAAATTTCCCTCGCACTTCCAAATTGCCCTGATACAGCATTTTTTCTCTCATCGGACTTGGTTCTACAATTGCTACATGCACATGTATATTGTCCGTATTGTAATGGATTCCTGCACTCCATACCGCATGGTTTAACTCTTCACTGGTCAGCAGCCGGGACATGGCAAGCCGGGCCGCCTCTTTTATCTTTCGTTCATCCAGCACTTTATCCTCCCGGTGATACACTCCGTTCTTTTCCAGCCACTGGTTATCAAAAGAAATGACTGTCTGCCACAGCACACTCTCGTTTTTCTGTGCTACATCAAACACCGCCTTTAGTTCTTTCTTTTCCTGAAATGTAAGCATATCTTTATCTGCCGTAAACAATCCTGTACTTTTATACGGATTCCCCATGTAATCATTAAACAGATTAAACGTTGTAATCGCATTGTTCCGCTGTGCCTCTTCCCTGTCCAGATAATCAATGTATCCCTTAAATGTATCAGAACCGGGTCTGCAGAAATCCTGCATAACGGTCACTCCTGCGTTGATTTTATCCATTCTTATTTCCTCTTGCTTTTACTTGTCAATTTTGACTATCTGCATTTGTGCCGGATTCCGGTACGCTGTTCTTTCTTAGCTTGTCAATTTTGACTATCTGCCTTTGTGCCGGATTCCGGTACGCTGTTCTTTCTCTTCTTGTCAATTTTGACCACCTGCTTTTGTATCGCTTTTCGGTACGCTATGATTTATGTTTCTTATTTCTGTAGTCTTTCTTTTGTTTCTTGTTCGCTACATCTTTTTTATAGATCTTTCTTGCCTTTTCAATCACCGGCGATTCTGCCATGCTGACCGGATAGCAGATTTCATCTTTCTTTTTTAACAGTTCTGTATTTGCCACATCTAACATCAATGTTGTATTTTCTTCTATTTTTCTTAATATTGCAAGCTGAATTCCGTTTTCACTCTTTTCCGGTCTTTCAAAATTTCGAATTATATATCGAATTGCTGCTGTTTCACTTGGTAGACCATATGTCCATTTGATTTTTTCTAAAATTTCAATTTCTTCCTCTTCTAAACGATAAAGTTTTTCAATCATCTGTTTCTCCTTCTATTCGCATTAATATTTCGTGCAATATCAAAGTGTTTCCTTCAATACTGTCAATCACTATTTTAAACAACTCCTGATACCTGCTGTCCAATTCCTTTACTTCCGAAGCAAGCGCATAATTTGTCAAGATTCCAACAATAAATTTATTTCTGCTCATCCCCCTTTTCTTCGCCATTGAATCCAGTTTTGCCAATGCTTGTCCATCCATATTTCTTATGTAAAATTCACTCATGGTTTCCTCCTTTTGTTTTTATTTTGTTTCATATTATACATATTAACAACTTGTTGTCAATAACTAAATTTTTTCTGTGCTTTCAGGCATATATCACCTGTATATCACGCCATTAAATTTCCGCTATCACGAAAACGCTAGGCTTTGCCTAGTCGCAAAAGCATTTTGCGATCAGTTTTCCCTTATGCTCTTTATCAAACAGTTTCACAGCTTTTTTCTTCCTTTTCACCAGATTTGCATCCCTTTTGAATCTTATCCAACAAAAACTGAAGTTCCACTGAACTTCAGTTTTTTGCCACTTTGTACAGACTCCTTGTAAGCCATTCCCTATGATTTTCTTTCCTTTTCATCCAGCTTGTCAAAATTGACAAGCTGGATATTTCTGTTACGCTGTCAGTTCCTTTTTCTCCACGGAATAAAAGTACGCATGGTTTGAAAGCAACTCTTCACTAGCAACTTGTTGATTCACTTCTTGAACCATCTTTGTCAGCTCATCCTTAGAAAACGTTTCATCAGCTCTCACAAGAATCGTTTCATGAACGGAACTTGGGAGCACATAAAAATCAGCTCCGATTATCTCACCAACTTCATCCAATAAGTTCGGATAAACGATTGACGATGCCCCATACATTTTAAATTCATTTGTCAGGATATACATGACCGGGATTTTCTCTTCCTGTTCATTCCGAAACAACTCGTTCATTGCCTCTTCCCCTATCAGCTCTGAGATGCAGCCTCTTATCGTCAGCATCTTTGCCGGCAATAACGTTTCTGAGTTTTTCATTGCCAGACTCCACAGTTCCTGTTCTTGAATCCCCCAAATATGTAAATGTTCATTGCGAATCAAAATGGAACCCATTTCATCCTCGCCTAATTCAACTATGATAAAGAACACCAATGCTAAATCCAGTATCTCTTTATATGGAACATCTTCCAGAAGTTCTCTGTTCCATTCCTTATTAATCAGTTTCACGGCAATCCGTTCTTTCACGCTTTCCCATTTGACAAAATCTCCGTCAATCTTCTCTCTTCGTGTCTTTTCGTAACAATCCAGAAATTCTATTACGGCATCTTCCAGTGTATTTTCCGTTTCCTTTCTGTCTCTCATACATTTCATTCAGATAAATAACTGGCTTGAGATTACTTTTCTGCTCAGACATCATAAGTCCTGCTTTCTCTGTTCCATTGTTTTTCGTTGTCGTAATCTGTTCAATCTGGATTGAAGTTCCCACCTCGTTTTCGACCAGTTCTTTTATCTCTTCCACATATCTTTCAAAACTCATTTCATAAACTTTCATATTTTTATCTAAATGTAATCTCATATTTTTCTCCTTGCATTTCTCGTTGTAATCTGTTAGTATTTAATTAGCTTTTTTGGGAAGTAGCCGTCGATTTGATTCGATGGCTGTTTTCTTTTTAACTGGTATCAAACATATTTCTCACCTCTTTTCATGTTATAATTATACTATACATATATTTGTATATCTACAAAACCACGTTCAGACATACGTATCTTTTTATTTTTTTATTGAACAAATTTGCATTAAAAAAATTCCTAAAGCCTGACGACTTTAGGAATCAATTACATCAACCATATTATGTTATAATAATTTTATTTCTCTTACTTTGCTGCTATTCTTTCCGCTCCAGTATCCTTTTTAATCCCAATCGATTTCATCATGTGAAACTGTCTCTTGATCCATTAACGCTTCTTCTAGTTCTGCTTTTTCCAAAGGTGTTACTTTTGTATAATCCGGATCCCATGCAATCACTAACTTTTTGATAAATTCCAAGGCGAATTTTTGATCGCTTTCCGGCAAAATTTCCATTAAATCAATTGCTTGTTTTGTTGCTGTACTCATGCTCTGCTCCTTTCCGGGAAATCATTTATATATATCCCCTCTTGAATCCACGTTCATTATATACAATATTTCTATCTCCCCATTTGGAAGATAATTATAGATGATCCTGTATTTCCCAACCCTTAGTCTTTTTCGTCCATCTGTATAACCTTGCAGTAACTTAATATCTCCTCTGGGTGGCTGATCTGTTAATCCTTCAATCGCCTTTTTTATCCGCTGTTTGGTCGGTCTGTCCAATCCATTGATATATTTGGCTGCCTTTTTGCTATATTCTATTTGCACACACATCACCTGCTTTTTCATATTCTAACGCATATGCTACGCTTGCTCCATCGCATGACTTGTATTTTTTCTTTTTATTTGCTACAATCAAATTGCTTGAGAGCGGTGGCAAGTTCCGCCCTCTCTTGTCTTCCTTAACTTTCTGGTCAATAATTTCTATTTCAGTTCCAAGTCTTCAGTTGAAATTCCTAATGCCTGTAACTCCGCTCTAGCCAGCTTTTCTTGGTACTCAAGCTCTTCTGTTCCATATTTCTTTATCCTCTGTATGGCTGCAAATTTTTCGATTGCTATCTGTTTTTGTTCCTGCTCTGTCATTATCTCCATTTCTTCTCCTTTCTCTCGCCTTGCCCGCAAGTCATTTGCAAGTTATTTTCCTTACAAATACATTATATCATTGTTGTTATTTTTATCCGTATTTTCCCAGACGGAATACACCTTTCTTTTTCTTTTTTTTCGAACGGATTTTTCCCGATACCTGTTTACTTCCGATAATTCCTTTGAACCGGTGCCGGAAACGAGGAACTGTCTCCGGCACACCATGAAAACATACGTGCATATCCCGATTGGATATGCAGACTGTTCTGTACTTTTGCAGTTACAGACCTTCAGGGTATGCGTACCGGATTCCGGTACATTTTCCCTTCTTCTGCAGAACAGTATTCTATTCTTTTCTCATAATCATTGTACACTTCAAATCCCTCGGATGTCCAGTTCTTATTTTTGCAAGAGAGTTTATTTCATGAGTCATGAACTTTAAAAGTCGTGTTCATTGACTCTCCGGGAGACAAAAAAACTGCCTCCCGGAGATGAAAACATACGCGCATATCCTGACCGGATATGCAGACTGTCCTGTACTTTTGCAGCTACAGACCCTAGAGAATACGTGCCGGATTCCGGCACATCTTCTCTTCCTCTGCAGAACAGTGTCCTACCCTCTCCCCAGTTTTTTCAAATGTTCTTTGATCATTGTCATATTTGTCTCTGCATCCTTGAAAAACTTTGTATCTGGCCGGACAAGATATAACTGTGTTCCAATCCATTCCTGTTTCGTATCCCAATAGGAAGAATAAGGGTATTCTTTTACAACAATTGCGGAACCATCCGGCAGCTCATATCTGTAGAATGTCTCTTCCGTGAATTCGTTTCTGCACCAGACTGACCAGTTCTGGTATGTATTTACAAATTCTTCTCTCTCATTCATATTTTTCAGTTCCGGGAGCGTACCGGATTCCGGTACATTTTTTGATTCTTCCATATTGCAGTCCACATCAGCAATGATATATTGCCCAGGCAGCTCTTGTTTTTCTTCTTCGTCCTCGTGCTGTGCCTTTTCCTTTGCCGATTGATTTTTCATCCGTAGCTCTTTTGCCTGCTTATATGCCTTGACTTCATGAATGGACGTTTTCCCTGCCTCGATTATTTTCTCCTGTTCTTCTTCCGGCAGTGTTGCAATCTGTATCGCTGCACTTTTCTTCAATTCTCCCGACTGGAATTTTTCCATCCCCTTGTCTCCAAGGTTTTTAGAAATCGTAAGATACTCCCCTACATTTGTTTTTTTCATATTCAACAGTCTGGCCAGTCGTTCCACCATACGTCCGCTTTGTACTTCCGGGAATTCTTCCGGGTAATTGTTCAGCAGATATTTCATGCGTTCCAGTTCATGCATGATCTCATAATCGGTTTTGTTATCATATCCATTGCTGGAATACACCGAGAATTCACTTCTGGCATCGGAGACGTTCCTTATCACACACGGAAGAAATTCATACTGTTTTTCTCCTCGTTCTTCTACCAGCAGCTTACAGGCAAGATAGCGGTGGTGTCCGGCTATGATCTCATATTCATCCGTATCCGTTTTCCGGACCAGCAGCTCCTGCAGAATTTCTCCATCCAGCTCGATCAGATCTGCCAGTTGTTCCACTCGTTTCTTTGTCCTCTCTTTATCCTCTTTTGAAGTTCCGTTTCGATATTGTTTTCGATTTCCTTTCAGTTTCGTATAGTGGATCCACTTTGTGATCCTCTTTGGATGCGTTTCCCCTTTTTTGATTTCCGTTTTAAATATGTTGTCGATCCGAGCCATTTTTTTACACCCCCATCACTTCACTTATCTCTATTCCAAGCAGCTCTCCTGCAAGGTCCATATAGTCTTGTGCGACAACCGATCGGCTGCGGTGTCTGAGCACCGGCTTGTACAGTTCCAATGCATTTTCTACCACTGCACCTTTACTCACACATGTTTCGCAGAACTGCCAGTCATGTTTTCCAACCATATCTGCATAGGTGTTTCTCTGTGACCATTTATTTTCGACCTTATTTGCAAAGATCTTCCACTGTGTCTCTTTTTTATATTCAATGCTCTGCAGTTCATCTTCCAATAACAGCAGATTATCCCTGCAGAACTTATCTAACAGCACCGGTGTGATGAACACATCTCCTGTATGTAATGCACTTCTTGTGATCTGTTCAATCGCCGGCCTTGTATCAATGATGCATATATCATACTCATCTTTTACGTGATTTAGTGCCTCTGAAAGTGCATATTCATTTACTGCATCCGCTTCTTTTAACCTTACGCTGCCTTTTATGATATCGATGTTCTCATATTTACTTTTCACAATGATATGTTTGATTCTCGCCGGATGCTTGAATACCTCCCGGATAGTCCTGCCCGAATCTCCATGGTTCTTTGTAAAAAATGGGGTCAGATTGGACTGTGGGTCTGCATCCACTAAAAGGATCCTCTTTCCTCCAAGCACTGCCATGCTGTATCCAAGATTTGCCGCTGTCGTTGTTTTTCCTACCCCGCCTTTAAGATTTGTAATTACGTATGTTTTCATAGTATGTTCTCCTTTTCTTTTTCGTACCGGAATCCGGTACATTGTGTATGCTGCTTTTTGTACCGGATTCCGGTACGCATTTATTTTCTTGTATCGTAAAATGTTTTCATAAGAACTGTTGCAAGTCCGTTTCGTACAATCGCTTTTTCGATTTCCTCTTCACCTTGTTCCAGAATTAACTTTTTCATTGCCAAATCAGCTCTGATCCCAGCCAGTTCTTTCTCTGCCAGCTTCTGTATTTTTTCATCTAACGTGAATTGATTGTTCATCGTACCCATATCACCTCCTTCTCTTACTCCAGAAAATAGAAATCATCCGACCGGTCATGATCTTTCACCTCCTTCCAGGCCCTGTAATAGGTTGCCCTGGGAATACCTAACTGTGTAATGATTTCCTCATGCTTCATTGTCTTTTTCATTTCCTTTATTTCACCAACTGTCAAAAAGAGCTTTCTGCATTTTTTTCTTCTACCTGCGCCGCGATGTTTCTGTTTTGCAAAAGTATCGAAATTAATTTTGATACTCAATCTTTGAAATGTGCTATCAGCATCATCAAGTTCTAACTTGATTCCGACCTCATGAAGTACCTCATTTAAATCTGATACTTTTATTCGATTTTCACTGTCTGCAATGATCAAAAAACTTTCTTCATTGACCGGTATCTTATCTTTTTCATTCAACCATTTCCCAATATACTGATGTTCAAAATCTTTACTCATATCCTTGCTCCCTCCCTTGGATATCAAAATTAATTCTGATACTTTCATCTCTTACTGTTTTCCCTAAGTATCAGAATTAATTTTGATACTTTTTTTAATTACAACAACCGTAAACTTTTCTTTTTTTTCGTTCTGTTTCATCTTCTGTTTCCTTCCTTTTGTTCAGTTCTTTTCTATACTTATATTATAATATATACCCACTAAATAGTCTTTGTTTCACCCCCGGATACCGCCTTACTTTTTCTTTTTTATTGAAAGGAAACACTTCCTGTTTGAAACATTGTTTTGATAAAATCCATTCTGTACAAGTTGCTTCCAACTTGCTTTTTCACACCTGCCAGATGGAGGTTTGCAGGTACTATTTGCGGAGCAATTATGTATTTAATATAATTGTGGATTTAGAGTAAAGAAGAGATTTGCTCACCTTAAAAGCCACCTCCTATCCCTTGCCAATACTGGCTTTTCCGGTTTTCACACACGTCCGCTTTTTGAATGTTTTTCCAAATGGATACCTCAACTTTTGAAAATGATCCTTTTCCCTCGTACCGAAACTTGAATGGTCCTCTGTGAGATACCTCAAAATCTGAAAGCTCATCTTCTCTTCCACACGCAAAAAAGCTGTGTATGGGACTCTTTCTTCTCCCATACACAGCTCTCCTCTTCATCTGCGTCATATCCGCTTACTTTTCACTTCTTTTCCTGTACGACAATCAGAGCTGTCTTTCCGTCCAGCCCTGGTTTGTTTCTGATTCCATTTTTGTGATTCATTTTTCCTATGCAACGGTCTCTTTTAAGAGCTTTGCAAACAGTGATGCCTTTAACCGCCGCTTCCATTTTCTCGGATTTAACACGGATACATTGATCACCTCGATCATCTTGTGCATAATCTCACTGACATCAATACTCTTCTCTACGATCTGGTTCCGGTGATTGAGCAAGATATACAGGATATCTTTCCATTCTTTCTTATACGCCCTCTTCTCCGCTTCCTGCTTATCTGCATCGGTGATCCGGTTTCTTCTGCATGCCGCCATTAACAGATGTGACATTGCTTCCGTATTTTCTTCCGCTGCTTTCTTCTGGAACGATTTACGAAGTGTAAAGAAATAGATTCCATCTTTGATCCCAACGAAAAAATACAGCTTCAGCATCTTCAGATATTTCTGCAGTGTTCTCTCTGTGACATCCAGAAGCCCTTTCCTTTGCGTTCCGTCCTCATTTACTCCGTTTGCATACTTTTTGACAAAGTTCTCCCTGCGGATACGGTACGCCTGGACTGCACGTGGTGCACCTGCGTTCTGGATGTGGTACATATCCATGACAAGCAGTTTCTGTTTTGGCTTCAGCTTTTTGAAATTCACATCACGGAACAGATATGCGTTCATTCTCAGATACTTCACCTGTCCCTTATTGTAATCTTCCTGCGTATATGCAGAGAAATCATTCCCATTGATTACAATGTCATAATCCCCTGTTTCATTCATCACACTGGATGTGATGACACCCTTTTCCATCAATGATCTTTTGCAGTCATAGAACGTCTGTACAGACATTTCTGCCTCTTCCATCATCTCTTTATAATGCACTCCCTGTACGAGGCCGCGTTCATTCTGATAGAAGGAGAGTGTGATGAGAAAATCGATTTCTTTTCCGGTAAGGTTTTTCCCAAACCATGACTTAAATACATCCAACTTAATCTTCTGCATGACACTCTCCTCCTTTCTTTTCTTGCTGTCATTTTATGTGCTGCTTTTTTATCCTGTAGTCCATTTCTGCGCGCAAAACGGTTCCGATCTTTCCCCAAAGCTGCCCCTCGGTAAAAAAGAAAAATTTATTCCCCCAGTCCGATCGTCAGCTCCGGTTCCGGTGCGAATTCCTGGCTTTGGAACTCCTGCTTTTGCAGTGCATCCAGAAATGACATTCCGTTTTTCCTCCCTGTTTCACCGGGACGTTCTTCTTTGATTTCCTCTGCCCTTTTCTCTGCCATAAGTATCATGGAATCGTCGATCAGTGAAAGCCCTTCTGTCTCTATGAAGTCTTCGAGGTCTTCCGTCTGTTCATGGCTAAGTTCCAGTTCCCGGTAGGAATGGTCAAATGCATATCCGACCGGTATGTAGAGTCCGTCCCGGTTCCTGCAGACTGCCTGTTGCTCCTCTATGCCGTCTATAAGCACTGTTGCCATTACAATCCCCTCTGTCACTTCAAATCCTCTTATATCCGGGATTTCCCCATTCTGTTCTGGTTCCTGCCACTGTACATCCTGCACATCCGGTCGTTTCTCCTGAGTAATCTGTTCTGATTCCAAGACTTCCATCTCACTGTTTTCGAAACTTCCATTTTCCACCGTCTCCTGCTCCTGCGCTGATACACGCTCCGGTTTCTGTGATTCAGTCATCCCACTTCCCATATTTACAAGCCTTCCATATGGCACTTCCTCATACATTTCCGGGATCAGTCTTTTTACTTCCGACGGACTGTAAAAGATCACATTCCGTTTGATATCCATTGGAACGATCTCGCCCTTGTCATTCAACTCCACAAGACGGTACTGCTCCTGTCCGTTTCGCTTATGGAATCCCCGCTCTTCCAGATGCTGTGTACTTTGTACCGCACAGTAGCGTATCTCCGGTAACGGCACATCCTGCAGAAATCCAATCGCTGCGACCGGCTGCAGCTTTTTCATGGTATTGACCAGTTCCTGGTTCCAGTCCTTGGCTCCCGGCACATGGAAGGTGACCTGCTCCGCTTTCATGCCCATTTCACCGAGTAACTTTTCCTGTATGAGTTTCATATCCTTTACACCTGCCAGATCATGATCCAGTGCTAAGAGCACCTGCTCTTTTGGGTGTTCGGACAGATGCACATACAACGGCTCGTGTTTGGTCGCCCCGCTGAGTGGAAGGTAGTCATATTGTTTATAATCCATTCCCTGCCCATGCAGGATCGACATCACACTCATTGCATCGATCACGCTTTCCGTCACGATGACTTTATCTGACCCATTGTCTATGTAAAACCCTCTCCGGTAATCACTTCCTGCAACATCACCTAAAAACTTCCGTTCCGATAACGTTCCCCTGAAGTTTGCGAATACCGGTTTCTTTTCTTCATCGTAGGACACGAACACGCAGTTCCCACGCACATCCTGATACAGCATTCTGCGGTCAACGAAATCCTGCACCACATCCGGTTCGAGAAATCGCGTCTGGGTCAGGTATGCATAGGCACGGTGCATATTTTTCGCCCGCTCCGGCAGATTCTCTGCCAGTGGTTTCGGCTGTGTATTCACTGTCCTGTTCCTCTGTATGCTTTCGTTCTCTTTCCCTCCGGCTAATGCAGATAATTCCTTTAAAGACTCGTGCAGATTGTCCTGATGGACAAATGCCATCGCAAAATCGATCACGGAACCATTTGTTGTCTGCCCTATCCCGCTGTTTCTCCAGAAGCAGTTCCTCTCCACGTCAATACGGACAGAATCATGTCCCTTGATCGTATAATACCTTCCGACCCTCTGCAATTCCATTCCATGCATACCTGCATAATCGGTGATCCGGATATTCTGTTTGATTCGGTCATAGATCTCGCCGGGATTTTGTCTCGGCTTTTGAGGTTCCGGCTGTCTTGAAGCTGCCGTCTGTGTGGGAGCTGCCGTCTGTCTTGGAATTTCCGGCTGTTTCACCGATTCCCGGATCCGCTTTTCTTCCTGCCCCAGACTCTGTCCCGCTTTTTCCAATTCCCGCTTCACATAGTGATCCAGATCATCGATTTCCTTTCGGAACGTTCGGAATACATTTGCAATGACATCGCCAAACCCTTCCGGTTTCTTTTCTTCCTCTGCCTCCTGGTAGAACTTCTGATATCTCCTGTAATGCTCTGCCAGATGCCGCCTCCTGCTCTCCGTGATATCCACCCCAAAATGACTCTCTATCATGATCCCGAGTGCATCCGCTTCGATCTCGATCTGCTCTGTGCTCTTTGTGAGTGCTGCATCCCGGTGCAGTAGTGCATGTCCCAGTTCGTGCGATAAGGTACTTAGTTTTTCCGTATCTTCCAGCAGTTCATTTAGCTCGATCCGGTTACTCTCGGGACTGTAACTTCCCCTAAGGGCGATGCTTTTCATGTCCACCGTGCTGACCTGACACTGAAGCAGATTTTGTGCATATTTTCCAAGCCCCTCTGCTACTGCCCCATGAAGAGCAGACTCATATCCCATGTGGTACAGTTTCGGATAAGCTTCTTTCGGATAGGTCGTCTGTGAGATATCAAATACGCTCCCAATTTTAAAATGCCTTCTTGTCGTACTTTCAATCTCTCCTGCTTTGTACCGCGCTTTCTGTTCCTTGGTTGCATGCTCCAGGGGGATCAGTTTCCCATCCACTTTCAGGATCGCCGCTTCCACCGGCACATAGACACGGTATCCGCGTTCTCCTTTTTTGACATATGCCCCCTGTTCTTTCCATGCCTGAAAGCTCTGCGCATAGGTTGCATGCGGATTCTGCGAATAGATCAGCATCGTATTTCTCGGACTGTACTGATAAATGTGGCTTCCAAATTCAAACAGCTCTGCGATTGTTTCCGGGTTTTCCCTCCAGGTGTCCGTAAGTTCCTGTATTCTCTTCTGCATTGCCCTTTGCTGTGCTTCCCGCCATTCCTTTTGTTCTTCCTTCGTATACTTCCTACGCGCCATGGCATGTCCTCCTTTATTTAACCGTAGATTTCCCTTATGCGCTGTTCTTCCTCATCTTCCAGCATTTCAATCGGGATTGCCTCCATTCCCTCGCTTACATAAGTTCCCTCCGGGGCGATCTCCTCGTCCTCTTCCATGTAGAAAAGATCTCCCCAGTCATCCTTTAAGATAATCTTTCCGTTATAATATCCAATGGAAAGATAAGGCCATTTCTCTTCCTCAAAATTTTTCGGCTGTGTTTCAATGATCATGTTTCATTTCTCCTTTTCTCGTGTTTTCCTGTGATTCATAATCACGTTGTCCATAATACCAGTTGACTGAGTTTTTGCACAGACATAGTACAAACAAACTACTCAAAAAGAAAACTCTAACCATGATGATTCCTGCGATTACCATCTGTCTGTCCTTTCCCTGTACCGAATTCCGGTACATTTCCACATACTTCCCTGCGTACCGATTCAGGTACATTTCCACTTTCTACTGCGTACCGGATTCCGGTACATCCCCTAACAGATTCCCAGCATCCCCTTCGCCTGTTGCAGAATCGACCCTAACACTTCCAGCAGTTCCTTTCGCACCTCCGGATACACAAGAGACAATATTCCGACTGTAGCGAATACCAGCAGTACTGTAAGTGCCGCAAACCGGATTACTCTCTCCAGCATCCGTAAGGTAAACTGAAAGGTGTTATCCTTTTCCACGATCACCATCTGCTCATCAATTTCCTGATGTTTTTCATGCAGCCGTTTCTGTTCTGCCTCTTTTTCCAGCTCTTCCCTTGCTGCAGACACAAAACTTTTCTTAAATTTACCCATGTCTTCTCCCTTTCTTTCCAAACCGGAAGAACCCTTTCTTCGGAACGTTCTCTATATTGACATCCTCAACCGGTAAGAGCCTCTCAAACTCCGGGTTATGGATATATTCAAACTGGTCCGGTGTGTAGATCCCAAAATACGTCCTGTCCGCCTTATCCTCCATATATTCCAGAATGTCTCCCTTCTCTTTTTCCGAAATGAAATTAAACAGATAACACACGTCCGTATAATATTCATTCTTCATGACTTCCTGCGTATACTCCATTTCAGAAGCCTTGCTTCCCGCAACAAAGATCCGGACATCTTTTTCCAGAAATGAAGTTTTGTTAAATCCCCGCTCTGAATATGCCCCATAATCAAACACGAAATAGTCATAATCCTGACGGAGCACTTCCTGAAGGTTTTCCTGCTTATAGAACAGATCGACATGTTCATACGATACCCTGCCGATACAGGGATCCACTTCTACATCTGCGAAGCATTGTCCATGCTCTTCCACAAATCCGGTCTCATTCACCTCGATGTAGCATGCCTTATATCCTTTTACCTGCAGATATTTCACCAGCTGTATCGCTTCCGTGGTGGTTCCCATCCGTCTGCATACCCCGGTAACCCCGATTTTTCGTGATGCCAGTGCTCTTGTGGAAACCTCTGCAAGCTCCTCTTTCTGGATCTCCTCCGCATCCGTGTCAACATAGTATCCATTCAGACAACGATCAAATTCCTGTTTTGCATCTGCCTGTGTGGATGCGAACACATAATAGCGGATATCATACTTCCTGAGTTCCCGGATGATCTTGCTTTCCCAGTCATATCCCGGTGCATAGATGATCACGTCACAGTTTTTTGCCCTTCGGATCCGTTCAATCTCTGCAGCCAGATCCTCATACGTGTCCACATACTGCTCGATGTCGATCACCAGATGATCCATCTGGTGATCCAGTATCCGGCTTAACTGGAGCCGGATGGACGGACAGCTTTCGATATATTCCATTTCCATCCCTTTCATGCTTGCGGATTCCCGCACAAAAAATCCTCTCTGCTCTGTCCCGACAAATAAAATCATTGGTCCATACCCCCTTTCTCTCTTATTCTTTTAATTCCCGGATCTGTTTTTCCAGTTCTTCGGTACGTGTATTTAATTCCGAGATCTCTTCCTGTCTTTTTTCGATTGTTTTTCCATTGGACTCGATCCTGCTCTTTGCACTCTCCATAATATCTGCAGCATCATCCGCCTCTTTTTGTGTTGGGTATCTGCCGTTACTTAGCTCTTCCACTCTTTTACTTAAGCGGCTGTTTTCTTCTGTCAGACCGGATATCTCGGTTTCTTTCTGTCTGATCCGGTATGCATCATAGCCGATCTGCCCCTTTAGGCGGTCACACTGATATCCGACTCTGTCTTTACTCTTTAGTACTTTTACCTGATTCACTTCTGATACATTGGTATATAAGTTCACTGTTTTTTTATTTTCATCCTCCAGATGAAGTGAGATCTCTTTCCATTTTTTCGGCACATTGCATACCCGGATCACCATATAATCCGTATCTTCAAGTACCACTTTGGTATCCAGCTTCCCAAAAGTCCGCTCTATCGCCTGGCATTTTAACCCGACTGAGAGCAGATCATTGGTTTCCACTTCCACCACGATCTCCATTTCATCCTGTTTTTTTGTATAATCCCACTTCGTCAGATACACGTTGTATTTCTCTAAGATCTGTTTCTCGTAAAACGGAGTCGGATCGATCAGTTCCCCTGCATCCGGCAGCCAGATCCGGGAGGTGAGGAAGAACAGATATCCGGCAACGATGACGGTAAAAAGAAGAAAATTCCCAAAGTTTTTGTGTTGTCTGATTTCTTTTAACTGTTCCATTCTTTAATCTCCATACTGTACCGCAAACGCAAACCGGAGTGCATCCTGATAGGTATCACACGTTGCTTTGATCAGCAGCGTGTCTGCATATTCCGTAGCATGGTCCACATCCATATACAGATACCTCACATACTCGTTTTGCACCTGCTGGCTGTCCGGGTGCAGCGTTGCCGTCGTGGCTTCTATTCCCTTTTTCTCCAGATACCCGCACAGCTCTTTTTGAAAGCGTGTCCAATCCTCACCCTTAAGCCACCCAAACTGTTCCGGGTGGTCTTCATATCCTGCAAATTTTAAAGTGATCCCGGCATCCTGATTTCCCATGTTATCTTCCGGCTGTCCTTTCATGCGGTAAATGTTTTCTTCTGTCAGCGCATTCTTTCCCTGCACATCTGCTTTTTCTTTTTGCCGGACATAATACACTGTTTTCTCCTGTTCCTCCCGGTTTCTCTCCTGCTCTGTCCTTGTAAGCTTCCACCGCAAAACAGTTGCTGCAAGTACCAGACAAAGCAGAACCAGAAAGACTGCAATCTTATAGTTTCTCTCCTTTTCTTCCATCCTGTCTCCTTACATATAATCATCGGGCTTTACTGCCACTCCGTTTACTTCTACCTGAAAATGCAGATGCGGTCCGGTAGACTGCCCGGTACTTCCGACCTCTCCTATTTTCTGTCCTTTCCGAACACTCTGCCCTGCAGATACCACGATCCTGGAATGGTGCATGTACTTTGTGACGAGTCCGTTCCCATGGTCGATCACGACCCAGTTGCCGGCACTGTCGCTCCATCCTGCTATGGTCACCGTACCTGCATCTGCCGCATAGGTTGGAGTCCCGACCGGTGCAGCATAATCATTTCCTTTATGTCCATTTGCCTCGAATTCCCGGATTTCACCAAAATAGCTGCTCTGATAGGTCATATCAGGACAGGGATGGGTGAATCTCCCGCTTCCCATGACCCTGTCACCTCCAAAGTCAAGGCTGTCCGCTGTCATGCTGTTAAATTTGTAGAGATCATAATTCGTCATAATCTGTATGACTTTTGACACATAATCCGGATCGGTTGCATACCCACTTGTCCAGACGGCTTCGATGAATGCATTGGCATCATAATATCCGGTGACCGGATCCCGGATGCATGCGGTCACATTGTCCACATAGGGCGCCATCGTAAACTTGTGTCCCCACGCTTTCATACAGTCTACATAACTTGCAAACGTGGAAAACGAATCCGTAACATGCCCCCAGGCCTCTTCCGTTCCCATCGACACGCTCCCGGTCTCCCCATAGCTTGGGGATTTCTGTCCAAGACAGTTATAATACGGCGGATTCGACAGTTCGGAACCGCCTGCCCCGCCTTCCAGTATCATCTGTCCAAGCACGACACTTGCCGGATATCCGGTTTCATTCATCATCTCCACTGCAGCACTCACCATTTCCAGCGTGATCCACTCCGGGACCCCTGCCAGCATGTCCGATGTAATATCCGCCCTTTGTTGCTGTCCTGCAATCGCACTGATGAGCTGCTGGTATACGGATGTGAGGGTGACAATTCCTCCGCAAAGGAACAGTAATCCTACCGCACCTGCAAGCATCATCTTTTTCATACCTTTCATTATGCGCCTCCCCGAAACAGAGCCTCATCTTCTTTTGACAGATAGACCTTGAAATCAATCGTTTTGTCTCCGGAAATGATCATCGTGTTCTGCCCTTTCACATACGTCGGGATGCGCTCCCTCTGTCTTGGAGTAAGTGCATTTCCAAATACCCTGTCAATGACCGGGATTGCATTCCGGTCCTGCCGGAAAATGAACTTATACTGCGTCAGTTCAAAGAGGATCTTCAGCTTCTCAATGTTCTCATTGCTGGAGCCTTCCGGTGTATAATCACGGATGGACTGGCTCGCAAGCCAGATGTTGGAGAAATATTTTGGGCCCTCTCTCAGATAGATGCTCAGTAAGTCCAGTGCAAATGGTTTCCCCGCATTCACGGTACGGTGGCTCTCATCAATATAGATCGAGGTATGTGACACCTGATCAAGCTCCAGCTTCTTTTCTTCCCACAGGCGTTTCATAAGGCTTCCGTTTGTAACTGCATCGTCCCAGCTCAAGGACAGCAGGTTAAACAGTTCCAGGTCAAAAATACGCGGATCCATTTCCTTTAATTTGGACAGATCATACGACAACACCTTTACATCCTTCATGTTATCAACCGAGGTATGTCCGTTAAAAAACATTCCATACGTGCCTACCAGTTCCTCCAGATTGCTCCGTATACTGTCCAGGTTCACTAATTTTCTCTCGACCAGTATCTTTTCCCCTTCCCTCCATTCCTTCGATACAAGCTGTTCGATCTCTTCGTTTACATGTTTCAGGAGGTCTCCAAATACCGGATAGGATCTTGCCGGAAGTCCGGTGATCTGCTTTTCCCCTCCGGGCTGCAGATTCCACTTTTTATATAAGTCTTCTACAGCCTTGACAAAATCATTTAATTCTTTCGTATCCGACTCCGGTGCAAGGAACTTATAGGAAGTCCTTAATTTCTGCAGATGCCGTGTATAATTAATTCCCTCATTATCTCCCGAACGGAAAATTTCCAACAGGTTTATAATGTATTTCGACATATCCAGTGTTCTTCCGCCAAGCGCACGGATCAGATCCGTAAACTCTCCCACCATGTCAAATACCCTGACATAGTCTCCTCTTAGCACCCTGGATTTGATCCTCAGTTTTAACAGCGTGGATTTTCCAAACCTCTGGTTTCCAACAACGATCGCGGATGCATTTACCCGGATCTCATTTAACAGCCATTCGTTGAAGAGGATATTTCCCCCGCACCCGGTCTCACCTAGGAAATCGCCTCCCTCATCTTCCAGAGAGCTGTAATGGTAGGCATTTCCTGCAGCCAGAAGCGTTGATTTCATTGGGAACCCTGCCAATGCATGCGGTTCTTTTTTCTGTTTCTGCATACCGTAAAAGATACTCTTCCATTCCTGTTCCTGCTCGTTTAGAAAAACCGCTGACTCATATTTTGCCGCTTCCAGTGCTTTTATGACCTTCGCGGTGCGTTCCTCCAGCTCCTGCTTTGTGCCAGCAGACACAAAGATCCGGATAGAAATACTTTTGATGACTTCTCCCATGCTTTCAATCTCTGCATACAGCCTCTGCATTTCCTCTTCTCTTTTTTTGGCATCATAAAATGCCCTGTAGTCTTTCGCCAATGTCTTTCTTGACCACTGTTCATCAATTCCCTTGTTCAGATTCTTCTGCACTTCCACCTGGTCCAGTGTCTCAATGCTGATCGTTGCAATTGTATTGCTGTAGGTACAGATCGACTGGAGCCAGAAATCATTCAGCATGGACGGATAATCAAAGATATGGATGCACGCTTCATATCCGGTTCCTGTCCGTGAAAAGGTATCGTAATGTTTCACATTGCCGATCGGTGCGATTTCCTTAAGGAGCTGCTCATCACATGGAATTGTGGTTTCCTGACTTTTTCTCTTGCGTTTCATATATTACTCCTGCTTCATGTACCGGATTCCGGTACGTTCTTTTCTTTTGTGTGCCGGATTCCAGTACATCCTTCTTTACTCTGTGTGCCGGATTCCGGTACATCCGCCATCAGCGGATATTGCAGTTCTTGTTGGAAAACTTAAACAAGATCTGCCGTTTCTTTTTTTCTGGGATTTCTGAGAGCATTTCAAATACCGCATTGCCATCCCGGATGAGTTTCCTTATTCCCATTGTCTCTTCCATCGTTTTCCTGCCTGCATTCAGCTCTTCCACGGATTCAAAGAAACACAGCAGATAAAACTCTTTTTTCTCCGTATGTTTTCCACGGTATTCCAGCTCCTGTATCTTCCTTTGGATCATCGGTTCCAGAAGCGGATTTTCATTTTCTTCCAGTATGCGCTTCCAATACCTCTGCTGTATGTGTGTATCACACGGAAACATCATGCTTACGATCTCCAGGTCCATCCCATAGGTCTTATAAAATTTCGCCCAGGTAAAACAGTCCATTTCAATTTCATCCGGGTCTCCGTTCACCAGATCCTTTGGCCGGATCAGATAGATATCCAGATAACTTCCGTCACTGTACTGGAAGCACGAAAGCTGTTTATCGTAGTGTAATTCCGGAAGATCTTCTTTGATATTTCGGATGTTCTTTTTGTCTCTCATGCTGCTCCTCCTTTAAGTAATACAAAGTTCCTCTTTTCCTCATCAGAAACAGTGCAATGCCCTGATACTGTCTTCTTTTCGGATTGGTCGCAGTCGGGAGGACAAGCACCACTCCGACCGCGATTGCAAAGATACAGAATGGGATCTGCATATACGTGTGGATCCAGTTCTTGATATACAGATTGACTGCGATCCATATGACCAGAAATGCGAAATCCTGAAAATATAACTTCCATACGACCTGCGTTTCCGATTTTATTTCCTTTGTGACCAGATATTTCAATTGTCCTCACCTCTTTTTTCTTTTTTATTGATCTGGGAATGCCCTGCGTTTCCATTCCTTTCCCGGTCAGGCATCATGCTCCCACTTCCGCTGTTTCTTCCTGCATAAACTGATTTTCCTGCCGGTTCACTCACACTGCTTCTCTCTGATGCCATGTTGGATGGGGTGCTACTGCCCTGCATACCGGAAGATGAATTCTGTTCCTTTGGCATTTCTGGATGGTAAGACATCCCCTGTGTCCCGGCCGGATGGTTCATGGAACGCTCCGCTCCTTCCACAGTTTTATCCGGATGTTCCGTCGGCTTCTCCGGTTTTTCGAACATGCTGCCGGATTCCTTCCTTTGCTGATCCGGTATTTCATCCATTCTTCCCGGATGCTCCACTGGCTGCTCTGATATTCCGGCCTGTTCTCCGATGTTTCCTTCCGGTTTCCCATCTGCATTTTCCTGTGAAGCAGTCTGGTTCTGTTCCCATCTCTCAAACATGTTCCCTTCCCCTGCAGATGTTTCTTTTGCCTGTCCTTCCATTTTGGTTCCCTCTGCCCCGGTATCCAGTGCCTCATCCATCCGGGCAAAGTTCTCTTCTGTGCTGCCATCCCCCTCCGGTTCTGACATGTTCGCTCCTTCCAAACCACTTTCTCCATAAGCTCCGTTTCCGGATTCTGACATATTGGACTGTTCCTGTACCTCTGCCCTCTGGTCTCCTTCTGTATTCGAAAGGTTCTGCTGGTTTCCTCCTTCCTCTGTCTGCACGTTTGCATTCTGTTCCGTCTGCATGTTTTCCATCTTGCCGGATTGCGTATTTTCCGGTTGCTCCTGCATGTTGCTTCCACCATTTCCGCTTCCGGAACCGCTTTCCCCATCTCGTCCAAGATTTCCAAGCATGCTCAGCTGTTTTGCCTGCATGCCAAACATGACTGCACCTCGTGCCATATGTGCGGCTCCCATGATTCCATGCATTGCCGAACCAAGTCCTGCATCGACCCCTGTGATCTTTTCTGCTATGGACGAACCCCCGATGACTGCAAATGCAACCATCAATACGATGATCGATTGCAGTAGTGCCGGTATATCCATCTGGTTGATGTAGTCTGTAACGATCAGATATAACCGGAGTTCAACCGCAGTAAAGCACAGTGCGTAAAATCCATCCCTTACAGATTCCAGAATCCGTACTGCTTTCTTTTTGCTTGAGAGATCCGCTGAAAACAGTGTTAAAAACACCCTGCTTCTTAGCAGTTCCAGAATGATCTTTATATTTACATAAGACAGTCCGAAATAAATAAGCAGCATGGCAACCGCATTCAGATAATATCTTGCATAATGAAACTGATACCGGTAATAATAGGTGCTTCCTATTCCGGCAATCCCGCCGCTTACATCTGTCAGCACGCTTCCGCTCCCACTCCGCCCATATATAAGTTTTTTCCCCAGAATATCTTTTGCCGCATCCGACAAACCATCTTCTTTATTGGACAGCGTATCGGTAACATCGATCATTTTGACATCCTGCTCCGCTAAGGAATCGTACTGAGGGTGATTCGTTTCACTCATGTTTTCCAGTCCGATCTGTTCGTCGATATACTTCAGGTCATACAGGTTCTGGTTCACCAGTGTATATCCGTCTGCCACTCCGCTCCCGGAAATGACCGCATCCTTAAACAGAACGGCAAATGATCCCATTGTTGTAAACAGATAGCTCGATGACGTTACGACAACTGCAAAGATCAGCACGCTCGTCAGCAGATCATGCCGTTTTTCTTTCCCGAAAATGAGCATGTACCCCAATGCGACCAGCGACAGTGCCATGATTGCCTGAATCAGTACGCTGTATTCCGAAAGGAAACTTTCCACTTCTGCATACCGTGTGAGATCCACCATCCCAAAGGTCGCATTATACAGCATCTGGGAATATTCAATCAGGCTGTTTAATCCTTTCACGAGCATCCAGCCGATCTTCCGGAAACACGAAAGTATCAGATCGTTGTTTACAAAGTAATCAATATTTTCAATCAGAAAAGACCTGATCTGTTCCTCTGACATGGTTTTCTCTCCTTTTTTATCTCAAGTTTTGCTTTATCCATAACTCTCCTCTCTGCTTTCACCATCAGAATCCATCCAGGAGGATCTCTTTTTCCGTCTGGTCAATCTCCTGCGAATGGATCCATCCGATATACTCTGCGATCGTCGTATCTCCGGTGATTCCGTATATTTCTTCATAATGCTCCCCGAACAGCTTTGTCAGCATCTGGTCGATCACCTGATATCTGCCGGATTCATACAGTGTCTTAACCGTTGCTCCATCCTCCGCATAATCCGTATTGATCCGCACATTTATGCCCATCATACGGAAGCTCTTTTCGATGTTCCAGGTGCATTCTGCCAGATTGATCTGTTTCCTGCTTTCCCTGCACATCTCAAGCAGATTCACTTCATTTGGATTTTTATAGCGCTCCTTTGGAGCATATTTATGAAAATACCATAAGTAATGTCCGTTTTCCCTCGAATTAAAGATTGGCCGCGGCTTTATGCTGTTCCCTGCATTGTCTCTTCTCTTGGAGCGCCGGAAGATTGCGACCTCCCCTTCCTGAAGCTGCATCAGTTCATTCGGATACAGCAGCGGACGTTCCCGGATGGATTCCGTATAATATTTATGGAACGACAGCTTCCCTCCTGCCCTCTGTATATCCTTGTCTGATCTCGTTCCCAGAAGACTGGAAAACTTCTTTGCGGTATCTTCCGAGCTCGACTGCAAAAAGAAATGGTTCGCACAGTTTCCACGGATCGTTTCTGCTTTTTCTTTTCCATACAGTTCGTCGAGCTGCTCGTAACTCTGCAAATACATGTCGATCGAAATATTCTGTCCCAGTCCCATCGTTGTCATCGTGTCCATAAGGTCGACCGGCGGCATGTTTCCACTCTCATCAAAAATGATCTTGACCTGCCGGTCACATTTCCCTTTGTGGTCGTCACAGATTTTTCCCAATGCAAAATACATCTGCCGGATGAAGATCGTCGGGATCTTATGTAAGTACGTATCATAACTTGGCGTTGCCATAAATACTGCCACCGGTTTCTCCCCGAAACCAATGTCGGAAATTTTCAGTGTGCTTTCCGCTGTCATCTTTCCCACATTCCGTAGTGTAAATGCTTCCAGATTACGCAGCATCTCCGAAAAGATGCCGGACTTTGTCTTCCCATGTGCCACTTCCGTATTCAAGTACTTTAATCTTGCCCGGTCATTATCCGACCTGTTTTCGAAATATACATCCAGAAGTGTCTTGGTTCCGCTTTTGTTGACCGGACGTGTGACCAGTTGTCCGAATGTCACGATCATACTGTATATGTTTACGGTCTTTACATTGTCCTGCCGGTACTGAAACGGATGTGCCTCTTTTTCCTCCTTTCCCAGTTTGTTCCATCTGTGGTATCGGTTCTCATTTTCCTTCTCGTCCGCCTGGAATGCATCCTGTACGGCTGCTAATACCATTGCGGTAAACAGTGCGGATGCCGAACTTGTAAAGAAGATCATGTCTCCGGTCGCCTCATCCACGTTGAAAAAGGAATGTGCCAGAGAATTCGCCACCTGCTCCGCTGCATCGTAATCCCGTTTCCGGTAGTATTCGATCACCAGTCCCACAAGGTTGAATCCCATGGATAAGAGCGGGTTGGATGCGTTCAGAAGATGGACTTCATATTCCCTCTCCTCCAGGATCGGCGCAAATGTTTTATAGTGTTCCAGCTTCGGGTCATTGATAAGCAGTGATGCCCTCTTCTGTGCCCTGGAATATATCTCGATACATGCTCTTACGAACATCTCGCCTTTACCGGAACGTGTGATACCGATTATGAGGTTGTTCACGACCATCTGGTCGATGTAGAACGTATTTCCTATCCTTGCGACCAGAATTCCCGGTTCTCCCGGATAAAGTGTCTCTAACGGCTCAACCGCCGTATACTGCTCCCTGATCTCTTTCTCTGTTGTGAACCGGTCCGTTCCCCTCTGCCCTACGTTGAAGTTCTCATCCGACCAGGATACCTTGATCCGGAAAACGAGAACGAGGTCAAACACAAGAAGGAGGAACAATACGCCCAATACTCCTCCGGCACTGATTCCGCCCATCTTTGGAAGGAGATGCCGGAGCGAAAATACTTCTGAAGCATCTGCCTTTCCAACCAGCAGCACTGGAATATGAAACACCAGATTCGTCACATAACTGAAGATGGATACCATCACCACATCGATAAAGATGAGAAATGCTGCCAGGATGTAATTGTGTGAGAGCAGATATTCCAGCTTCATGACCCTCTGCGAATCCATCAGCGGTTCGATCAGGTCATTTTTTATCTTGTTTTTCAGCCATTCCATTGTTCTCCTCCCTGTACCGGATTCCGGTACGTTTCTATCCTTCCGTGTACCGGATTCCGGCACATTTGTTTCCCTTCTATGTACCGGATTCCGGTACGATCATCCTTAAAATCCGCCAAGCGTAGTAATAAATGAAGTTGCGATATCTGTAGCGAGATAGATTAAAATCGTTCCACCGATGATATGAAAAATATGGTTCTTTGCCCAGTCGATCATCTGTCTCGTTCCTCCGATCAGACAAAATCCAACTACTACAAGTGCCAGAACAACAACGGTAATTCCAAGCGGTCTTAACTGTCCTGTTGTAAATGAGTCAATTGCTGTTTTTAATGCTTCCATACGTAATTATCCTTTCTCTATCTGTAACTTTTTTCTTTCTTCTTTTTTGACAATAATATCAAAATCAATGCAATGAGTCCTGCCAGCAGTACCAGCCCCACTCCCGCCGCGATCACATACGGAACAATGGATCTTTCTGTCTGTTCCGTATAAACAGCAACTGCGCTGACTGTTACTTCTTTTTCTCCGGCTTTATCCAGTGTTTCGTAGATGGCCGTATACACCTTTTCTTTCTTTTCCGGTGTCACGATCTTCCCTGTATACTCTGCCCGGTATCTCGGTTTCTGCTGTTGCACTGTCGCTACTGCATCCCGGTATACCACACCATCCACTGTATAGGGTTCTCCATTCCAGTAATAACCGATTATCTGACTTTCTGCATCTGCCCCTACACTTGCCAGCAGCTCTCTTTCATATCCTGCCAGTGGTGGTGTCTGCTCATTTCTTTGAATCCGGTTCCCATTCCATTCGTAATATGCTGCGTCATATACATTGAATGTGACCGATATCTGGTTACTCACGGTCGTGCTCCCCACTTCCGATATCCCTATCAGGCTGCATACGACCTGTTCTTCCACTCCGGTTCTTTCGTTTCTTGCCGTAACTGTTTTTGTTGCCGCTGCTGTTGGTTCATAATCATACTCCTCACTGGCCGTTACAACCTGTTGTGTCCCCACTGTTATCTGTTCCCTTTCGGACACAGACAGCAGTGTATACGTTTCTCCCTTTTCCACGATTGTTTCCTTCGGTTTTTCTTTCGTCTCGACACTTTTTTCTTTTTTATCGAGGTATCTCGTCTGATATCCGGTATACTCAATCTCCGTCAGCTCATATGTTTTTCCATCTTTCCGGATCGTTTCCGGGAATGCTTTTTCCGCCTGCTCCTTCACCTCCTCCTGTCCTGTTGCTGTGATCCTGACTTCATTTTTTATCGTTTCCGCCGCAGTTACCTGCAGCGGAAAAGCCATCAGCATCAGTAAAAGAGAAAAGACAATGCCTTTACAGATCCTCTTATTCTTCATGTTCTACCTCTTCTTTTTTCTTCCTTCTTCTCTGGACTGTGCAGGCTGTCACCATGCTGGCTACCATTAATCCTGTCAGAATATACAGATCCGTATGGTCCCCGGTCTTTGCTCCCTGGCTTTTTCCATTTTTATTCGGCATACCCAGTGTCAGGCTTCCTGCTTTCAGCCGGACTGTCTGTCCTTCATCATTGATATCCTCATGCGATGCGACCAGCTCTTTCTCACGGTACAGGTATTCATAGATCACAACTGCGTGACCGCCCAGTTCTGAAGCGTCAAACTGGAATTCCATGGTGAAACTTCCATCTTCTTTTAACTCCACCTGCTTTTCTGCTGTTACCTGTTTCCCATTTATCAGAACCGGTTCTTTTGTCTCCTTGTCCATTACGATTCCTTTTGCTGTATATGTTCCCGGAATGAATCCTTCCTGCTCAACCACATCGTTTATTGTGATGTCTTTTTTGGCAACTGCCTCATGGCTTCCGCCTGTGCTTTCCGTTGCTGTCGTCTGCAGTTTTGGTTTCTTCACCTCAATCTGCTGGTCCTTATCTTCCAGATCCGTATGCTCTGTGATCTCCTCTCCATTCTGATACATGTACTCGAACACCACGATCTTCTTTCCGGCAAGTTCCGATGCGTTGAGGGCAAATTCCATGTCGAAACTTCCCTGCCCTTCTTTGATCTCTACCTTTTTCTCTACTGTCACCTGCTTTCCGTTCACAAGCAGCGGTTCTTCTGTCTCCTTGTCCATTACAATTCCTTTTGCCGTGTAGGTTCCAGGAATGAGGTCTTTAAAGGTTACCTTATCCGTAAACTTCTGGCAGTCTTTTGCGTAAATATAATGCGTTTTGCTTATCACTTCTGTCGCGGTCGTCTGCAGTTTCGGATTCTTAATGACAAGCTGTTGCTTTTTATCCTTCAGATCTGTATGTGTACTGATCTCTGTTGAGTCCTGATATAGTCGTTCAAATACAACGATGGTTCTTCCAGCGAATTTTGTTGCGTCAAAAGAAACATCCATTCCAACTTCCATCTTGTCCCCGGTCGCCTCGAATGTCTTCTCTTTCTGCAGAAGCTCCCCATCCGGATCATTATTCTCTTTCAGCACCTCGCCGGTATCCGCATCCCTGAGTTCGCTCTTCAGCGTATACTCTTTTCCTTTTTGCAGATTGACTATGCTTACGGTATCCGTTGCCTCGATCTGTTTCGGATACACAGTCTGCATGTCTGTCTTCACATCGATCACGCTTGTTCCTGTAATCTCTGTTCTGTCATTTTCCACTGTCACCGTTCCGATATCCTTGCCGTCAACACGGCCATCCTGATCTATCGTGATCTCATAGATGCGTTCTGTATCCCATGCATAGCCGGTCACGCCTTCCAGTTCCTTCATGTAATAGGTTCCTGCTGGCAGCCGTTTCAACTGGATACGTCCGTTTTCATCCGTTTCATATACCTCACACTTATTTTCTGCCGGATCCGGATATACCTCCAGTTTGTCTTTCTCCGGTCCGACAACAAACGTAACTCCCCGCAGGCGTTCCTCTGATCCAGTCACTTTTTTATCGATCACAATCTCTGTTGGTTTATTTGTGACCTCCAGATTTTCTACTACAACGGCGGTATCCTGGTCTTTATATTTCAATTCGACATCCCAGCTTTTCTCTGACCGGATATATCCGTCCGGTTGTTTTGTTTCCTCTACCTTATATTTTCCAAGGTATACTGCTCTGCTCTCTGCTTCTCCGTTCTCATCCGTTACGATCCTGTCTACCTCGCTTCCTTTCACTGCACGTACTGTTCCATCTGCTGTCGTGACGTCTTCCGCTGCTATAATGGCAAATTCGGCACCTTCAAGTGCTTTCCCATTCTCTTCATCCGTTTTCCTGATATGGATCTTTCCCATTGCATGATCGTCAAAGTATTCAACGATCAGCGGATTCTCCCACGTTGCACCCTTTTCTACCCTGAATTCCAAAAGCTCCCCTTTGAGATATCCTTCCGGGGCATGCAGCTCTTCCAGATAATAGGTTCCATGTTTTAATTTATCAGGAAGTGTAAACTGCCCTTTCTCATCCGTCTTAAAGGTTTCATGCACCACTTTATCTGGATAATGGGTTGTCATTGTGATCGCATTCTTGTTCGCATCCAGAATACGGAATTCCGTGTTCTTTACCGGGATCGTTTCGCCGGTGCTTTTATCTTTTTTCACAACGCTTACCGGACTTACGATCAATTTATCTTCTTTGTAGATTCCTTTTAAGGTAACTCCCTCTTCCTTGATCGTCACCTCGAACGGCTCGATCGGTTTCAGTCCTTCCGGGCACTTCGTCTCGGCCACTACATATGTGTCATACGGAAGTGCTCCCCTCTTCCCTTTCACTGCAGTTGTCGCTTTCCCTTCTTTGTCCGTCGTAATCTTTGTCACTGTTTTACCTGTCGTTTTGGAGGTAAAAGTAAATTCCACCCCTTCCAGGCCTTCTAATGTATCCTTGTCCTTATCTTCATTTTCCCTGATCTTAATAATCTCCACATCACCACGGATCACGTCATTCTTAAGAGCCTTCTCGCTTGTGTTCAGATCCACGATTTTTCCATTTTCCTCGATTGTAAATGTACCAGTCAACTGATTTCCGGTGTTGTTATACCCCTCCGGAGCTGCAGTTTCTGTATAGCTGTATTTTCCGTGTGGCAGCAAGTTATTGCTGGTCTTTGCAATTCCTTTCTCATCCGTAACAAGTGTTGCTACAACTTCTCCTTTTTTATAATTCTTTCCATCTACCATTACTTCCCCGACATTTTCATTCACAAGCTGGATCTTTGTTCCTTTTAATGTCGCTGCGCCCTGTGCCTCCTGCTTATTGGTCTCGCTGTCCCATTTTCCAATCTGCACACCGCCTCGGATCACAGATTCACCACTGAGCACTCTATAAGTAAATACTCTGGTTGTTGTATCTTCCGGTATGGAAGCCTCTACCTTGTATGTATTCGGATCCAGCAGATAACCAACTGGTGCTTTTTTCTCTTTTACTGTATAATCTGCCACTGGAAGTTCCCTGGAAGCTGCCTTCCCGTTCTCATCTGTTGTAAGCGTATCCACCACTGTGTTGTTTATGTCAAACACTTCATATAGCGCACCTTTCAATGACGCTTCGCCCTGCTGTTCCCCACCAGTCTCACTGTCCTGTTTTGTCAGTTCGATCCTGATCTTCTGCGGTGTCTCCGGGATCGTCGGTGCATTGTAAGTTTCTACTTTTTCTGCATGGGTTCCATCATCCTTGATCTGACGGACAAAAATCTCCGGATTGACCAGATATCCCTCCGGGGCTTTGGTCTCCTGAATGGTCATTGTTCCCAGTGGTAAAATAATATCTCCAGCAGTACTGTAATAAAACTCATCTCCTGAAATCTTATATTTTTCTGCAAGCCTTGTACGCCCCTCTTCGTCTGTACGCATCACCCATGTGCGAGTTGGTTGAATTCCTTTAATTGCCGGATCTGAATCTGACTGTACATCGTAATACTTAACTGTAAACTCAGCATCTTTCAATGATTTTGAGCCGCTTGGCTTATTCTGGTTTGTTTCTTTGTCGATTTTGCCCAAAAGAATTTTAACAGGGTCTGTTGTTGGATAATCGACTACTTCTATATTTGTCGTCTCCCCAGCTTTCACTTCCACTGTATACACTGTTTTATCCAACGCATATCCCTTCGGAGCTTCCCCTTCACGCACATAATATGTGCCTGCATTTAATGTGACTGTGTTGGATTCCCCGTTTTCATTTGTTGTCATGGTTGCTACCCATGAAGCATCCGAGCAGTTCGGATTTCTATAAATTCCATAGGCAGCTCCTTTTAAACTATAACAGCTATTTCCGTCTGTCAGTTCCGGATTGGCAGATCGTTTCAGAATTTTGCAGGAACCTTCCGGTGTATAATCTCCTGTCCATTTGCTCACCGGCTGACCGTCCCCCTGATAGATTGTTCCCTTTGCATTTCGGAACGACTGGTAATTATTTTTTGCCCATTCCAATCCATTAATTCGATATTCTGTGAGATGTCCGGCAGTCTCAGCCCCGCAGCCACAGGTTTCTCCATTTCCTGTTTCATATGCCACATTATCTGTAAACCATCCATTGACTTCATTTAATGTCCACCACACTGCACACTGCTTAAACATATATTTATAATTGTCTTTTATATGTGTACACATGTGGTGATCCAGATAATAAAACATCGCTGCTACTGTCTGTATGGTTTCTCTGGTATATAGTTTTTCTGCATCAATGCCTGTTTTATAACCGGATGTAAACACCACGTTCGGGTCCGCACAGTACAATGGTTCATTCGCATTGACATCACCGAGTTTTCCTTCCTGCCAGGACTCAATGACATCCCATGAACCATCCTCATGGTAATCAATAATGTCAATAGAACCGATGTTGTTTTCGAGCGATCCTGTATAAATACGTTCACCATCATAGCCAGCAGCATATGGTGCAATCATTGACTCGTTGTCTGCATATCCAATCCCGATCTTACCTAAGATCTCTTTTATCCTCTGATTTTCTTCCCTGACTGCTTCAAATTTATTCTCCTGCTCTGTTTCTGAACTCTGCCGGTCTGTATCAGCTTCTTTTCCTTTCACACTCTGCTTTGTTTCTTTGTTTTCTTCGGTACTTTCCTCTTTCTGTCCCTGCTCCTCCTGTTCTTTTGAACTTTCTTCCTTTGACTCCGTCTGACTCACATTGACCTTTACCTTCAGATCTGAATCAACCGTTACGCTCCAGATATCTTCCTTCGTTTCAAGGTCTGCGTTATTCCCTTCAGAATTTGTTGCCTTGACGCTGTCGATCTGATATCCGTTGTCTGTGACAACTTTAATCTCGACCGCCTTGCCAGGAAAAACCTTGATTTTCTTTGTTTTTGAACCATTCAATGTCACTTTTGCGTGTTCTGTCTCTTCCACTGAAACACTGTACATCTTCTGGCCGGTATCTTCTGCTGATGCGGTTGACATGTTTGTGGCAAACACCATGAGCATCAGCAGACACGCAATCCATCTTTTGCATGTTTTGCGCATACGTTTTCCTCTCTTTCTTTTTTATTGAATTTATAAACAAAAAAACTACCAATCTTTCGATCAGTAGTTCTTTGTTCTCCCTTTTTATTTTGTTACTGCACTGCACCACAGGAGCATTGATATCCTGTGATAACCTGCTTCATATTTCCTGTTTCTTTCATTTCATATGTATTATAATATCCTCCACAATCCCAATTGTCTAATATATGTTGTTTAGGATTTTCAGTAATATCCGCTTTGCAAGTACTACAGTACCAAACTAATGTCATTACCATTTCCGGTTCCTGTCCATATATCGGGATACTGAAATCATGCACGTGAGCTGGTGGTTCCGGAGTCGGTGCCGGTGTTGGAGTCGGTGCCGGTGTTGGAGTCGGTGCCGGCGTTGGAGTCGGTGCCGGTGTTGGTGTTGGTGTTGGTGCCGGTGTTGGTGCCGGTGTTGATCCCTGCTGTGAATTCTGCTCCGGTTTTACCGGCTGTTCCGGCTCTGTTGTCGTCTCCTTTTTATTTCCATCCGTATATCCTGTATTGGAATTTGACGGCTCGCTCTTTGTCACGCTTTCATTTTTCGCGGCGGATGCCACCTGCGTATTCTCCTGACTCTTTTCCTTGCTGTTATCTTTCTTTGCAGTTGCTGCCTTATTTTCATCCTTTGAAGTCTTATTGTCGGTATTTACCGCTTTCTTATTTTCCTCTGTTTTCTTTTCTTCTGTTTTCACCTGTGTTTTGCTCTTATCAGTTTCCGGTTTCTTCTTATCATTTGAATTTGCCTGAACCATTTTGCTCTCTTCTTTTTTCTGATCAGACTGTATTTTAACCGAAGCTGTTTTCTTTGATTTCTTTGATCTGTCCTTCACAGGAACCTCTCCATCCTGAACAGCTTCAGCCTTTACGGTCTGTTTCCCACTGTTATCTGATGATGCAACGATTACTCCCATTCCGCACATCCCAACAACCAGAAGGGCTGCACTGCCAATGGCTATCGTCTGTTTTTTATTTTTCTGGAACAGTTCTTTCAGTTTTTTCAATTTCTCCTTCATGTAGTGTCCTCCTATCATATGTTTTATGTACCGGATTCCGGTACGCTTTCCCTCTGTACCATTTCTGTATTATAACATCTTTTTATGCACTTTAAAACATGTAATCCTGCGTCTCTTTTAAAATTTTCATATACTGTTTTGCAATCTCCTTTTCACCATTATATTCTGGATTACCCGGATAAGTATTCGCCATGCTCCACACTTCTATTTCAGATACCGACAGAACACTGTATGTTTCTCTATTACTCTTGCTATAAATCAAATTCTTCTCCATTCTCATTGATCTGTCTTATCAGCTTTTTTGTGTTTTTTCTGCTTCGATCTGTCATAATCAGGCACCCCTTCTTCATTAGAATTCATGTGCTTATTATAACATATCAGATCGCAGCCTTACAGATTCGAACTACTCGTACACCCCAGTGCCGCAACATGTGCCTCAAACTATGATCTACTACAGTTTTGATATCGCTGTACCTGTAACAGCGGAGCGGATAATCCCGAATTCCATATTTTGTTTTCATGTACCAGATTCCGGTACGTTATCTCAACATCATTTTCTTTTCTGTACCGCTGTACCGTATTCTACTTCATATATTATTATTACCATTTCCACACTCTGAGCGTTGATGTCAGCTAAGCACTTCAAAATCCCGCGTATAATGATATCAAAACCACTCATTCCCATTATTATGAAAAATGTTGTTTTCCCTATAGGTATAAGCATAAATGCTACCCCTGCCAACTCGTATATGATGCTGTAAAAAGTAACATCATCATCCAGTATCTCTTGCATTTTCCTTATCGTTGCCAGAATAAATCCCCATACCCTTGCTATAGCGAATACCTGCAGAAATAGTGGTATATCTATTTGAATCTTTCCATCTTTAAACAAAACCACCCCCAGTAGAACAGTAACTGCTACTATGCTTGCCAGAAAACAGTCTCTAAAAGCTCCAACTGTCACACATACTGCATTCCGTATTTTTATCCATCTGTTCTTCGTACCGGAATCCGGTACATTTTTCTTTTTATTGAATTCCATAGCCCTCTTTTCCTTTCCGTGTACCGGATTCCGGTACGTTTTGTTTTATCCCTTCTGCATCTTTGAGCATTGCTTTTCTAATTGTTTCACATTTCTCCCCCTGCTCTATCGTCCGCTCCTTAACATGCAGAATAATAATTCCGTCATTGCTTTTTTCCTCTCTCCCTGCCTGCATGGGATTACAATTTTTAGAGTCCAGCTTCCTTTTTTGTCTATCGACGTAGGGTGTTCGAATTCATCGGTTAATTCTCTTCCGTATGGTACCGCAACCATAATCCCATAATGCTCTGATGACTCTGGATTGCATTTTCTTATATGTTCATCAAGCTTCCCTTCTCGATAATCTGATATGATTGATTTCCAGCATTCCATCGTTGTCACGATATAATTCTTTTCGCCTAAGAAATTTAGTCCGTTCCCGCTGTATACATCTTCTTTGCAGCTTTTTATTTCATAACATGCAAATATCCCTTTTTCAATTCCTGCTATAGAAAACGGATTCTCTGGAAGAAACAGCATATAATCTACACGCTTTGCTATTCCTTTCTCAGCAGAAAGATCAATACTGACTTCCTTTGCATAATGTTTACCGGCTCCACTAAGAGATGTGTGTTCCAGCAAGTGTGATAAAAATTGGGTTGTCTCTTTTCTGTTCACCTTGCATTCTCCTTTATTTTTTATGTACCGGATTCCGGTACGTGAATCTTTTTTGGTTTGTCTGGTACTTATCTTTTAACTCTAATTTTTTTCTGGTGACAGCACCCCAAACGATTCCTGCCACCATTCACCACATCTATGTGCATATATACGATTGAGGTATATATGCAGTCCACCTTGTGTCTTTGAGACTACGGACTTCACCGATTTATGCAGCAACTCCGCAAGGTGGGATATTTTCCTATTTATCAACAGTAGGTTTATGAATATTTAATAAACACTCTGCCTTCCTTTTTCTTATAATTTTTTGTCCGCTTCATTCTTTCATTAGCGTACCGGAAACCGGTACGTTCTCCGTCTCTTTTGAATTTGCGATCTATTGCTAATGTATATCTGGCAACTACCTTATTCATATAACACTTCTTCCTGTACCGAAATTCGGTACATTTATTTTATATCTAACAATTCCTCTCTTTCCTTTACCCACTTCTTAATGAGTTCAATTTCTTTATCCATGTTCGGTTTTTGCTCGGGTTTCCAGTCAGCTCTCATATCATGCAGTTTTTCTTCCCAAGCTTCAATATCGCCATCAATGAATGACATTTCTTCTTCATCATATTCTTCTGGAACTTCTTTCGCTCGTTCCTTATCGTATTCTGCAGATTTGATACAATCTGTCATGTCCAGATAGTCTTCCGGTTCATATCCATTAAAAAGCAGATGCCTTAGGAATGTCTGTTCTGGAAACATTCCGAACCAACAACGCTCAAACCATCTCTCTGCACAATCTCTTTCAGCACTTCCGTTAGAATATGTCCCACCCACTAAATCTCCTATAAAATTCTCAAGCAGTTCCCCTACAGTCAACCCATACTCTCCACATTTTTTAAGCAGTCGGTTACAGTCTGCATCCGACAATTCCACTGTGATTTGTCTTTCTTTTATGGTTTCGATTTCTTGTTTCTTTTGTTCTCCTACGATTGGCATACTCATGTTTCTTACCTCGCTTTTTCTCTATGTGCCGGATTCCGGTACATACTTTATCTTTCGTTCGCTACCTTATGAATCTGTTCTTCCAGTAAATGAAATGGTCTCGTTTCATTTTCAATTGTTTCCAAATAAAATCCTATTGTCTGGATATAATTCTCCATACAATCCATTTCATATTCTCCATATCGAATAAACATATGCTCACCACTCTGTTCATTTACAATTTCATCATCCTGGAACAACAGGTTTCTGTTACCGTCCATCCTTCCTGTATACAACTTTATACTTCCCTGTTCGATATGTTCCCACTTGTCTTTAATCATTGTTCCATCGTCCAATATCTGCACTTCTGCAAATTTTTCTAATTCCCTGTTGTACCCTCTAATTACAATCATTCAAATCTCCACTGTCACGCATACCACATTTGGTATTTTTCTCATCTGCTCTTCGTACCGGAATCCGGTACATATTTTCATACAAATTCATACAAATTTTTCTCTTGTTTGTTTGACTTCTATTGTGCTATATGCTATAGTAGTCCTTAATAACAGAGGTTGTAATTGTAATTGACTTATAGCTTTGTTCTCATTTCAATTTCAATTACATAGCAGCTTTTGTTGAATGTGTAGCCGTTCATGACCTCGCCAAAAGTCAAGATGAACGGCTTCTTATATTTTCACATTCTTTTTTTCTTGCGTTCTGGCTTTACGAATATAAAAGCCTTCGAACATCGGAATGATCTCTACCATAGAATCCTGTTTCAGTTCATTTGACTCACGAATTTCTTTCGGAACACTTATCTTTCCATGATCCATACGTTTGAATACTCCTGTTCTGTTTGAATTCACAAATTTTTTATCATTCATTTCAGCTCTTCTCCTTTCCCTTTCTTCGCCTCTGTTTTTGTGCAAATTGCACAAAAAAATCAACTTGAACTTTTATAGTTCAAGTTGATTCTAAAATCTGCCTCTATTTTTCGTCTAAAATATTATGGAATC
>ERZ791926.459-NODE-459-length-34854-cov-3.747205_pt1 | contig 34854 bp, 34 predicted proteins | sample MGYA00510131_ERZ791926 | MGnify/ENA primary metagenome ERZ791926 (study PRJEB30046, sample SAMN00792052) | human gut metagenome | study: EMG produced TPA metagenomics assembly of the A metagenome-wide association study of gut microbiota in type 2...
ACGGCACTTATATTTTGCGCAGCGGGATACCACCCCGGCCTGCTTCGGACCTTTCATGAATATTCTTTAAATTTTTATTAGATCTCGTTCACTTTCCGCTTCACGTAAGTGGTATGTAACAGATGGTGTGCTTTCTCACTCCCCGGTTCTCCGAGGAAGGTTGCGTACAGCTCCTTGATTGCCGGATTTTCGTGGGATTTGCGGATTGGGTTGTTTTTGTCGGAGTCGTAGAGAACTTTGGCGCGCAGGCCGCGGATATCGACGCTGTTGCGTACGTAGCCAGGCTGCTGCGGCTGGCCGCCGCCGTTGATACATCCACCCGGACAGCCCATGATCTCGATGAAATGATAGGTAGCTTCACCGGATTTGACCTTTTCAAGCAGCTTTCTTGCGTTTCCAAGACCGGAGGCGATGGCTACCTTAACTTCCAGACCTGCTACCGGATAAGTGGCTTCCTTGATGCCTTCCATGCCGCGGACGTCGGTGAAGTCCAGATTCTGTAATTCCTCACCGGTCAGGGTTTCCACTGCAGTGCGGAGTGCTGCCTCCATAACACCGCCGGTTGCGCCGAAGATAACAGCTGCACCGGTTCCAAGTCCCAGAGGAGCGTCAAATTCTTCGTCCGGGAGGGTAGTGAATTTCAGGCCGACCTTGCGGATCATGCGTGCAAGCTCCCTTGTGGTTAAGGAGTAGTCTACATCCGGAATGCCGTTTGCGGCTTCATCCGGACGCTGAATCTCAAATTTCTTTGCGGTACACGGCATAATGGAAACGGAAACGATATCCTTCGGATCCAGGTTCATCTTCTCTGCATAGTAGGATTTTGCAATGGCACCGAACATCTGCTGCGGCGATTTGCAGCTGGATAAGTTCTCGGTCATATCCGGGAAGTAGTGTTCACAGTATTTGATCCAGCCCGGGGAGCAGGAGGTGATGAGCGGAAGCACACCGCCGTTCTGCACACGGTCCAGGAATTCATGAGCCTCTTCCATAATGGTTAAGTCGGCACTGAAGTTGGTGTCGAATACTTTGTCAAAGCCGATGCGGCGAAGGGCTGCTGCCATCTTGCCCTGTACGTTGGTGCCGATGGGGTAGCCGAATTCCTCGCCCAGAGCGGCGCGTACAGCCGGAGCGGTCTGTACGATGACATGCTTTTTCGGATCTGCGATGGCTGCCAGAACCTCGTCCACCTGGGATTTCTCCTGGAGGGCACCGGTTGGGCAGACTGCGATACACTGGCCGCAGGAGACACAGGAGGTCTCGCCCAGGCCCATGTCGAAGGCGGAGCCGATAAAGGTGGCAAAGCCGCGCATGTTGGCACCAATGACACCGATGCCCTGTACCTTCTCACAGATTGCGGAGCAGCGGCGGCAGAGGATACATTTGCTGTTGTCACGGATCATGTGCACCGCGCTGTCGTCGATTACGGACGGGGTGCGTTCGCCATCGTAATAACCTTCGTCGGTAACACCGAGTTCCTTACAGAGCTGCTGCAGCTCGCAGTTTCCGCTGCGGACGCAGGATAAGCACTTGCGGTCATGGTTGGAAAGCAGAAGCTGCAGGGTTTTCCTGCGGGACTCCAGTACCTTTGGCGTGTTGGTCCATACTTCCATGCCTTCGTTGATCGGGTATACGCAGGAAACCACCAGGCTTCTTGCCCCTTTTACTTCTACTACACAGATGCGGCATGCGCCGATCTCGTTGATCTCTTTTAAGAAGCACAGAGTCGGAATTTCAATGTGCGCCAGTCGGGCTGCCTCCAGAATGGTGGAGCCTTTCGGGGCACTGACTTCCATGCCGTTGATTTTGATTGTGATATTCTCCATAGCCATTCTCCTCCATTACTGTTTGTAGATCGCGCCGAATTTACATTTCTCCATGCAGGCACCGCACTTAACACACTTATCGGTGTCGATGATATGCGGATTCTTAACGGAGCCGATGATAGCGCCAACCGGGCAGTTTCTTGCGCACAGGGTACAGCCCTTACATTTGTCTGCGTCGATATGGTAGGAAAGGAGCGCTTTGCAGACGCCTGCCGGGCAGCGTTTCTCTTTGATGTGTGCTTCGTACTCGTCACGGAAGTAACGCAGGGTGGACAGAACCGGGTTAGGAGCTGTCTGGCCGAGACCGCAGGCAGAATTCTCTTTCACGTAGTAGCAGAGCTCTTCCAGCTTATCCAGATCTTCCATGGTAGCGGTGCCCTTGGTGATCTTGGTGAGGATCTCCAGCATACGTTTGGTGCCGATGCGGCATGGAGTACATTTACCGCAGGATTCTTCTACAGTGAATTCCAGGAAGAATTTTGCGATATCTACCATACAGTCGGTTTCATCCATAACGATCAGACCGCCGGAACCCATCATGGAGCCGATGGAGATGAGGTTGTCGTAATCGATCGGGATATCAAAGTGCTCTGCCGGGATACATCCGCCGGACGGACCACCGGTCTGTGCTGCTTTGAATTTCTTGCCATTCGGGATGCCGCCGCCGATCTCTTCGATGACCTCGCGCAGGGTAGTACCCATCGGGATCTCTACGAGGCCGGTGTTGTGGATCTTACCGCCCAGTGCAAATACCTTGGTTCCTTTGGACTTCTCGGTACCCATGGAAGAAAACCATTCCGGACCGTTTAAGATGATCTGCGGGATGTTGGCATAGGTCTCTACGTTATTTAAGATGGTCGGCTTGCCAAATAAGCCCTTCTGTGCCGGGAACGGAGGACGCGGACGCGGTTCGCCGCGGTTTCCTTCAATGGAGGTCATGAGTGCGGTTTCCTCGCCGCAGACGAAAGCTCCGGCACCGAGTCTTAAGTCGATATCAAAATCGAAGCCGCTTCCGAAAATATCTTTTCCCAACAGTTCCATCTCGCGTGCCTGGCTGATAGCGATTTTCAGACGTTCTACTGCGATCGGATACTCTGCGCGCACATAGATGTAGCCCTGGTTTGCACCAATGGCGTAACCGGCAATGGCCATAGCCTCCAGTACCGCGTGCGGGTCGCCCTCTAAGACGGAACGGTCCATGAATGCGCCCGGGTCGCCTTCGTCGGCGTTACAGCAGACATATTTCTGGTCGGCATCATTCTGCTTGGCCAGCTTCCATTTGAGGCCGGTGGGGAATCCGCCGCCGCCGCGTCCGCGCAGGCCGGAATCTAACAGGCACTGGATGACATCGTCCGGGGTCATTTCGGTGAGCACTTTACCAAGGGCTGCGTAGCCGCCGGTTCCGATGTACTCTTCAATGACTTCCGGGTTGATGATGCCGCAGTTACGCAGGGCAATGCGGTGCTGTTTTTTGTAGAAATCTGTGTCGATGAGAGCCTTGACGCCGGCCGGAGTAACGGTCTCCTGATAGAGAAGACGGGTAACGACACGTCCCTTTAATAAGTGCTCCTGAACGATCTCAGGAATGTCTTCTACCTTGACCATGGAGTAGAAGCTTGCGTCCGGGTAGACGATCATGATCGGGCCCAGGGCGCAGAGACCGTGGCATCCGGTCTGGACTACGGAGACTTCTTTCTCCAGCCCGGCCTTTTTGATCTCTTCTTTTAAGGTTTCCATAATCTGCTGGCTTCCGGAGGAGGTACAGCCTGTTCCACCGCAAACCAATACATGTGAACGATACATCTGTTGTCCTCCTTATTTCAGATCTGCAGAATTTAAGGTATATTCTTCGACAATGTGTCCGCCGATGAGATGGCGCTCCACCACCTCGGCAGCTTTGTCCGCATTCATTTTGATGTAGGTGATCTTCGGTTTGCCCGGTTCCATGACCTCTACGATGGGCTCGTACTGGCAAAGGCCGATACAGCCGGTCTGGGTAACGGAAATTTTATCGGTCAGTCCCTTTTCCTGAACCAGATTGGAAAGGGCGTTTAAGACTGGTCTGGCACCGCTGGCAATGCCGCAGGTAGCCATGCCGACCACAACGCGAGTGTGGGTGTGGTCTTCCGCACGCATGCTGACCTGACTCTGCATTCTCTCGCGGATTGCTCTTAATTCTTCAAGACTTTTCATGATAGGTTCGTCCTCCTGTTCTGACGGTGGTTTTAGTATACAGTTCCGCCGTCGGTTTCGAGTTTGTTTTCAGTCAGATAGTCTTTGATGTAGCTGGAAATTTCGGGTGTGGTAAGGGAAACATCTCCCAGGATAGCGCGCATCTCGCGGGTGTCCAGGGAAAATTCTTTTTCACCGCAGCGGTAAACGTAGAGAAAATCAGTGTCCGGATGGCCCTGGATCAGGGTCTGAATGGTGGCAGTCATATCGCCGAGGGGCATCCGGTCAATGTGATTTAAGGTAAAGACCGCAGTGACCGTGGTCCCTTTTCCAGGCTCTGATTCGATGGAGAAGCTTCCTCCGGTGCTCTCGGCGGCCAGCTTGAAAAACGGAACGCCAAGGCCGACTTTCCGGGTGGTGCGGCTGGTATAGAATGGGTCGGTGACCCGTTCGACCTGTTCTTTTGTCATGCCGCAGCCGTCATCCGCAATGATGACGGTAAGCCTGTCCAGATCCGGCTGTACATCTACGGTAATCTGTACCAGGGATGCGCCGGCCCGGGTGGAATTTTCCGCTACGTCAAGGATATTCAAAGAAATTTCCGGCATCATAGGCTAATTGTATTTGGCAAGGATGCCAGGAATATCGTCCGGGGTGAGCCGTCCGTAAACTTCGTCGTTGATCATCATGACGGGAGCCAGTCCGCAGGCACCGACACAGCGGCACGAATCCAGCGAAAAACGCCCGTCCGGAGTGCACTCTCCGTTGGTGATGCCAAGAAGCTCCTCCAGTTTTGAAAAAATGGCGCCGGAGCCCTTTACGTAGCAGGCAGTGCCGAGGCATACGGAAATCTGATACTTGCCCTTGGGCTGCAGTGCGAACTGGGAATAGAATGTGGAAACGCCGTAGATCTTCTCTAACGGGATTCCGGTTTCATTGGAAATCATAGTCTGGACTTCAATCGGCAGGTAGCCGTAAATGTCCTGAGCCTGCTGCATGATTGGCATGAGCGCGCCTTTGGTGTCTTTCAGCTCAGTAATTACTTTCTTTAAAGCAGCTTCCTGCTCTGGCGTTCCGCTGAAAGGAACACCTTCTTTTTTACAAGCCATGTAAACCCTCCTCCTTATTACATTGTAAAATGTTTATAATATATTAACATGATGATGAAAAAAAATCTACAAAATTCATCCGTTAATTTAAAAACACAATAAATGTTTTTGTTGATTATTAACAGAAACGATGGTATTCTTACACTATAAAACTGTTTGGTTTGTCAAAAACATGACAAAATTTACAGCAATACAAATGGCTCAACCAATATAATAGTATGCTTCATTTATTTTATGACAGGGGGAATCTGCCTATGACAGCAAGAGATGTTCAGAGGATCCTCGGTGCCCGGGTGCTTGTGGGAGAAGAATTTCTGGACCGAGAGATCACAAGTGCCTGCGCATCCGACATGATGAGTGATGTGCTGGCTTTTTCCAAGGACCATTCGGTTCTGATTACCGGGCTTTGTAATCCACAGGTCATCCGCACTGCAGAGATGCTGGACATTGTCTGCGTGATCTTTGTGCGGAGAAAACATCCGGATGAAACCATCCTTGCCATGGCAAAAGAACGTGAATTGATTGTCATGGAAACAGGACACCGCATGTTTTCTACCTGCGGCATGCTTTACAAGGCCGGACTTGGCGGAGGTGCAGTCTGATGGAAAACGCGATCGTATTACAGTATCATGTTTCAGCCGATGATTTTACCCGGGCAGGGGAAGCCAGCAGCGACGTGAAGGGAAAGTTAAAGCAGCTTGGCATCAGCCCGGAGGCTGTACGCAAGGTGGCCATTGCCATGTATGAGGGCGAGATTAATATGGTGATCCATGCGAAAGGCGGAGAGATCACGGTGGAGATCACACCGGAAAAGGTGCGGATGGTCCTGGACGATATAGGACCCGGCATTCCGGATATTGAGCTTGCCATGCAGGACGGCTATTCCACAGCGCCGGATGAGGTGAGAAACCTCGGCTTTGGCGCCGGAATGGGACTGCCGAATATGAAGAAATATACCGATGACATGAAGATAGAGACAGAGCTTGGTGTTGGAACAAAAATCACCATGGAAGTGAAGCTTATGTGAGAATTTTGACAGCGAAAAGACATTTGGAGGTGAAAGGCGGCATGGACAAGTTTTACCATTCCGTACGTCTGGATGAGGAACTGTGCAAGGGCTGCATCAACTGCCTCAAGCGCTGTCCCACCCAGGCAATCCGTGTGCAGGATGGCAAAGCCCGGATCAACAAAAAATTCTGCATTGACTGCGGCGAGTGTATCCGGGTATGCCCCCATCACGCAAAACATGCAGTCTATGATCGGCTTGAGGAGATGGAACGTTTCCGATATAAGGTGGCCCTTCCGGCCCCTTCTTTATACAGCCAGTTTAACAATTTGGATGATATTAACGTCGTGCTTCACGCCCTTTTGCTTATGGGCTTTGACGATGTGTTTGAGGTGAGCGCAGCGGCAGAACTGGTCAGCGAGGCCACTCGCGCGTATCTGACGGAGCATGAGGAGCAGCTTCCGCTGATCAGCACGGCATGTCCAAGCGTGGTACGGCTGATCCGGGTGCGTTTTCCGAATCTAATCCCGCATCTGCTCCCCTTAAATCCGCCGGTGGAGGTGGCAGCGGGCCTGGCGGTGAAACGGGCTATGGAAAAGACCGGACTTCCCAGAGAGGATATCGGCATCTGTTTTATCTCGCCGTGTCCGTCCAAGGTGACCTACGCAAGGTCACCGATTGGAATAGAAAAAAGTGAAATTGACTGTGTGCTTGCCATTAAGGATGTGTATCCGCAGCTGTTAAAATATATGAGGCAGGTGGATGAAGATCCGGAGAACATTAGCATTTCCGGGAAGATCGGCATCAGCTGGGGCCACAGCGGCGGCGAGGCAGGCGGACTTTTCACAGAGAGCTATCTTGCGGCAGACGGCATTGAGAATGTGATCCGGGTCCTGGAGGATATGGAGGATCAGAAGTTTACCAATCTGAAATTTGTGGAGCTGGATGCCTGCAGCGGCGGCTGTGTGGGCGGTGTGCTGACGGTGGAAAATCCCTATGTGGCAGAAGTAAAGCTAAAGCATCTGCGCAAATATATGCCGGTCGCGAGAAGTCACATGGATGCGGAGACAGAAGAAAAAGCGGAAGAACTGATGACGTGGACCCAGGGCGTGGAGTATGAGCCGGTTTATAACCTGGGCGAGACCATGATGGAGAGCTTTGCGCGCTTAAGCCGGATTGAAGTCTTAAGCAAGCAGCTTCCGGGACTGGACTGCGGAGCCTGCGGCGCGCCGTCCTGCAAGGCACTGGCAGAGGACATTGCCCGGGGAGCGGCGAAGGAAGAGGACTGCGTTTATATTATGAAAGAACGGATCCGGCAGCTGATGGAACAGGAAAAAGGAGGGCAAACGTGAAAGTAAAAGAACTTCTGGACAGTGGGAAATTTCAGGTAATCCATGCGGGGGATGACCCGGAACGGGAAATCACAACTCCGTTTTGCTGTGATCTATTAAGCGTGGCCATGGGAAAAGCTCCGGCGGGCTGCGCCTGGGTTACCGTGATGGGAAATATGAATACGCTGGCGGTGGCTACACTGGCGGATGCGGCCTGCATCATTCTGGCAGAGGGCGCAGCGCTGGATGAGACTGCCAGGAAAAAGGCAGAGCAGCAGGATATCATGGTGCTGGCTACGGAGGAGCCGGTGTTTGAGGCAGCGCTGTGGGTGTGGCAGCAGATGCAGGGAGAAGGGCATGGAGCGTGAATTAAGTTATGATCTGCATATTCACTCCTGCTTGTCCCCCTGTGGGGATGACGACATGACCCCGGGCAACATTGTGGGGATGGCGGCCATCAAAGGCCTGGATGTAATCGCGGTGACGGACCACAACTCCTGCCGCAACTGCCCTGCAGTTCTGAAGCTGGCAGAGCAGTATGGTGTGCTTGCCATACCGGGCATGGAGCTGACTACCGCGGAAGAAGTACATGCGGTCTGCCTGTTTTCAGAGCTTTCCGCGGCAATGGAATTTGACCGGTTTGTTTATGAGAAACTCATGAAGTTTCCGAATCGGGAGGAGATATTCGGAAAGCAGCAGATCATGAACGAGGAAGATATCTGCATCGGCACCGAGCCGAATTTGCTCATTAACAGTACGGAACTTTCTTTTGATGAACTGTGGGATATTGTGGCCGGGCAGTACGGAGGCGTCATGATCCCGGCCCACATCGACAAAAATGCCAACAGCCTGATCTCCAACCTGGGCTTTGTGCCGCCGGAGAGCCAGTTCCGGACAGCAGAGCTGCACGATATGGCAGCGCTTGAGGAATTAAAAAAGAGCAATCCCTATCTGGGGCAGTGCCGCATCATCTGCGATTCCGACGCGCATTATCTGGAACATATCCATGAGCCGGAGTGGAAGATGAAGGTGCGGGAGAAAAGCGCGGCGGCGGTGATTGCGTATCTGAGGGGAGAATAAAAAATACTGGATATTTCCGGGAAAGTTTGCTCGGAAATATCCAGTATTTTTTATTCATGCAGATTCGGTTCCGCATGTGATTTTAAAATCCGCCATAATGTACTGCGCCCGATCCCAAGACGCTGCGCAGTCCGGCTCTGGTTGTTATTTTCTTCTTTCAGGACCATGCGTACGACATCATAGGTGATGTCATCCAGGGTCTGATTTAAGTCAAACTGATACCCGGATTGTTCGGGAGCCACCCAGAGAGCTGTTTCCTGATGCAGGAGCCGCATCGTATTTTCGTAAGAAATATACGGAGTTGAGGTAATCAGCATCAGCTCATAGATAATACGCTGCAGCTGGTGCAGATTACCTTCCCACGGAAACTGTTTTAGCGCTAGGCTGGCTTTAGTGTCAAATCCGATGATCGGTTTTCCGAGATCTGCGTTCAGCCGGTTGAGATAGAGTGTAGTCAGGTAGGGAATATCATCCGGCCGTTCTCTTAAAGGAGGAAGGTGAAGGGACAGACAGGAAAACAGTTTGGTGATTCCGGTAATGATGGGTTTGGAATCATATTCTTCATTGTTCGTGGAAAAGGAAAAATACAGCCGGTTCCGGGCAGCCAGACGGGTATCCGCAATGTAGGAAAGAAGCTGGCTGAAAATCTGGGGCGGGATCGTTTCCATCTGCTTAAAGTAAATGCTGTGCCCGTTATGTGCCAGCGGGGAATCATGATGGGAAAGCAGATAGGTCCAGTTCCGCTCTGTGGCATAGGCACAGTCAATCTGGTAAAAAATGGTGTTCCGGTAGCTGCTCTTACAGTAAATATTGTAGGCAGCCAGGTCTTTTCCGGTCCCTTTTTCGCCGGAAATCAGTACTGGGGTGGAAACGAGGCTGTATTTTTGGATCAGATCCCGTGTGGTTGACAGGCCGTGTGTGCTGTTGAAATAAGAAAAATCGGGCATGACATTGCTGCCGGCTATTTTTTCTGTGATCGCGTCTATTTTCCTGATTTCCTGTTTTTCTTTTAGCATGGAATACACATAAAGGCAGGTGCTGTTCCGCATGGTGGATTTTTTCATGGTAAGGCGCAGCCTATGCCCCTTGATGGTACGTTCTAAAGAAGTATCCCCTTCTTTCCACAATTCTTCAAAATGTTCCTGCAAAAATGGAAGAATCAGTTTTTTTTCATATTCTGAGAGGCTTGACAAGATACTTTTTCCATACTGGTCAAAAATGGTGCATGCGACAGGGCTGTTTTGAAATGCCATGGTCAGCTGGGTCAGTTCCCTGCGGCTTTGCAGGGAAGAGCGGGTCAGGGAGATAGCCTGCTGGAATGTGTTCTGGACAGATTCGTAACCACTGGTGACAAGGACCGGCGTAATTCCCATGGAGAGAGCCAGATTATGCGCGATCACATCACAGACAACTACCGAAATTCCCATTTCTTTGAGCCGTTTCATATTGGATACGGCATCTTCTTCACTCCAGATCGTATAAATCGGGATATCGTAATCGAGCAGTTCACATAAAATACGGGCATGGCTGGTGATATTTTCGTAGCCAATGATCGCTATGGGCTGTTGGAAGTTCTGGGCAAGCCGTATGGCGCGCAGGGCATCGAGTGCCCAGAGGCCGATGTCGTAGACCGGCAGCGCAATGCGCTCTTTTAAGTAGCTGGCGGTACCGCCGCGGGATATAACTGCGTCGTAATTCAGCAGATTCAGTTTGTCCAGAATAGAATCCACTTCACTTAAGTTTGCCACAAAACAGTCAGCCTGTACCTTTGTTTCAGAAAGAAGAACTTCACGAACCAGTTCGTTCATGCCGCGGTAGGGAGAAATGACGAGAAAATGGATATTTTCCATAAATGACCTCCTGTACTTTGCTCGATATGTTTCATAATAAAACAGAAATGATAAAAAAACAACAAAAAAACAGAATTGATTTAAAATGAAACAAATTAACAAAGAGAAATTCTGGAGCGTATCAGGAGTTTCTGTTAGGATAGCACCATCAAGAGAGAACGAAGGGAGTAATAAATCATGAACCATCAGTTGATTATCCCGTCTGTACTTTATACAGGAGAGGGAAGCATTGCAGGGAGCATCAAAGAAGTGCTCGCAAAAGAGCAGGCAAAGAAAGTGCTTGTTTTTACAGATAAAGGAATTATTGGAGCTGGTTTACTGAATCTTTTATTAGACGCGTTAAAAGAGCGGGGAACCGCGTATGAGATTTTCAGCGATTTAAGACCAGAGCCATCTTATGAAGATGTGGAAAAAATCCGCAGACAGGCAGAAAACAGCGAGGGAGACCTAATCGTGGCATTTGGCGGCGGAAGTGTTATGGATGCCGCAAAACTGGTTTCCATTTTAAAAGGTTCCGATTATTCGGTGAAAGATCTTCTGGCAGACCCGTCCCTTGGAAGAAAGCAGATGAAGAGCGTGGCAATCCCGACCACCTGCGGAACCGGATCTGAGGCAACCTGCAACGCCATCGTGGCAGTTCCGGAAGAGGAGGTAAAGAAGGGCATTGTCAACACCGCCATGATCCCAGATTATGTAATTCTGGATGCGCAGGTGATCAAAAAACTTCCGAAGTCCATTGTGGCAGCTACCGGAGTTGATGCGCTGGCTCATGTGGTAGAGTGCTATACTTCCAAAAAGGCTACCCCATTGAGTAATACTTACGCGCTTGCAGGAGCAAAACTGATCTTTGAAAATATCAGAGAGGCTTATTGCAATCCGGACAATATGGAAGCAAAAAGCAATATGATGCTGGGTGCTTTTTACGGTGGTGTGGCAATTACCGGAAGCGGTACTACTGCGGTCCATGCTCTGTCTTATCCGTTGGGCGGCAAATATCATATCCCGCATGGCGTATCCAACGCGATCTTATTTGCTCATGTTATGAAAATGAACAAAGAGGCCTGTGCAGAACAGCTTGCGGAAATCTGTGACGTGATCAATCCGTCTCTGTATGCACAAAGCATTGACGCAAAAGCAGACTATGTGATCGGCCAGATTGAGGATGTCGTGAAGTTCACGGAGATTCCGACCGATTTATACAGCTTTGGTGTGAAGAAAGAAGATCTGGATTTCCTGGTAGATTCCGGAAGCAAACAGACCAGACTTCTAGTAAACAACCGCAAGGAGCTGACACTGGACGATATCCGTTCTATCTATCTGAAAGTTTTATAAGAAAAAAGGGGGATTACAACATGGCACAGTTACCAATCCTGGCAATTACAGCAGGAGATCCGGCAGGAGCAGGTCCGGAGATTACAGCAAGAGCCTTTGCGAACGACAGTGTTTATGAAATGTGCAGACCAGTCGTGATCGGGGATCCATGCATGATGCAGCAGGCGCTTGTATGTACCGGCTTAAACGATCAGATCCGGATCCACGTGATCGAAGATGTAAAGGATGCGGTTTATGAGAGGGGCATCATGAATGTTTATGATATGCATCTGATCTCCGACCCGTCTGAAATCGAACTTGGAAAGATCAGCAAAGAAGCAGGAGAAGCCGCATTTCAGTATGTAGTGAAAGCAATTCAGCTGGCAATGGCAGATGAAGTGGATGGCACAATCACCAACGCGATCAGTAAGGAAGCGATCAACCTGGCAGGGCACCATTATTCCGGCCACACCGAGATCTATGCGGATTATACCGGAACGAAAAAGTACTGCATGATGTTGGCACACAATGATTTCCGTGTGGTACATGTATCCACGCATGTGTCTTTACGGGAAGCCTGTGACCGCTGCAAGAAGGAGCGGATCCTGGATGTGATCGAGATGGCAGATGAAGTATGCCGTGACCTTGGCATTAAGGAGCCGAAGATAGCTGTGGCTGGTTTAAATCCGCACTGTGGAGAGCACGGAATGTTCGGAAGAGAGGAAATTGAGGAAATCGAGCCGGCTATTGCAGAAGCAAAGAAAAAGGGCATTCAGGCAATTGGACCGTGCCCGCCGGATACAGTATTTTCCCAGGCGATCGGCGGCTGGTATGATATCGTTGTATGCATGTATCACGATCAGGGCCATATTCCGACGAAGGTACAGGGCTTTGTGTATGACCGTGAACGGCAGCAGTGGAATGCGGTTGCAGGAATCAACATTACACTGGGACTTCCGATCATCCGTGTATCCGTAGATCATGGAACTGCATTCGATCATGCCGGAAAAGGAGATGCAAATGAACTGAGCCTGCTTAATTCCATCGAATATGGAGCGAAGATGGCACTGAGCAGACTTGAGAAAAGGGGGTAATCCGTATGGATAAACTCCTGATCATTGCAGATGATTTTACCGGTGCGCTGGACACCGGGATTCAGTTTACCAAGATGGGAGTCCGCGCAAAAATCATTACGGATTATCAGTACGATTTTCAGAATCTGAAAGAGGAGTACCGGCTGCTTGTAGTCAACACAGACACGCGGCCGCTTTCTCCCAAAGAAGCGTATCAGAGAGTCTTCCACCTTGCGGCAAATGCCAGAAAAGCCGGATTCGGGTATGTATATAAAAAAACGGATTCGGGGCTTCGCGGAAATGTAGGCGCAGAGTTAAAGGCGGTTATGGATGCCTATGAAGAAAATATGGCGTACTGCATTCCTGCGCTTCCGTCCCTCCACCGGACAACAAAGGATGGCGTACATTACATCGATGGTGTTCCCGTAGAGAAAAGTGTTTTCGGAAAGGATCCGTTTGAGCCGGTTTTAAAATCTGATGTGGCAGATGTGATCCATCTCCAAAATGAGATCCATGTGGAAAAGGTGCCGCTGTTTTCTTACGAGCATGTAAAGTGGGAGCAGGACGAACCGACCGTATTTCTGTTTGACGCGGAGACGGATTACGATATGTACCGGATCGCGGGAAGACTGAAGGAACATACCAACTACCGGATCTGCGCAGGGTGCGCGGGATTTGCCGCGGCATATGAAGTCCTGATCGATTTTGAACGCGGGAATCCGCATTACATGCAGGATTCAGACGGGCTTCTGGTTTTATGCGGAAGTGTAAATGAAATTACCGTAAAGCAGCTGGCCTATGCAAGAGAGCATGGCTTCTCGTCTGAACGCCTGAAAAATGAGCAGAAACTGAACCCGGAATACAGAACATCCGAAGCAGGAGAAGCATTTCTTGATCAGCTTTACAAAAAAATCTGTACAACGGACCGGTATCTGGTGGATACATTGGATGAGGCAAATGAGGAAGGCGCGCTGGACTATGCAAAGCGGATGTGCCTGAGCAGCAGTCAGGTGCGGTTCGGAATCGCGGATACGCTGGGATGGATCGCGGCCGGCATGATCAGGCGGGGCTGGAATGGAACCCTGTGCATGACCGGAGGGGATACGCTCATGGGATTTATGCGGCTGACCGGAGTAACCGAGCTAGTGCCAATCTGCGAGATCGGAAAAGGAGCAGTTCTCTCGGCAATGCGCTGGAATGGCAGAAGAATCCAGGTAATCTCCAAATCCGGAGGATTCGGGGAAGAGACGATTTTTCAGCAGATGTATGATACTGTTTTTGATGAGACAAGCATTTACAGAAAGAAGAATTGGGGGTAAACATGGAGACAGCACAGAAAAAATGTCTGGGTATTTTTGATGAGGCAGAAGAGAAGGTGATCGCTGCCGGAATTATTTTTATGGTACTGATGGAGACGGTAAACACCATTTTTAAATTTGTGCATCCGTCGGCTGCGGGGTTACCGGAAGAGCTGGCGAACTTCGCATATACCTGGGTTGCGTTTTTATGCGCAAGCTTTTGCACCAAGCGCGGCGCGAACATCATTGTAGACGCGCTGACGAACCTGTATCCGAAAGCATTACGGAATGTTCTGGAGTATGTTCAGTATGTTCTTGATATCGTGATGTCTGTCATGATTGTTTACGGTGGCTTTCAGTTTGTGGCCAAGACCCTGGCAGAGGGCGGCACAGGAAAAACCGGTTTTCCGCTTTGGATTGTGTATCTGGCACCGATCGTCGGATTTGGCGTAAACATCATTCGTGACATTCAGAAGATTATGGAAGTAAAGACTTCCAGAGCAAAGTAATACAGGGGGATCAGTTATGTTATCATTAATTTTCGTATCATTTTTTGTTGTCCTGCTGGGACTCGGATTTTCCATGACATTATCTTACGGCGCGGCATTTATCATTCCGGCAATCGCCACTGGTTTTACCCAGTACGATATGATGAGCATTGTAGAATGGCTTTGCAAAGCAGCAGGAAAAAGCACTTATGTTGCGATCGCGCTCTTTGTGGTTTCCGGAAATATTATGTCAAAAGGAAAGCTGACAGAGCAGATCTTCGCATTTTTCCAGTATTTCTTAGGCAAAAGCCGTTCCTGCATTCCGATGGTTGCTGTTCTGACTGCAATTTTTTATGGAATGATCTCCGGATCCGGAATGGCTGTTGTAGCAGCTGTTGGCGCTATGGTGCTTCCGATGCTGATCGATTACGGTTATGACCGCGCTTTCTTTGCGGCAATGCTTGCGGCAGCAGGTTCTCTTGGCCAGCTGATCCCGCCGAGTTCCGCAATCTTACAGTACTGCGCGATGGCTGGTACCGATGAGGGACAGATGTTCAAGGTCGGCGCAGTGATTGGATTTACCTGTGCGATCGTTCTTCTGGCACTGACCCTGATCCACTGCAGAAAAGATACCGGAGATATGGAAAAATCCAGAAAAGCTTATGAGAGTTTAAAAGCAGAGGGATTTGCAAAGGTAGTAGGAACCTCCATTTGGGGGCTTCTTTCCCCGGTTATTATTCTTGGAGGCATTTTCTCCAATCTGCTCAGCGTTGTGGAGGCAGCAGCAATTTCTGTTGTATACGCATGTATTGTATCCCTGTTTATTTATAAATCCCTGGATCTGAAGGGATTATGGGAAGCATTTAAGGGTTCTGTAAAGAACGTGGCTTCTGTTGCGATGATGCTTGCATTTGCGGTAGCATTTTCCAGCCTTCTGGATGTATTCCATGGCGGTGATATCATTGCGGCAGCCATCACAAGTGTTCTTTCCACCCCGACCGCATTCATTATCGCATCGGTTGTGGTGATGTCCATCGGTATGATGTTCATGAACCCGATCGCGATCATTGTTCCGATCGTAGCGCCGATTGCAGCTTCCTTTGGAATCGATCCGATGGTATACGGCGCTGGTATGTCCGGTATCGTGGCAATCGGTTCCCTGACTCCGCCGTTTGGCGTATCCCTGTATATTATGTCACCGATCGCAAAGGTGCATCCGATGACAATTGCAAGGAAAGTGCTTCCGTTCTGGGGCGTTATGACACTGATTATTTTGATTTATATGCTTTTCCCGCAGTTAAGTGTGTGGGCATACCGATAAAAACTGGGAGGATTATGTATGGAATACAGACACATTGGAGAACTGACTCCGGATGGTACCGTTTATGTAAATGATGATATGGGAACCCTGGAGGCGATGGTACCTCCGGGAAAATACGCGACAGCTCACGCTCCGGCGCTTCTGGAACTGGAAAACGGAGATATGCTCTGTGCCTGGTTTGCGGGTTCCTTTGAGGGAAGCAAGGACATCAGCATTGTGTGCGCAAGAAAAGAAAATGGCTCCGATCACTGGGAGGAGCCGGTGGCAGTATCTTACGATACCGAGCGAAGCGAGCAGAATCCATCTTTATTCCCGGGACCGGATGGCGCGGTATGGTGCATGTACACCGCGCAGCTGGATCGTATGGAAGGAAAAGATAACATGCAGTTTACTTCCATTATCCGCCGCCAGAGATCGTTTGATGGTGGAAAAACCTGGGGAGAGGCAGATGTGATCTTCCCACAGGAGGGAAGTTTCTGCAGACAGCCGATTCAGGTGCTTTCCAATGGAAGATGGATCTTCGGAAACTGGATCTGCACGGATTCCGTGAATGGACTGGAAGGAGATCCAACTGCATTCCGCATTTCCGATGATCAGGGAAAGAGCTGGAAGTTAGTAGAGATGCCGGAGAGCAACGGTGCGGTACACGCAAATGTAGTAGAGCTGGAGCCGGGAAAACTGATCGCGCTGATGAGAAGCCGGTTTGCCGATTTTGTATACATCAGCCATTCCGAAGATAACGGTGACACCTGGACAAAACCGGAGCCGACCGTGCTTCCGAACAATAATTCCAGTATCAGTGCCTTGAAGCTTCAGAGCGGAAGACTGGCGATCGCCTACAATCCGACGCACGTGCCGAATCCGCAGTATGGCAAGGTGGCATGGCCGGGACTTCGCTGTCCGGTAGCGGTTGCGCTTTCTGAGGATGGAGGCAAAACTTTCCCGATGGTGCGCCTGATGGAGCGCGGAGAGGGATTTTCCGGCGAGGAAAATACCACCAACAACAAGCAGTATGAGTATCCGTATCTGATGCAGGGAAAAGATGGAAGACTGCATCTTGCCTATGCCTATAAGAACAGAATCGGAATCAAGTATGTAAGCTTTACAGAGGAAGATGTGATGGGAAGCAAGCGGGAAACCGTGGGATTGTACAATCCGACTGCGGCCCAGAGCAGATAGGAGCAGACAGAGTATGATCATTGACCGTATCAAAAATATTGAATACTATGAAACCATTCTTCCGGGTCTGAAAAATGGTTTAAATACCCTCAGACAGCTTCCGTCACAGGAAGTAGGAAGGTATGAATTTGAAGGCGGTTTTCTGATGATCCAGGAAGGAACGACCAAACCGATGAGCGAGGGAACCTTTGAGGCGCACCGCAAATATGTGGATGTTCAGATCATGCTGCAGGGATGCGAGGAGCTCGCCTGGGAGGAATATGATCTGCTGAATCCGGTGGTTCCTTACAATGAAGAGAAAGACCAGGAACGCTTAGATGGAGAAAGAAACCATAGTATGCTGATTTCTGAGGGAATGTTTTTTGCGGCATTCCCGCAGGACGGACATAAAGCAGTTTCGCACACAGGTGAGCAGCATCATTACAGAAAAGCCGTGATGAAACTGCGGCTTCCGGAATAAAACCCTGTTTTAGAAAATGACAAATAACGTTTGGAGGAAAGAACGATGACAGAAATTAAAGGCATTATTGCCGCAATGCAGACCCCGATGTTTGAAGACGGCGGCATCAATGAAGCAGAGATGAGAAATCAGATCAACCGGGAGATTGAGGCTGGATGCGATGGCATCTTCTGCCTTGGTACCAATGGTGAGTTTTATATTCTGAGCTTTGAAGAGAAAGTACGCGTTATGGAGATCTTTGTGGAGGAAGCAAAGGGCCGTGTGCCGGTCTATGCAGGCACCGGATGTGTCAGTACCGCAGAGACGATCGCGCTTTCCAAAAAGGCACAGGAGATCGGTGTGGATGTGCTGTCCGTGATCACCCCATATTTTGCTGCCATCAGTCAGGATGAGTTATACGCTCATTACAAAGCAGTGGCAGAGGCAGTGGATCTTCCAATCGTAATGTACAACATCCCGGCCCGCACCGGCGCGGCACTGGCTCCGGCAACAGTAGGAAAACTGGCAGATATCAAAAACATTGCAGGCGTAAAGGATTCCAGTGGAAACTTCAATAACATCTTACAGTATATTGATGCCACCAAGGGCAAGGATTTCGCGGTTCTTTCCGGTAATGACGCCCTGATTCTGTACACCCTGATGGCTGGCGGTAAGGGTGGAATCACCGCGATCGCAAACATTCTTCCGGAGATTATGGTAAGCATTTACCAGAAATACCTGGCAGGGGATATCGAGGGAGCAAAAGAGGCACAGTCCTCCATTGCGCCGATCCGTGACTGCTTCAAGTATGGCAATCCGAACTCTATCGTAAAATGCGCGACCAATCTGATCGGATATCCGGTAGGTCCGTGCAGAAAGCCGTTTGGCATGGTTGGAGAGGAAGCGCAGAAAGCGATTCTGGATACCATCAATACCTATTACGCAGAGTACAAAAAGAATTAATTGGAACGGATCTGAGGAGATTTGGTTATGAAAATTATGGAAACAGTAAAAAAGGTGCCGGGGGGGCTGATGATCATTCCGCTCCTTCTTGGATGCCTGGTAAATACGTTCTTTCCACAGGTGTTTGCCTACTTTGACGGAACATTTACCTATTCTCTCTGGAAGGGAGGATCCATGTCACTGCTGGCGGCGTTTCTGTTCTGCAATGGTACAACGATCAACTTCAAAGAGGCAGGCGTTACGGTTTATAAGGGCGTTGTCTTAACTGCGGCAAAGGTATTATCCGGAATGGCCTGTGGCCTTCTGGTCGGAATGATTTTTGGAGAAAATGGAATCTTTGGAATTGCTCCGATCGCGATCATTGCCTGCTTCTCCAACTCCAACGGAGGAATTTACGCAGCTCTGGCTGGAGAGTATGGCGATGGAACCGATGTTGGTGCCGTATCAATTCTGGCACTCAATGACGGACCATTCTTTACCATGCTGGCACTTGGCGCGGCAGGATATTCTGTTCCGGTCAATACACTGGCAGGATGCGTGGTTCCGATTCTTGCAGGCGTGATTCTTGGAAACCTGGATCCGGAAATCAGAAAGTTCTGTGAGCCGGGAGCTACGATGCTGATTCCGTTTTTCGCGTTCCCGCTTGGCGCGAATTTGACGTTGTCCTCATTTGCAAAAGCCGGAATCCCTGGAATCATGCTGGGCGTGTGCGGTACTCTGATCACCGGAATGACCGGATTTCTGGTATACAAGCTTCTGAAGATGAAAGTTCCGGCGCTTGGCGCTGCGGTCAGTTCCACAGCAGGCAACGCGGCAGCTACTCCTGCAGCGCTTGCGGCAGCAGGGGTGATCAGTACGCAGGTCAGCGATGCGGCTACGGCACAGATTTCCGCGGCGATCATTGTGACAGCAATTCTCTGCCCAATGATGGTAACTTTCCTGTATGGATTAACAACAAAAAAAGAAAACGCGGCAGCGTAAGAAAAAGACCTTTTACCAGTTACATGATTGGTAAAGGGTCTTTTTGCGATAGAACAAAACTTACGGATAAAACGAAGTTTTATAATATTTCCGGAACAGGGAGATAAACGCCTGCTGCGCGTTGGAAAGATAGTTTTTTCCGGGTGTTACAATATCGAAAATCCGGCCTGCCAGCGGAGAAGCGATTTTATAATAGATCATTTCCGGATGTTTTCCAGTTACCATCCAGTCACTGATCAGAGTTGCCCCAATGCCTGCCTGAGCCAGGTGGTATGCCGTAACGAGTTGGGATACCTGCATGGCTGTCGGCGGGTTTACCCCCGCTTCCTGAAAGAAGGACTGGGAGCGGCTGTAAAGATTGTTGCCGGGAGAAAGCAGGATAAAAGGGGTGTCGGCAAAGGCTTCCATTGTGACGGCTGGACAGTCTGAATCTTGATAACGCCGGGACAGGATGTCGCTGGTTGTGAGAGCGGCATCGGTTAAGCAATTGTTGGCAGGAAAACGAGTGGAGACCGCCAGCAGGATCGTGTCCTGAAATCCTGGTATCCGTCTTAATTTGTCGTGCGGATCGGGTGTACAGTTGAATGTCAGGTCAATCAGGTCATCTTTTAACATCGTAAGCAGTTCATAGGACCCGGCTTCGGTCAGCTCAAGATCGATGCCGGGCCATTTCTTTTTAAAATCCGCAATAACCGGAGGCAGAATGTAGGAATTGAAATAGTGGGATCCGCCAATGCGCAGCTGCCCTGTTTTTAAGTCCGTCAGATCGTTTAGCTGCTGGGAGAGTTCATTTTCCAGATGCATGATCTGGCGGATTTTTTCGATGTAGAGCTGTCCGGCTTCGGTCAGTTCCAGTGGCTTTTTATCCCGGTTAAAAAGCGGCATGCCGATTTCATTTTCTACCTTCTGGATGGAGATACTGAGCGCGGGCTGCGTCATGAAAAGAGCTTCGGCGGCCTTGGAAAAGCTGCCTTTCTGATAGACCGTGTAGATGTATTTCATTTCCTGCTGCATGAAAACCTCCTATATAAATTTAATTTATATTAAAATAAAAACCATAAATTTGATTTAATTATAGCGCGGCAATATAATAAAGACAACAAGAAAAGGAAAAACCTGAAGCAGGAACATGCGGCGGGCCGGAGCAGGATTCCGGAGAACAGGAGTCGAAAATGAAGATTGATGCATTGATGCTGGATCCCAAGGACAATGTGGTAACTTGTGTGAGGGACGTGGAAGCGGGTGAAACTGTTTGCTATCGAAAGGATGATGAATTTTTGAATGTGGATGCAAAAGAAAGCATTCCATTCGGGCACAAGATTGCCCTGCAGGATTTGGCGCAGGAAGAAGCGGTTTACAAATACGGAGAGCTGATCGGAAAAACGAACCGCCCGGTCGGAAAAGGATGTCTGGTGGATCATACCAATATTTACAGTGTCCCGCGGGATTATGAAAGCGAGTATGTGCAGGGATAAAAAAGGCGGATCGTTTCGGAAAAATAGGAAAATCATTGGAGGAAAGTTATGAAATTTATGGGTTATCGTCGTTCTGACGGACGTGTAGGAATCAGAAATCATGTGTTAATTTTACCGGCATGCGCATGCGGCAGTGAGTCAAGCCGTATTGTGGCAAGCCAGGTACGCGGAGCAGTAAACATTGTGTTTAACACCGGATGTTCCGATGTTGCGGCTAACACGGAGATGTCTCAGAAAGTACTGACCGGATTTGCATGCAACCCGAATGTGTATGGCGTTGTCATTATTGGTCTTGGATGCGAAACCGTTCCACACAAGGCACTCCGGGAAAAAATCCAGGCTATGACGGATAAGCCGGTGGTATCCTTTGGCATTCAGGAAGAAGGCGGCACATTAAAGACAATTGAAAAGGCAGTGCGCGCGGCAAGAGATATGGCAGCGGAGGCTGCTCTGATGCAGAAAGAGGAGTGTGATATTTCCGAACTGCTCCTGGGCATTGAGTGCGGCGGTTCTGACGCAACCTCTGGAATGGCTTCTAACCCGGCTGTTGGAGAACTGAGCGATCTTCTGGTGGGTATGGGAGCATCTACCATTATGAGTGAGTCCATTGAGTGGATCGGAGGAGAACATCTGGTAGCGAAACGCGCGGCTACTCCAGAGATTCACAACCAGATCATCAAAGTCTGCGAAGACTATGAGAAGCACTTAAAAGCAGCTGGTCAGGACTGCCGTGCCGGACAGCCGACTCCGGGAAACAAGGCAGGCGGACTTTCTACCCTTGACGAGAAGAGCCTTGGCTGCATCCGTAAGGGCGGCACCAGACCGATCGTGGAAGTATTAGAGCAGGCAGAGCGTCCGACGAAGCATGGCGCAATCGTAATGGATACGGCAGGCTATGATATCTCCTCTGTAACATCTATGGTAGCAGGCGGATGCGCTTGCGTGATCTTCACCACAGGACGCGGAACCCCAACCGGTAATGCCATTGTTCCGGTATTGAAGGTAACTGCAAACAAGCGGACCTACCAGCATATGGAGGACAATATGGATGTGGACCTGAGCGGTATCATGGATGGAACTGCAACGATCCAGGAGAGCGGAAAGATGCTGCTTGATGAGATCGGTCAGGTCTGCAACGGCAAGATGACCAAAGCAGAAGCCTATGGATTCTCTGATATTGCAGTAGACCATGTGTGCCGTTTCGTATAAAAGATAGGGGGGATTTACAAATGTCGAATTTAGCAATTTGTCTGGTCATCTGCGCACTTACTATGGTAAGCTATATTATCGGCAAGCTTCCAATGGGACTGACTGCGCTGTTAAGTATGCTGGCGTTTGTGCTCACGGGATGTCTGGATCCGGGAGCAGCGCTTGGGTATTTTGGAAACGCGAATGGAATCATGATGGTTTCCATGTTTGTTGTTGCAGCTGGTTTTAACCGGACGCAGTTTGTAAAAAAGTGTGCATCCAGCGTCAATAAGATTTCCAGAGGTTCTCTGACCATGGTTATGGTTGGATATATCCTGATCACGGTTTTATTATCTCAGTTTATTCAGAGTTCTGTTGTTGTATTTGGAATCATGGCACCAATGATGATCGCGAGCTGCGAAGAGCTGCACATCAGTCCGTCCAAGACCCTGTTCCCGCTGGCAATGTGCGGAATCTCCACCATTTCCGTACTGCCGCTTGGAAGCGGAGCAACCCAGTTCGCAGAGCTGAATGGTTACCTTGAGGCAAATGAGTATACCGCTTTTACCGTAGCGCTGACTGATCCGATGAAAGCACGTCTGCCTATGCTGATCATGCTTGCCTTATACTGCATTTTCCTTGCGCCGAAGTTTGCTCCGGATGCTCCGGTCGTAAAAACGGGAACGGTAGAGTCCAGACAGGATAACAGAGCTGCGCTTCCGGCATTTCAGGAGCGTGCAGGCTACACGATCTTTATCCTTACAACGCTGGCATTGATCTTCCAGGTACAGCTTGGCATTCCAACCTGGGTCATCTGTTTTGCGGGCGCACTGGCTATGGTATTATTTGGTGTATTAACGGAAAAAGAGGCAATCACAGCAGTCAATCTGCCAATGGCACTCTTATTTGTAGGTTCCCTGGCAATGGGCGGAGCGCTGGCTCAGACAGGTGCCGGAGAAGTGGTAGGCGGAGTCCTGGCGTCTGTTGCAATGAAGATCAATAATCCGTATATTATTGGATTTATCTTCTTTATTGTTCCGTTCCTGCTGACCCAGATTATGATGAACCGTACAGTTATGATCATTTTCATCCCGATTGCCATTCTCGCATGCAAATCCATGGGAGCAAATCCGATCGGAATCATGATCCTGGTTCAGTCCGCATGCTTAAGCTCCTTTATGACACCAATGGCAACCCCAGCGGTTCCAATGTGTATGGCAGCGGGCGGTTACAGCCTTGGATCTTTGATGAAGCAGTCAATTCTTCCGGCAAGCCTGTTATGTATTGTTTCTGTTGCATGGATTATGACGGTATTTCCGATGTTCTAAAAAAGAAGAAAAGAGAGGAAGTTTTTCATGATGACGGTAAAGAAATTTCCAGAAGATATGGCACAATTTGCTATAGATCCCTCTAACACGAAAAAATGCCTGGTACATGGTTTTTTTCAGGAAGAGGTTGAGGTTCAGGGAAGTAAAAGAACCTTTTATACTTATATAACAGAAGGACTTTTATATAACCAGCCCTGCCTGGTCATTGCACCGCCAGAAGATGTTTCTGTTCCGGAATGGGCAGAGACTGGATTCTGGAAGGAATTCGCGGAAAAACATCAGGTATTTTTACATTTCCTGGAGCCGCAAAACGGACAGTGGAACCTGGATGGAAGCGATGCGGATTATATGAACCGGGTTTATGTTCAGGCGCAGTCCCGCCAGTTTTATGTTACGATGCAGGATAATTTTTATGCGTTTGGCTTTGGAAAGGGCGCTACGGTTGCACAACAGGCAGTCATGAAAATGACAAGTGAGTGGTCTGGCCTGGCTACTTTTGGAGATCTGGAAGAAGCCGCATTGTTAAACTGCGGCGCGATACAGCAGGCAGAGCAGCAGGGAAAAGTAGAACTTGCCATCAGTGCGCAGAAAGCCCAGATTCCGGTATGGATGAGCTGGACAGAAAACAAAGGGTACAATCAGGAAGTCTGCGCATACTGGAAGCAGCAGAATCATTGCACGGATGCGGTTTATTCCGGTCAGGGAGCAGATGAGATCTATTTCCCGACAGAAGTTTATAAAAAGAGCGCTGTCAACGAAGAACAGATTTCCCAGGTGCGTGTCACCAATGGTTTCTGCGGATGTCTGGAGCAGAACGTTTTTGAAACGGTATGGACTTATGTCGGAGCGGCAAGACGCCATCGCTGCTTTGGAATGAAAGCGCTGCGCAGCTACAAAAAGCCGGAAGCATATGGAGCGGAGAGAAAGACCCTGGAAGTGGATGGATTTACACGCCTGTGGTATGAGTATGTGCCGGAAGCAGTGAAAAAAGAAGGGAAACCGGTACCGTTAGTCGTCTGCATGCATGGCAGAGGCGGAAGCGCGGAGAGCTTTTTTGACCTATCCGGAATGAGCTGTGTGGCAGAAGAACGAGGCTTCATCCTGTTGATTCCGGAGGCAAGCATTTCGCAGCAGAAAAAGAATGGGATCCAGAACCTGCTTCTGTGGAATGGAGCTTATCAGGGAAAAGAGATTGATGATACCAGATTTGTTCTGAAGATGATTGATGATGTAAAGAGCCGTTATGCCATTGACGAAGAACGCATCTATGCGTGCGGACAGTCCAGTGGTGGAATGATGACCTCCGAACTCGCATTGAGAGCACCGCAGGTATTTGCCGCAGTTTCACCGTGGTCGGCGCTGAAATCTCCGGATCGTGAAGTTCCGCTTCCGGAGCGCATTGATCCTTCGGTTCCGTATTTATTCCTTCTGGGAGAAAACGACTGGTTGTGTGTGGATAAAGAACATGGAGAACAGGAGTATCATGTCAGACACGATATTGCGGCATTCCTTACAAACCTGATGGATCTTTACAAGCTGGACAAGAATCCGGCCCGCTATCAGTGTGGAGAAATCCAGTACTACGTGTATTGTAATCAGAAGGGAACCCCCATGTTAAAAGTAGGGGTTGTGAAAGATATGTCTCATGCGAATTATCCGCGGGAAAGCTGGATCGCGTATGATGAGTTCTTTTCCAAATTCTCGAAAAAAGCAGATGGCACACTCCTGTACATGGGAAAGGATGCTATCTGACGAAAACTTAATAGTGAGATCTAATTTTTGCCAGGGGCATTCCGATTTGTTCGGAGTGCCCATTTTAGATATTCTTAATAATATATTAGAAAGTGCTGTATCTGCTTGCGAAAGCCCTCTGTTTCGATTAAGATAGGACTTAGCATTTTATAAGAAGTGGGGGAAATAACATTATGAAAAACAGAAAATGGATGACACTGGGCGCGGCGCTGGCCTTTCTTTTCACAGCGCAGCCGGTCTACGCGGCTCCGGTGATTGTGGCAGGTTCCGGAAATCGGACAGAGGCAGGGCAGGTGCCGGGAAGCGCAGCCCAGGAGACGGTAAACCAGACGCCGGGAGCAGATAATACGCTGACGCAGGCACCGGGAGAAAGCCTAGTCGCGGATAATACAGCCAGTCAGGCACCAGCAGCAGGAAGCGAGAATCAGGCATCGGAAGCAGAAACACTGACGCAGTCTCCGACGATCGTATCAGGACAGGAGCAGTCAACGGCATCGTCCCCGACTGTGGTATCCGGGGCGGCGGCTGGAACAGAGAGTGGCGCTGCGGTAACTCCATCAGCAGCAGGGACTGTGACCGACGTTGCAGAGGGACCGGGCGGCATCAAGAGTGATCCGGTGACACCGGTACTGCCGGAGGAACAGGCATCCCAGGTAGCATTGCAGACAGGAACGGTGGATCCGTCCAAACCGATGGTGGCGCTGACCTTTGATGACGGCCCGCAGCCATCGGTCGGAAACCGCATCATGGATTGCCTGGCGCAGTACGGTGGCAAGGCAACGTTCTTTATGGTAGGTGCGCGTGTGGGTTTCTATAAAACGGAGGTGCAGCGCATGGTAGCGGAAGGCCACGAGGTGGCCAACCATACCATGAATCACAAATACCTGCAGAAGCTCGGCGCAGCCCAGATCCAGGCGCAGGTCAACCAGGGAAATGACGCGATTCAGGCAGCATGCGGCGTGCGGCCGACGCTTTTGCGCCTGCCGGGCGGCAACCATAATGCTACGGTCGTTGCAAATGCGGGCATGCCGATGATCCAGTGGAATGTCGATACACTGGACTGGAAGACCCGCAACGCGGACAAGACCGTGGCAGCGGTGTTAAACCACGTGAAGGACGGCGATATCATCCTGATGCATGAGCTTTACGGGGCAACCGGAGACGCGGTCGCACGCATTGTTCCGGAGCTGCATAAGCGCGGCTTCCAGATGGTAACGGTAAGCCAGATGGCAGCTGCCAAGGGCAGAAGCCTGGAGGCAGGAAAGCTGTATTCCAGCTTTCATTAAAATCGTGGCTGTGTTGGCAGCAGTTGGAAAAGCAGACAGCGCAAGCAGGCTGGGAAATGGAGATACCTATGAAGATACTGCATATCGGAAATGAAAATAATGTAGAAAATTATACGGCAAAGACACCATTCACGGAAAGCGCGGAGGTAGTGAATCTCCCGATTGGATTGACGGATGCTGCATATGCGCAGCTGGCGCCGGACGCAGAGGTGATCATTGTGGACGCGGTCACAGAAATTTCCGAAGGGCTGATAAAGAGACTGCCGTCCTTGAGGATGATCCATTCTGAGGGTGTTGCGTTCAACCAGATCAATCTGGAAGCGGCCGGAGCGCGGGGTATTTATGTGTGCAACTGTGCGGGCATGAACGCAAAGGCAGTGGCTGAGCAGACGCTTCTTCTGATGCTCGGCGTGATCAAAAATGTGGTTTCCGGTGACCAGGCTGTGCGGGATGGCCGCCAGATGGCCGTCAAGATGGGCTACATGGGAGGCGGAAGCCTGAAAGAGCTGTCTGACTGTACGGTTGGCCTGATCGGCTTCGGAGCTATTGCAAGAGCAGTGGCTGACATGCTGCAAAGCTTTGGCGTGACCGTGCATTACACAAAGCGCCACCGCCTGAGTCCGGAGGAGGAAGCGCGGTATCAGGTTCAGTATCTTCCGATGGATGAACTTCTTAAAACCTGTGATATGTTAAGCCTTCATGTTCCGGTCACCGGAGAAACTGCCGGAATGTGCAGCCGTGAGTTCTTCGCAAAGTGCCGGAAGGGAAGTTATTTCATCAATACGTCCAGGGGAGAGCTGGTGGATGATGAAGCACTGCGGGAAGCCCTGGAGAATGGAACCATTGCCATGGCCGGTCTGGATACGCTGGATCATGAGCCGGTGCAGAAGGATCATCCGGTGCTTTCCTGGCCGGAGGAGACAATGGCAAAGCTTTTGTTCAGCCCGCATATCGGCGGTATCACCGGCAGCAGCTTCCGCCGCGGTTATGCGATGATCTGGGAAGATATCGAGAAGCTTTCCAGAGGAGAAAAGCCGGGACATATCGTGAATCAGAAGGAACTGGAGCAGAGATAGACAGACAAAAGAACCTGCAGAAGAATAAAACCGGACTATAAAAAGATTCGGAAGATGCCATGAAAACATAGCTTCTTCCGAATCTTTTTACGTTTGCAGATACTTATACCTGCTCTGCAATCTCGTACAGCAGGCGCTCAGAATCTTCCCAGCCAAGGCATGGGTCGGTAATGGACTTACCGTAGCAGTGCTCACCGATCTTCTGGTTGCCCGGCTCGATGTAGCTTTCGATCATAACGCCCTTGACAAGTTTGTTTAAGTCTGCGGAGTGTCTGCGGCTGTGCAGGATCTCTTTGACAATGCGGATCTGCTCCATGTACTGTTTGTTGGAGTTGGAGTGGTTGGCATCTACGATGCAGGCCGGATTGATCAGATCACGTTTTGCGTATAACTCGTGGAGCAGCATCAGATCCTCGTAGTGGTAGTTCGGCAGGCACTGACCGTGCTTGCTGACTGCGCCACGCAGGATGGTGTGGGTGTACGGGTTTCCGTCGGTTTTTACTTCCCAGTCCCGCATAATGAATTCGTGGCTGTGCTGACCAGCCTGAACGGAATTCATCATAACAGATAAGTCACCACTGGTCGGGTTCTTCATGCCGACTGGAACATGGCAGCCACTGGATACCAGGCGGTGCTGCTGGTTTTCTACGGAGCGGGCACCGACTGCAATGTAGGACATGATGTCATCTAAGTAGCTGACATTATCCGGGTAAAGCATCTCGTCCGCGGTGGAGAAGCCGGTCTCCTTTAAGACGCGCATATGCAGATGGCGGATGGCGTGAAGGCCTTCAGCCATGCTTGGACGCTTCTCCGGGTCCGGCTGATGGAGCATGCCCTTGTAGCCGTCACCGGTGGTACGCGGTTTGTTGGTGTAGACACGCGGTACGATAACCAGGCGGTCTTTGGTCTTTTCCTGAACGTCGATCAGGCGGCTGGTGTAATCCAGTACTGCGTCCTCATTATCTGCGGAACACGGTCCGATGAGTACCAGGAACTTATCACTTTCTCCGCTGATGACCTTTTTTACTTCCTCATCACGTTCTGCTTTGCGTGCTATGAACTCTGCTGGAAGCGGGAACTGTTCTTTGATCTCTGCCGGGGTCGGCAGCTTGTTTATGAATTCGAATGCCATAATTGTTCTCCTCGTTTTGTAAATGATGCGCCGCAACAGGCTGTGCGGCAGTTCGTTTGTTATTATAACTGCGTGAATAAATTCGCACGTTGACGCGTTAAAGCGTATTATAGTATGTCTGAGACAAAATTGCAAGCGTAAAATCAGCAGAATGCTAGTTTGCGGTCCGTTTCGTTTTCAGGAATTCTACAATCCGCTGTGCGGTCAGTTGTGGTGTGCGGTCATTCTTTACCGTAAAATCCGCATAAGTCTGGTAAGAAACCGCGCGCTTTTCGTAGCGTTCCCGCAGCTCCTCTCTGGTATTATTTTTGATGAGCGGTCGGTCCGGGTTCTGCATGAGACTGCGGTAACAGGCTTCAAAGGGCCGGTTTAAATAGATAATGGTGCCGGCTTCAGAGAGAAGCTTTCCGTTGCGCTCGGAAATCAGCATTCCGCCTCCGGTGGAGATAACGCAGGGCGGATATGCAGCAGTCTGGCGTGCAATTTCATGTTCCAGATCCCGGAAATAAGCTTCGCCCTTTTCCACAAAGATCTGCTGGGGTGTCTGACCAGCCTGCCTTGCAAGCAGCTCGTCGGTGTCAAAAAAGGAAACGCCAAGCTGTTTGGCCAGTTCCTTTCCAACAGTTGTTTTTCCGCTGCTGGTATAGCCGCACAGAAAAACCGGTTTTGTTATCATGACGCGATTCCTCACTTTGTTTTAGAGTCATAAAAAATCATAACATTTTTATGGAAAGAATACAATCCCGGATTCTGCCCGGAGAGTTGAGAACGCGAACGAATAACTGCTATAACTAACTATTATAGTTTAAAGCTTTAACTCGACAAAGCTTTTGTTGAATCCGCCCACTTCCTGTGATATAATCGAGCTTAGCACTGCATGGCGCGGATGCTGGTTTTGTATGCATCCGGAGAACACCATGCTGTGGGGAAGAATGTAACAAAATAAAAAGAGGAGTGTAGTAACTTATGAGAAAAATCATTGCACTGGCTACGGCAGCCGCAATGTGCCTGTCCATGACGGCATGCAGCGTTTCCGTATCCACATCCGAGACCACCAAGGCAGCAGAGTCTGCGGCAGAGACAACTGCGGCAGAAGCAGCAGAGAGCAGCGAGGCAGCAGACAGCGATCTGGTTGCAACCGCTGACTATCCGACCAAACCGATCAACATGATCATTCCTTACGGCGCAGGCGGCACCACCGATGTGTGGGGCAGAAAGCTTGCAGCCCTTCTTGAGAAATATTTAGGCCAGTCCATCACCGTAACCAACCAGGGCGGTGCATCCGGTTCTATTGGCTGCCAGTCCGTAAAGGAGCAGCCGTCTGACGGCTACACCCTGTTAGTCTGTGCAGAGACCCTGGGTACCTACCGCACCATGAACATCTGTGACCTGGATTATGAGGACTTTACCGTTATCTCCCCGTTAGTTGGTGACCCGAAGGTACTGGTAGTCGGCAAGGATTCCAAGTACAACACCCTGGAAGAGCTGCTCGATGACATCAAGGCAAATCCTGGCAAGGTAACCATGTCCCATTCCGGTCCTGGCGGAAGCGGTCACAATCAGGGTCTGGTATTAAAAGAGCTTGGCTACGATGTAGCAATGACCAGCTTCGATTCCGGTAATGATGCACTGCTTGGTGTTATCGGCGGACAGGTGGATTTCACCAATCCGAACATCTCCACCCTCGGCGGCTACATTGAGAGCGGCGATGTAAAACCGTTAGCAGTATTCTCCAACGAGAGAATGGAAGCGTACCCGGATATTCCGGCCTTCACCGAGGTAGTTCCGGAGTCCGAGAAATACTTAAACATTCCGTACACCCTGTTAAGCTTCGTTGTGAACAATGACACTCCGCAGGAGGTTGTTGACGTATTAAAGGCAGCTGCCAAGAAGGTATTCGCAGATCAGGAGTGGACTGATTTTGTAAAACAGAACGCAGCAGATCCGGTATTTGAGAAATACACCGACGAGGCATCCATCAAAGAATTCTATGACAACTGGAAATCCGTCATCTGCTGGCTGCAGTACGATAACGGCGTAGCAGAGAAGAGCCCGGAAGAGTTCGGTATTGCGAGAATTGAGGAGTAATCCATGAAAAACAAAGTATATTCGTTAATTGCAGAGGGTATCTTATTTTGCGGGAGCGGCATTTTGCTGCTCTCGTATTCTCTTATGTCCTATGCAAAATCCTTTAATAAAGCCTGGAGCCAGTCTCCGTATCTGTTCCCGGCGCTTGTAGGCGCAGCCCTGATCGGACTTTCTCTCTGGATCATCGGACAGGGTGTTCTGGAGATGAAGCGGACCGCAGTTCAGGCGGCTGATGGCGTTGCAGCTGGAAAAGCTGATGGCGGAAATGCCGGAAACGGTGCCGGTTCCCATAAGAAGCTGGCGGCGGTTCTGAGTGTTCTGCTGCTCTGTGTTCTGTATTATGTGGTTTTGGGCGAGGTATCCATTCCGCGTGTCACCATCGGTATTTTATCCTTCAGCATTACCATTTCCATCTTTGAGGTGGCAACCATAGTCTTCCTGATTGCCATGATGGCATTTATGGGGGTGCGGAAGGTACCGGTGCTGATCCTGGTGCCGGTGTGCACGTCCCTGTTTTTGAGTATTGCGTTCCGCACATGCCTGCATGTGATGCTGCCATAGAAAGGAGAGAAAACCAATGTTAGAAATGTTATCGATCGTAGATCTGCGGTTCCTCCTGATGGTCCTTTTAGGATCTGTGGCAGGACTGTTTGTCGGTGCCATTCCGGGACTTTCCGTATCCATGGCCACGGCGCTTTTAGTGTCCATCACCTATACCTGGGACCATTCGGATGCGCTCGCCATGATCATGGGCGTGTATGTGGTCGGTGTGTTCTCCGGTGCGGTTTCCGCAATTCTGATCAATATTCCGGGCGCACCGTCTTCGGTCGTAACGACGCTGGACGGTTATCCCATGTCTAAAAAGGGACAGTCCTATAAGGCACTGTTCACCGCAACCATTTATTCCTTCCTGGGAAGTGTGTTCGGCTTTATCGCGCTGGGACTTCTGGCACAGCCGGTATCTGCCATCGCGATTAAATTCACCAAGATGGATTATTTCCTGCTGGCGCTGTTTGGCCTGGTAACGGTCGGCTCTGTCAGCACCAAAAACTACGCGAAGGGTCTTGTCAGCGTTATGATTGGTCTGGTCATCAGCATGATCGGCCTGGATCCGCTGATGGGAACCAAGCGCCTGACCTTTGGCATTCAGAATCTGGCAGGCGGTATCAGCACGGTTCCGGCGCTGGTAGGTTTCTTTGGCTTCGCGGAAGTGCTGAGTGTTGTATACAGTCTGGGCCAGGAGCAGAATATCCTGACCATGGAAAAAACAAAGGTCAGCTTAAAAGAGGTGTTAAAGCACTGGAAGCTGTCTCTTTATACTTCCACCATTGGTATGCTGGTGGGTGCCCTGCCAGGCGCAGGCGGCCCGGTGGCATCCTTCATTGCCTACAATGAGGCAAAGCGTATCGTGAAGAATCCGGAAGTGCCCTTTGGCGAAGGTGCAGTGGAAGGCATCATGGCCAGTGAGTCTTCCAACAATGCCTGCATCGGAGGTGCCCTGATCCCGATGCTGACTCTGGCGGTTCCGGGGGATGCGGTTACGGCGATCATCCTTTCTGTGTTTTATGTACACGGCCTGCAGCCGGGGCCGATGTTTATCCGGAAGAACCCGGAAGCCTTCCACGCCATTCTGGTGGCCGGCATCATTGCCTGCTTTGCACTGCTTCTTCTGGGCCTTTTAGTGGCACCGCATATCAGCCGTGTCATCACCATTCCGAAGAATGTTATGATTCCGGTGGTAACCAGCCTTTGTGTGATTGGTTCGTTTTCCTGCAATAACAGACTGTTTGACGTGGCGCTGATGTTCCTGTTTGGTCTGATCGGCTTTTTGATGCGCCGGTTTGATTATCCGGTGGCACCGCTGATCCTGGCCATGGTATTGGGGCAGATGATGGATTCCAACTTCCGTCAGGCCGTGTCCCTGGCCTCCTCATCCGACCATCCGCTCCTGTCCACCTTTGGACACTGGCAGACCATTCTTCTTCTGCTCTGCGTTGCGTGGATATTGCTTGGCAATATCCCGTGGACAAAGCCGTACATGGAGAAGCTGACGGGCATATTGAAAAAGAAAACGGCCTGAGCAGAGATCACCACGGCAGAATAGAAAAGTACTGTTTTTGTATAAGCTTGCTTTCCCCATCCATACAGCTGATCTTTTTCAGCTGTTCTTCCTCGTTCGGATTCAAACGCTACTGCCATTTTCTGGAATCTATCTGCACACAATGCTATTTGAGAAAGTTTGGCTTTTATGGTAGAATCCCATCTTTGACAGTCAAATTTATTAAAACACCGCTGAAAGCCTTATTCTACCTGGTTTTTTCAGCGGTGTAGTTTCGTTTTACTATATAGTCTTTTTTCTGAATCAGATATAGATGATAGATTTTTATGATTTTTCTCGAGATTGTTTACTAAGTTTTTGGATTTCTTTCATTTTCCTTTTGGTAAGAAATTCATAATCCGTTTCGAATCCGGCTACTTCATGTAATGCATCCGTTAGTTTAGTAGATTCATAAATCGGTATGAATCCCTGCCCCTGCACATCTGCAAATTCATAGTCTCTTAATGTCGGCAATAACTCTTCACATGTATGTTTCCGCTTGAGCTTTTTTTCAAGCAGACGATAAATGAACAGCGCTAGAAAATAGATCAGGAAATGTGCTCGGATCCGGTCGTTTCGCTGGACAAAAACAGGACGGGCAGAAAAATCCGTTTTCATGATCCGTAAACATCATGAAGCTGATAAGTGGGTGCTTCTAGGAAGTTTTTAGCCGTTTCAAAAGAAGAACGTTTGCTGCCCGGTTCTAAAATGCGTGTATAGATGAGATCGGATAAGATCGCGTTCAAATCATAATCATAGTGATGTTTATCTCGAATCTTTCGACATACCTTGTTTAAACCGAGTTCATAATAAAGAGACTGCAGGAAAAGATAACCTCCCTGAAATTTTCGCTTTTCTCCATGGGCGATCTTTCGGTTTGGATGGAAAGTAATAGGAATACAATGATTCGCTTTTTCCTGTTCAAACTTTTCGGTCTCAATGCGGGCCTGTTCTTTTGCCCAGGCCATAACATCGTCTCTGGTGGGACTATGTTCAACCAACAATTCTTTTAATGTTCCCAGTTTGCGGATTGTCCGAGAGGTAGATTTTCCGTTACTGTCGATGTAGGATTGCTTTATATAAAAAGACTCAGCGTTTTTTGATTTTGATGTATTGACCTTCAATTTTTTCACCTCAATACCATTACAGCACAAAAAGCCTATACATAAAAACAATAAATTTGACAAAAAATATAAGCATTCATGCAGCTTATACGCTGCTTTTCATTCGGAAAGGTGTCAAACTTCCGAGCATCGGATGTCAAACCAGAGCAGCAGCTGTATTGCGTAAACCGGGTTCATCGATTACAATGAAAGAAAAAATATCATGAGGTGATTACGATGAAACTTACATGGCTTGGACATTCGTGCTTTAAGATGGAATCAAACGGATATACGATCATTCTGGATCCATACGAGGATGGCTATGTGCCTGGACTTGCGCCGGTGCGGGAGACGGCAGATGCGGTATTCTGCAGCCATGAGCACAGTGATCATAACGGGAGAGAAACCGTGACCCTGAAACAGGATGGCGTTTTGTCTCCGTTTACCATCACCGAGATTCACACTTGGCATGATGATGCCCGGGGCACAAAGCGTGGCAGTAACTGCATCCGTATTTTTGATGACGGAACCTACCATGTGGCACATCTGGGAGATCTTGGCTGTGAATTGGAGTCGGAACAGATCGAAGCATTAAAGGGACTGGATGCGGTCATGATCCCGGTGGGCGGCTTCTACACCATTGACGCAAAGCAGGCCAAAGCCCTCATCGACCAGATCCAGCCGCGGGTTACCCTCCCGATGCACTATCGCGGGGAAGCCTTCGGCTATGATGTCATCGGAACCCTGGATGAGTTTACGGATCTCTGCGATTGCGTCGTGGAGTATGCGGGAAATTCCATCGAACTGAATGGAGAGATGCTGCAGCAGGTAGCAGTCCTAAAACTCAAATAACAATATAGAGACAGAACCCACTACAGGTCCGAAGCCGGTAATCCCGGCA
>ERZ791926.516-NODE-516-length-31408-cov-12.510733_pt1 | contig 31408 bp, 28 predicted proteins | sample MGYA00510131_ERZ791926 | MGnify/ENA primary metagenome ERZ791926 (study PRJEB30046, sample SAMN00792052) | human gut metagenome | study: EMG produced TPA metagenomics assembly of the A metagenome-wide association study of gut microbiota in type 2...
GGCACGGATGCGTTTTCCGATGTCGGCGTAGTCCACCATAGTACAAGTACCCTCCGTTTTGTGAAGTGATACTTGTATTGTATGTGCAATCGACCGAGATTGTAATAATCTGAAAGTATAGTAGATTTTTAAGTTCAAGTCAGTTTTTATAATTTAGAGAAACTCTTCCAAACACACACAGAGAATCATCGCTCCAATCATCATAAGGATACGCTTCCAGACAGGCCGTTCTGGAGCAACCTTTGGGCATAGTATAACTGTAAATGTCGCATAGCCCACTGTATACCAGAAGGGTGCGGGCAACATTGTTACAGTAAGGATAGCAGTCAGTCCCATCAACGCACAGAAAATCCAGAGTATGATGTTTCGTACCTTGCGTATTATCCCCTGCGACTGTGCAGGGGTACCAGACGCAGGTTTTTTTGTGCTCCTTGTACGTCTCTTTCCCAAAGCATCTTTGACGAGATACAGCGGATCTTTTTCCTCCCCCTCAAGTAATACTTTCTGCGAGCCATAACCACCCTCTGGCTCTGCCGCCTCAACAATGCTAACTTTCTCTTTGAATGCAGGAAGTTGAGCTTTCATATCTTCAAACCCGCTTTCAGCTTCGTCTGTCAGCCCGCTGGAACCGTCATTTTTCAGCATGGGAGTATCGATGGCCGCTTTCATGGCTTTAGCAAGTGCGCCAGTAACAGCCATCAGACGCTTTTCATCCTTCGTAAAGTCTTTGCTTTGCAGTTTCTTATTTTTGTATTTCCGACGTTCAGATTCGCGCCGATCAACCATCTGCTCCATCATGCGGCTACATTCATCGAACATTTCGTTCAGTTGGTTAATCAGGCCATTAAACATTTTTGCCTTTTCGGTAATGCTCTCGCACAGAATGCGCGATGTTTCCATCTTGTCCACAGCCTCTCCTGCCTGCGACATCATTACCTGTGCCTTCTCCAGATTTTCGTCAGCCTTCATACTGGCAGTAAAGCCCGTAAACAACACAACCGGAGCAGCCACAGCCGCTAGCGGCGCAAAGGCAGCACCAACAGCACTGCCAGCAATGCTGGCCGCTGTGCCAACCTCACCGATTGAAAGCATGGTACCTGCTAAAGATGCGCCCTCTGCCAGAACTGGTAGCGATCCACCCGCCGCTAACAGAAGTGCTGCACCTGCGGCGGTATCCACAGCGTCAGTGGAAATTGCACTGGTATAAGCACTGTCCAGTTTCTGGATTTCCATAGCATCATCTGAACTGAACCGGAAATTTTTCAGCTCATCAATGCCATCCGAAAGTTCCATCTGTATTTCTTTAGTTTTTTCAAAGCTACGGATAAACCGCTCCATCGAGTTTTCCAGCACGGTCTGCTTGGTCGTACCCAGATTAACAAGAGCTTCTTGGGTTTCCTCACGGGTATGATCCAGCAGGTCTTTTGCGGCATCATAATAACTCTGCGCCATCTGCCGCGTTTTTTCCGCCTCCTCGTTCTTATCCTGCGCATCCAGATGTCCGCCTATGCCAAGTGCACCTGCTGCAAGAGCAGCGGCTCCACCTAGTAATGTTAAAAGTGGCATATTTCCTCCTCAGAGCACAAATGGCTCATCACTATCCAAAAAATCTTCAAATTCATCCACTGTTTCGTACTGGACCTTACCGCCCAGTTTTTCTGTGATTTTGTTAGCTGCGTGAATTACGCCATCTGCGTCACCGGTCTCATAGGCAAAGTGCATAGTAGAAAGAGTAGTATCGAAAAATTCGTGGCACTCTGCAAAGTACTGGTCACGGTATTGCCGCAACTGTTCGTTAAACTGCCGTGTTTCTTCTGCTGCCTGCTCCGACTCAGCAATCAGACGCATCCGCTCCTGATGTTCTACTTCGCGGTCTTTCAGGATATGGATCAGTTCCTGATAATATCCGCTGGTCAGGGTCGAGCCAACCATTGCACCAATGGCGCCACCCACAATCGGAATGGGAATTGCCGCCTGTCCAATGGCCATAAAATAGCCCATGGTTGCCATGTTCAGGCCTTTATCGCCCAGTTCGATCATACATTCCTGGGTCGTGATCTCTCCGCTGCCCCACCTAGCCAGTGTATCGCCCGTCACCATGACCGCCGTGACCACCTTGCCCGGAACATTTGCATCTGCCAAATTGCGGATAAATTTAGAAGACGAGCTAGACATCTGATGGCCAAGAACGGTCAGGCTGCTGCTCATCACATAACCGTCCACAGCAGCCTTTCCTGACTGCGCAACAGTATCCGCAATGGCTTCCTCTGCCGATTTTTCACCGTTAAGAAGTGCTGTTACGTTGTTGATACTAGACATGGTTAGTCCGGTTACACCAGCATACTCTGCACCTGCCATACCTGCATTGTGACCAGTGCGGACTACATTTTCAATTCTGTCACTGCCAAGCTGCTTACCAATAGACTGCCTTGCGTATTCTTCATCTTCAATGGCGCGCCTCTTTCCTTCTTCAGTCATTTCAACGCCAGTTCTGTTGAGATACTCGTCATTTTCTACAAATTCTCTATTTGTCCTGCTTCGCTTAGCGTTATTGAAACTTCTGGACGTGACACGAAGATTGTCCTCACTGTTAGCAGCGTTCCGGACATTCTCGGTCTTGAGCCATGGATCATTGTGCGTTTGATTAAAAATTTCTTCCAGAGAAAACGCATGGTCAGTTTCTGCAAGGTGTTTTGTCCAATCCGCGCCATACTTAGCCTTGGCTGCTTTCTTGGTCAGCTCCAATTCAGCATCTGTATATGGGTCTATAGGTTTTTGTCCATTTGCAAATGCCTGCATTTTTGCATTTCGCTTAGCTGCACCGCTGTCAAACAAATTTCGATTGCCGGTGTATTGGCTTGGTTTTGCAAATGTCTGTGCAGCCTTCTGCATTTGAATCTGCGTTGCCTGATTGGAAGCTGCACGTGCAGCAATATCTACTGCGTCGTTGTCGCTGCCGGAGTGCTCCTCCTTTTCGATCAACGCCTCTGTTTGCTGCTTTTTCTTTTTGAATAAGCCAAACATGATAGGTTCCTCTTTCTTTATTTTAATTCTATAACACTTTTACGTAGTTTCCTTGACTCCGAATCCACATCTGGATACCTGTTCCGAACACTTCAGCTTCTATGATCCAACCCTTTTCCGTCACCTGCAAGACCTTTGCAGTTGGAAGACGGTCAAGAACGGATTCCAGACTCGGCCCGGTATATTCGAAGCGGATGGTCTGCAACTCGCCGCCGTACATAAACTGGATGCGCTTCCGCATCTCACCTTCCTGAAAGCGGTTGACATACCGCTGTGTGAAATGTCGGTCAAGCGTCTTATAGTTCTGGATACGGTCAATTCGATAAATTGTAGGTGAATTGTCCTGTGGGTTCTTGAAGTGCTTGTCCTTGTCGATGCCCTCGATGAATGCTGCCAGATAAAAATAATACTCGCTGAACAGGATTCCCACCGGCTCGATGGTACGAACACGGGTCTCTCCACCATGGGTGCGGCAATAGGTAATCTCCATCAGGTTATGATTTTCGATAGCAGTTCCAATCTCCCACAGGCTCTCGATAAACTTCCGGCCATGTTGCGGCTCAACATAATGGAACCGCTCATTGCTGATGAGGTCTTTGACCTGATTCAACCGATCCAGCGGTGTGCAAGCCAGGATCAGCTTGTCCAGAATGGGGAACATTTCCTCCTTGACCATAGAGCGGCTTTCCAGAAGAATCTTGCACACTGCCAGAATTTCGCTGCTGGTAAGAAAGCGGGAAAGCGTGTCATCCAGCAAATAGCCGCCCTTTGCGGAGTTATACAAAATTTCCCTGCGCGGCTCACTATCTGCAAAATGATTGCGCAGGGTGTCAAGATCACGCTGTATAGTCTTCTCACTGACTCCAAAGTGGTCTGCGGTCTGCTGTTTGTTCAGCACACCGCCCTGTACCAGCACCTGCTGGATATAGAGTATACGGTCTAATCTACTATTGCGCACAGCTTTCTCTCCTTCTCCGTCCATTGTAGCACAGCATAATAAACACTGCAATTCTTTGTGTGAAGTTTTGTCGTTTCACAAAAATATAAAAAAGTTTTTGTCTTATTTGCACAATATAAGTATAGAAAATGAGATGGACACCACATCTGTCCATCTCCTAAAAAGTCAAGGTAAAATGTTCTTCAGCTGCCAGCCTCTTTTGAAGCGATAGGCACTGTTCATCATCTCATCGGTTATGGTATAAAAAACTTGTCTTGGAGAATAGCACTCGCCAAGCATCCCGATCACAAGCACAAGGTTCAGAACAAATGCAACACCTAACAAAACGATTATTATCTTTTTCATACAATCACCCTTTTTGAGATTTGTTATTCTCTACGCTGCTATTATAAAGGATCAGATGGACATAGATCTTGTCCATCTTGAAATTGCATGATTGATATAATTATACGCATTCAGTTATTGTGTATGTGCATATACGTATACACAATAACTGAATATAAATACTATAATTATCAACGACATTTCGCTGTAAAGCAACACCCACTCATCTGAGAATATTTTAGATGAGTGGGTGTTACCACGTGAGTTAGGTTTGTTTTTTGTAAACTGCATCTTCCTGAATCAAAATCAGGTTCGGATTCTCCTTAGCCATCTCAGCCAATCGATCTGTAAAACCACTTTTGGAAAATAGCCCGTACACGACCTCATATTCCTTGAATGCTGCTGTAAGCTCTTTTGACTGTCCCTTTTCCTGCAAAGCAGAATAGACCGCTACATCCACAGGTTTTGTATGGTACTTGCACTCGCCAAGAAACAGTCGCTTGTGCTGATTATCCACAGCAGCAACATCGATTTCCGTGTCACCCTCGTTGTCATTGCGCCAGTAAGAGCCAATGCGTGAGGGCGCAAAGTCGATTTGATCCTTGCGGCACAGTTCCGCAAATATGTTCCGGCAGATGCTCTCATAAGCAAATGCCACGAACTTCTGCTTGAAATCTTTGCCCATCTCGTCCAGTACGATTTGCTGGTTGTCCAGTTCCAATTCTCCTTTGAACGGGTATACATAACGGAACCAGAATCGGATAAAGTTGTCCGAGACATAATAAAGGCTCTTCCGGGAACGCTCTGGATTCTTTTCGGTGATAGGGACGTTCTTGATGACAAAACCAAGGTCGATCAGTGTTTTCAGATATGGCGTGATGGCCGAAGTATCCTGCTCCATCGTCATACCGATTTTACTCAGCTTGTGGTTGCCATCTGAAATCGCTTTCAATACGGAGAAATAGTTGATTGGTGTCTGAACTTCCTCATTGAGCAGGAAATCGGGTTCTTCATACAAAAATCCGTTTTTCGACAGCACCACACGCCGAATCTGCTCCACCAGCGGTTCGTCCGACTGGAAAAACTCCATATATTTCGGTACGCCGCCCGTGATGGCATACTGCTCCACAGCCTGCTCAAACGGTAAGCTCTGCGCTGCATACACATCCGTGAATTGCAGCGGCATCAGCCGAATCTGCGCCGTTCTGCGGCCATAGAGCGGACTGTCATAGGCCAGTGCGTGCTTTTTCATCATGCTGATAAGGGAGCCGCACAGAATCAGCATTACGTTATGGTCTTTCAAAACCTCATCCCATGCGTTTTGCAGGATCGACGGAAAATCCGGGTTCGTCTTGACCAGATACGGAAATTCGTCAATGACAAGCACCTTTTTTTCATCCGGGTGGTCGTCTGCCACCACTTGGAACAAATCAAGCCAGTCGGTAAATGTGACCTTGCTGAGCATGGGGTTCTTCGTAGTGCGGGAAAGCGCCCCGGCAAACCGCTTCATGCTCTGGGCCTCGCTTTCTGTTGTTGCCAGAAAATAAAAGGCTCGTTTATCCTTGATAAACTCTTTAATCAGCGTCGTTTTTCCAACGCGCCGTCTGCCATAGATCACCACAAAGCCGCTGCTGCGCTCTAGTTCCGCATTCAGCGTCGCCAGTTCGGATGTTCTGCCGATGAAGTCCATGCTATTCACCTCTTGCATAATATAATTTAAATTATGATAATTTCAATTATATTATAATCATTCCAAGTAAAACCGTCAAGCAGAGAATCCAAACGATCTGCTCTGAAAGAATGTGTATATGAGTATGCGTATATACATATACACAATTACTTTATATAAAATCCGCAGCCACCATCTGGAATCGATATCCGCTGCGGATTTTTCTCAGCTTTGCTCTAAGTACAGGATCAGACTTCTCTTATAGACTCTCCATAGCTTTCCTACCTTGAATGCAGGGATTTCCCCTGAGTTCAAGAGATCCAAAAGAAGATTCTTGCCAACGTGCAAAATTTCCTGAACTTGCTTAAAATTCAAAACATCCGGGTATTTTTCTAAATCTGACATTAAAATCCATCTCCTATCTTCGGTTTATTGTGTTACAGCGTTGTTTGCAGTGGTTCTTGTAGGTGCATTTTTCAGATTGTCACGATTACAGGTTATCGGTCAATTCCCTGCACCCTCGAATAAATCGGAGAAACCGGGAATCGTGCATACTGTCGATTATTTAGAATTTGATCGGGAATAATCACCGTGTTGATCTTCAGTATATCCAATGCTTCCTCTATTCGCTTCTTTTTTCCTTTACCGTATTTCGCAGATTCATCCGGGTGATTCGCTGCTTCGATGTAGGCTCGAACTAGCTCTTTTGTGCTTTTGTCAAGATTGCTTTCTTTCAGACGCTCTAATGCACCGGAAGCGTGATACCACGGGTGCGCTCCAAACATTTTGTAGGCGCATTTATAGAGAAGAACCGGAATCGCTGTTTTAAGTTCTGCAAAGTAGTCAAACAGCGCATGATCTTTCAAGCTGATTTCCATGTCATCCAGATTTTTGTGCTCAAACTTTTTCAGATAGGGCCGTTTCAACTGGATTTCATATCGGACAAGATTCTTTGAAGCAGCAATATCTTCAGACCGAATTGCATATCCTTTCTCTTCTTCGGCTGATAATTGCTTATGCTTATCGTATAATTCAAAATTATACTTTTCTTTTATGAACGTGCAACTTCTTATTTCATTATGCTGGTCATGGTGTTCTTCTCGTCCTTTTCCATGAGGTTTAACTTTTCCTGCATAACGAACCACTTTCATAGGGAGCGTTGGGTCAGTCTTCACATAGAAATCTTGCGTAATGTCTATGCGTTTCATTTTCCAGACGATAGAATCTTCGACATCCAGAATGCCAAGGCCCTCCAGTTCGTTCAAAAAAATTTCTTCTTGACAGGCCAATCCACGCGGAGAAAGGTTGGTTAGAGCTAGTCTCGATGGCTCTCCTGCAATTCGGGCAAGATTTACCCCAGATAGGGTTATATAATTTTTCTTGTATTCTGGACATGATGACAGCTTGATCGTCAGCCCACCGCCTATTCGCTTATAGATATAATAGTTTTCAGGCATTCTGCTGCAATATACCTGACGGTATTTTCCCTCGTTCATCAGATTCTTGATTGATTCAAAGAGATGGGATTTCGATTCATAATCTGAGTATTCACCGACAATTTCAAAGGTGTGGATTGATGGAGATAAAATTGGGAGCTTTTTGGGCATAGTCATAAACATGACCTCCTCATAAAATTTATCTCACTGTTATATCCCCATCTAAGTTTTAATAAATCCAAATAATCCTATGTAATCTATCCTAATATAGAAACATCTATATAAAACTAATCTTCCATAATCTGATTTTTCTTAATATTCATCGATATAGAATCATTTCTTATATCTTATAGAAAAATCACATTGAAATTTTCTGTTTTTTCCTTTGCCTGCCAATAAGACACTAAGGTAAACCATCAAAATCCATCCTAAAGCAAAAGCATCGGTAGTTTCGACATTCGGGACTATTTTTTTCTTTCAAAATTCTTTTTCTCGGAAGGCTATATTGATAAATTCTAACGATTCTACCTATAAAAGACACATCTTCTAATAAAACAAAAATTCCCTTGGCTCCAATAGCAGAAGGCAAGGGAAAATGCAAGGTACATCAATGTAATTTTGATGCAACACACATTACACAGTGTGTATTGTGTAATGTGTGGTTCTCTTATGATTTACTCATGTATAGGCTAAATAATTCTACCGCCTGTGAAATTTCGGATTCGTAGGTTAGATAAGTTGCTTCGTCAAGCAGCTTGTTCTTTTCCTGCAAAGTGATAACATTAGCATTCTTTGCAGAATCTCCGATATTATCTTTGTATGCTTCAAAATCTATCGTTGCAAGGATGATCTGAGGCAGCGTAGATATTTCTGTAATCATCGACAAAATTTCCTTGCTACTCTCCTGACTAGCTTCTTTTCCTCTTGGGGAATCTACAACGAAAGGAAATCTTATCGTTTGGGTTTTGAAATAATCCATCGTTTGAAACAGACCTACAAACTGTGCAAGGATTATTTTATTCTCCAATGTTCCCTGTGCTTTAATTGGTGTTAACAGCTTAATCGTTCCATCATAAGCCGAGTTCCATGCATTCAGCTTCATAATGTTATATCGAGTGAAGTCAATATATTTTTCTTCAACCTCATCTTTATTAGGGAGTGTCCTTAATTCTTTCTTTATCTCCTTCAACTCAGATTGAATATCGATCTGTCTGCCTTCATTCGTTTTTAATTGGGAGCTAAATCGGTCGAGCGTATCTCTCATGCCACGCTGACGGACATACACATTGAAGCTCTCAGATTTTTCTTCAAATGTAGTCTCCAGTTTTTTCAGGTCGGACATAAGAGCTACGTATTCTTCTTTTTCACTTTGTAATTTTTCACGAATAGAAGCAACTGCCTGTGAAATATACTGCATTACATAATCTTCACTTACGTTCATGTAGTTTGCATGGACTCTATTATATATTTCATCATCATACAAATATCCACACCGAGGACAAGTATGTGCTGCTTCATGTACAGATTCACCTGTTGCACCAGCAATTTTACGATATGCGGATATGATTTCTAATTGCTGCTCATGCTGTTCCAACGAAACTTGAAGTTCCTGAATGACATTTCTTTTAGTGCCAATCTTATTTACAAGATCCTTGATTTTTGCTTTTATAGGTCTGATGTTTTCATCAAATTGAGCAACGTCATCTGCCGGAACGATGCCTTGAACTTCCTCCGAGATGGATTCAATGATTTCCGATAATCTCAACGCATCCTTTTTCAAAGAAGTTATTTCTTCTTGCAGATGATCTCTTTGAGCCATTAGCTCAACAGAATGCTTCGTATAGATATTCAAGTGATAATATAGCGATTTGATTCTGTCAGGTTTCTTATACTGCTCCTGATTCTGGAAACTTCCGTATAGAGTGCTCCAGCCATCATCTTGATCGATATAATAGGGAAGAAATGTAAATGCGGGTGGAGCTAACGTGATTTTTCCAGTATCCTTGCTATCCAAATAGATTCCAAAGTCAAAAATCTTCTCAAGCAACGGTGATAGCTCGTCCATAACTTTATTGGTTATCAGTAGAAGCTCGTCACCCTTAAAAACAGCATAGTTTTTTATGTGCCTAATGATCCTGTACTCAGCATCATCGACCTTAAAATCTAAAATGTACAGCTTACTGTTTATATCCCACACGTTATCGTACTTTACATTTGCGCCAAACGTATGATACAGCGATTTCAATAATGATGATTTTCCAACGTGATTATCTGTACTTGTAACGACATTTAATCCTTTTTCAAATTTTTGAAAGCGAGCACTTTTATTTACAATATCGGCTATCAATACACTTTCAAAATACATTTCACGCATTGTCTCGCCTCCAATGGTTTATCATAACACTCGTAACAACAACCAGCATATACAACTCCGAATATATTGGAGGAACATTCCCAATTCCGCGACGAACTCGTTTCGCATAATCAACTATATTTTCACCATCTTGGAGTGGATTTGCTAGAATAAAGGCATCTGTCTTCTGAAATAAAGTCCTCTGTATGCTATTTTTCCTCTGGTCATCAGTAACTACCTGAAGATACGCAAAAGATAATTCATGCGCTTCAGAATCTTGATAACCAGACCATTGTGCTACTTCGTCAAATGTCGGTATGCTTACCATTATTGCACTATTGATTATTCTCGTAATGTCATTTTTGGAAACACCTTTATTTTTTCGCACTGTTTCATAGTCAGAATCATCGCTTAGCCCCTCATATCGTTGTTTTTGAGAAAGAAGCTCGACCAATGTATTGAATATTGTCTTTGCGGTATCTAAGCTGATATGTGGATATGCTTTATATAGAAACTCATTCAAATTTTGCTCTGCCATGTTCCTATGCTCTGCAATCGTAAGAATTGTTCGCATATGTACGAATTTTGACAGATCAACATTATCTGCCGGTATGGACAAGGCTTCACCGATGTCCTCTCTGATTTTACGTTGCATCACAGAATCTATTTCGCCAAATGGAGTTTTTTCACGACTTAAAGTCTGTTCTTTTATGCCATCTTTCTGTGACGCATTCACTTTTAGCACACACGGTGTAACAAGGCCTAGCTCTTTTACGTTCCAAGTTTCATTTTTCAGGTGTAGATATAATTTTGGAAGCCATTTCTTACGGACGACAGAATCGATTACAATTAAGTCCTCTTTGCTCTTTAGCTGATAATAGCTAACAACTGCTGGAGAATCCTCCTTATCAAATATCGATATATCGTCATAATGGTCTAAAACCAGTAGATAGTCAAGCTCTTGGTGCATTTCAACCGCCATGTGAATAGCCTGACTGACTTGCATTTCCAATCGGTTATACGCAAGGCTTCCAGATTTAGTATCCTCCGTAATGGCTTTAGGCTTACGCTTTTTCTTTTCCAAGGCATTCACTCCCTGACTGGTTTGTAAAAACTTACAGCATCGTTTTCAGTAGTTCTACCGCACTTTCCTCTGCCGGATCATTGGTTCCAAGCTCGCCACAGAAAGCACGGGCAAGCACAGCCTTTTTCATGGTGTCGATCTGGTCGAGGACGGATTCAGCAACTTCTTTAGCTTGCTGCTCTTTTTTAATCAAACTATTTAGAATAGATACAATTTCCGATTGTTCTTCCTTATTTGGTACAAAAAAATCCAATTCACGTACACGTTGGCAGTTAAGTGCTTGTGGTCCAGATCCTGAACCTCTTTCTCGATTTTTAGCATAATTCATTTGAAGCCAATACCAAATATACCGAGGCAGTATATACCCATAATCTGTCATAATAGCAGCAATATTCTGATTTATTGTAGCATCGATGTCCAGAATTGCGCTTTGACCTCTTGTTTTTCCCTCACCAATCATCGCAATTAGTACGGTTCCTGCTGGTAGAAGTTTTACAGAAGAATTATTATATCCTTCTTCCGAAATACATTCATTACTAGTACAAATAATATTATTCCGAACTTCGCCAGAACTAATCCATGGAATATTTCCACTCCAATATTCTGGTGATTGTCTTGAAGGAGTACTTCCATTAGTTATTCTACAAAAAGCACCTATTGTACAATGAATCCACTCATGACCATTTTCTAAGGTCACCATTTCTGATTTTTTTTGCTCGATTTCAAGGAGATTCTTTTCTTTTTTAGACCAATCTTCAGAAGCTCGTTCAGCTTCTTCAAGCAATACGTTACGATGAGAATTGTGTTCTTTTCTCCATTGCTTTGTCAATTCACCGGAAAATGCCTTATACAGAATAGCAGCCTTTCTCACTTCAAAGCCGTCCACAACGGCCTGTGCCTTTTCCTTGGCCTCATCCAGCTTTGCAAAAATGCTTTCGATGCGGTCAACGATGCGCTGCTGCTCGACAAATGGTGGAAGAGGAAACACAGCGTTCAATATAACATTTTCTGAGACACGCGGAAGATTGATTCCTTTTGAGTTTCCAACAGCGTACTCAATAAACTTGCTTTGATTAAAATAATAATTCACGATTTGAGGAAGAACTGGTTCACGAGTGCTAAATACCAAAATATCCGTAGAACAGATTCCATCAAAGGTCGCAATATCATGTTTATTTAAGTAAGGACGTAACTTTCCATAAAGAATCTGACCAGAATGAAAAACATTTTTTAAGCTCTTAATGCCTTCAGGAGAACCGTATCCAATGATACCACCGTCTTTTTCTAGGTTCTCAAGACCAACGTATTTTAGCTCTAAATTTGAAAAGTCTTCAGTTTTTTCATCAGAACTGACGATTACCCCAAAAAGTCTTGTCCAACACCAATTTTCAGGGATTTGATACGGTTGCTCTTCTACCGGCACAAGTGCCTGCGCCAGCTTTTCTTCTGGTGTCAGCCCCTGTGCTGCTTTTTTCCCTCTTGCCATCTCACACCTCCGAGCCTTTCAGAGCTTTCAGCTCGTTCACAACGCTCATCAGCAGATCCACAGCTTCTTCCAGCTGTGCAATGGCTTCCTCGCCGCTTTCTACGGGGTCTGGCAGGTCTTCATAATCTACAATAGAATCATCCCGAATCAGGCCGAGATTAAGGCTATTGCCCTTTTCTGCGATCTGCTCACGGGTAAAGACACTCCAACGCTCATCCTGGACGGCATGGCGGTCTGAGGCCTCGTAAGCCGCTTCAAAGGCTGCAAAATCTTCTTTCTTCAGCGGATTGGTCTTGCCAAAGGACGGCATATTGGTGCGCAGGTCATAGAACCAGACTTCCTTGGTATTGCCCTTGTCCGTTTTTTCACGGGTGAAGAACAGCACATTCGTCTTGACACCCTGCGCATAAAAGATGCCCGTGGGAAGGCGCAGAATCGTATGCAGGTTGCACTTATCCATCAGGTCAACACGAATCTTTTCGCCGTCACCGTCTGCAAACAGGACGTTATCCGGCAGCACGACCGCTGCACGGGCTTTTCCATCCGCTTTCAGGCTGCGGTAGATGTGCTGTAAGAAGTTCAGCTGCTTATTGCTGGTAGGGAAGGTGAAGTCGTCTCGTGTAGCGCGCTCACCGCCCTTTTTTGTGCCAAAGGGAGGATTGGTCAGAACGACATCATAGCCCTTCATGCTCTTGCCGATGTTGGATAGGGTATCGCCCAGAACGATCTCGCCCTCAATATCATGCAGCATGGCATTCATCAGAGCCAGACGGTGGGTATCATGCACCAGCTCCACGCCTGTAAAGGCTTTTTCACGCTCAAAGGCTGCGGTATCTGCATCCAGATCAAAAAAATCGTCGGTCTGCTCCCGGACATACTGATTGGCGGCGATCATAAAGCCGAACGTGCCGCAAGCAGGGTCGTTGCAGCGTTCACCAGCCTGCGGCTTTACCAGACGGGTCATAACATCGATCAGCACACGAGGGGTAAAATACTGGCCTGCGCCAGACTTTTTCTCGTTGGCGTTCTTTTCCAGCAAGCCTTCGTAGAGGTTTCCTAAGCCTTCCTCACGGGCAGAGAACCAGTCCAAACCGTCAATGGTGGTGATGATTTTTTCGAGGTTCTTTGGCTCGTCGATATTGGTGGCAGCACCCTGATAGATTTCCCGGACACGCCCGGTGCAGTTTTCGCCCAGATAATTCAGAAGCTCTTTATAGAACTTTTTCAGTTCAATGCCGCTCTTCGCCGTCAGCTTGTCCCAGCGATAGCTTTCCGGGATCTGGCTCTCTGCCCCCGTCTCTTTTGCCATCTTCAGGAACAGGATGTAAGTAAGCTCTGTAACGTACTGGTGATAGGTGATGCCATCATCACGCAGCACGTTACAGAGATTCCAGAGCTTCGATACGATTTCCTGGGTCGTCATGCGGTTCTTCCTCCATCATCGTACAGGTACTCATTCAGTTCCAGCACGATGCTTTCCAATTGATTTCCAAATACTTTATTGATCTTATTAAAGCCGCCCTGCGCCTTGAAACGCCCGTCCTCATCGAAAACAGCGACATTCAGCACCGATTCCTCCATCAGGTACTTTTCCATCCGGCTGATCCAGTTCAATTCCTGCTTGGAGAAGTGGTGCACTTTTTTCAGCTTATCAACGGCCTTGCGGATTCTGGCTTCGTGGGAGATCAGCGCAGAGCCGATTGCATATCTGCGGATCAGACTGATGATGTCTGCCGTGATTTCCTCATTGGTCATCTGAGAAATGGCCGTATTGAGCTGCTGCGTAGTGAAACCCTCCCGATCGAGCGTCAGGCGCAGGGATTTCAGGCTTTCACGGGTCAGCTCTTTCGGTCTGGTGCAAACGATATTGAGCGCAGCAACCTCATTCAGATTCGTCTTTACATAGTTTGCAAAGGCATCCAGATAGTCTTCCGGGCGGTCGCTGCTGCCGTAACCTCTCGTGTGCGACAGCAGCTCATCCTCCTGATCGGAGATCACCAGCTTGCGGCCACCATTCGGCCTTGTCTGCTGGAGCATTTCAAACACGTCTTTGCAAGCCAGAAGTTGCTTTTTCGCTTCTTCTGGCTTGCTATTCTGAAGCTCTGCAATGAACTGCGTGGGGTCTTTTCCACCCGTCATGCTGATAAAGTGCTCCATTGTCCTGCTGTCCATATTGCGCTTTCTGCGCTGCAATTTGGCCACGATCTGGTTGATCTGGTTCTTTACCTGTCTATCATCTTGCAGCACTTCCAGACCCTCCAGAAGCTGCGTAAACGAGGCAGCAGGGTTTGCCACAACAGGTTTCATGGTGTTGACATCTTCCAGAGACTCATAGACACCGACGGGGTCGTAAATTTCAAAGTGTGTCTTGTGGATAGCCGGGCAAAGTCTGGTAGCACGACCCAGCATCTGCTCAAACAGGATGCGGGATTTTACCCGGCGCATGAAAACCAGCGTTGTGATTTCAGGAACGTCGATACCCGTAGTCAAGAGGTCAACAGTGACAACGACGCTCGGATAGCGTTCATTCTTAAAACGCTTGATTGCTTCCTCAACTTTTTTCTTGTTGCCGCCGCCAACGCTGCCAGTGATTTTCATAATGGCATCGTTATCCACGCCTGTCTTCGCATAGATTTCTTTCAGAATCTTCACGATGAGGTCTGCGTGTTGGTCATCTACTGCATAAATCAGGGTCTTTCCCTGAACTTCAGGCGTTTCGGGGTCAATATCACGGGCGATCTCTTCCAGAACAGCCCGGTTGAAGGGTTCTGTAATGACCTTGCGGTTGAATTTATCAACGTCAAAGTCCAGCTCATCGTTCAGCAGCTCCGAGTTGGTGATCTCTCCCGTAATCGTATCATAAACTGTTACCGTATCGCCTTTTTTGTAGTGGATGCCCTCCTGACTGAGCTTTGTCTTCAGCTCGTGCGGCGCATCATGGTCTACAAGATAGCCCTCAATAACGGCTTCACGGTAAGTGTACTTATAGACGGGCTGGCCAAAAATCTCCGTAGTCTGCAATGCAGGTGTTGCCGTCAGCGCAATCTTCACCGCATCGAAATACTCCACGATCGAACGATATTTGCTCTGATAATCGGTCTGGTCACGGTAAAGAAGCTCATCTTCGCCCATTTCCTTGTCCAGAATGTAGCCTCGGTGCGCTTCATCGATGATAACAAGGTCAAAATCGGTGACAGCCGGCATGGTATCTTCGCCATTGTAAAGAATCCGCTTCACCATACTCTGCACAGTAGCAACCTGAATCCTCGTTTCCTTATCCGCAGCTTTGTCCTCCAAACCCTTGATGTTGTAAATATCATCAAGGGTCATAAGGTCTTCCAGCTTAACTTCCTTGAACACATCAGTTGCCTGCTCTCCAAGGGAAGTTCGGTCAACTAGGAACAAAATTCTGCGGAAGCGACCAGTTTTCAGGAAGCGATAGATCATCCCCAGAATCGTCCGGGTCTTGCCTGTTCCCGTTGCCATTGCCAGCAGGATATTTTGCTGACCGTTCAGGATGGCGTTTTCTGCGGCCTGAATCGCCTTCAGCTGATACTCGCGGAGATTCAGGCCATCCTTATCCCGAAGCAGATCATACGGCATTGCTTTCAGAGCCTGCTCTTTGGCTTGGATGTCCTTTTCAAGTTGCTCCATCATTCCAGTCGGACTCATCCAGCCCTTCATGGCCTTTGGAACATTATCCGGCTGACGCAGATCAAGGAACCAGACACCACTTTTTGTGTCATACTGCTTCAGGTATGGCCTTCCATTTGTGGCAAAGGTAAACGGAACCTTAAAATTTCCCCATGTTCCAATCTGGTATTTGGCATCCTCAGCCCGGATGTTTCTGGAATAATCCTTGCACTGGTAATCGATCACGGACGGAATATCCTTATGGATTGCCTTTGCCTCGACGGTTGCAACCAGCTGAGTGCCAACGAACAGCGCATAGTCTACATAGCCCTTGTTGCCAACGGTAGAATCCGTAGGCCATTCTGCAATGGCGATATTGTGCCCCTTGGCAGGACGAGTGCCCTTTGAATAGCGCAGCTTCTCCGTATCGGCCTCCCAGCCCACTTTACGGAGCTGTTCATCGATCAGGTATCTAGTTTCGGCCTCGGACTTAAAACGCCGTCCTGCGGCCTTCCCAGCCTGTTTCCTGCGGTCATCCATGCTGACAGCCGGAGCAGCAGCGGCCACTTTCGATGCCTCATCCATCAGAAGGTCTTCTTTGGCTTCTTCCGCTGCCTTATCAACGGAGACAGCAGATGCACTATCAGACGGCATGACAAACGGTTTGCTCTGGTAATTCCAATCGCCGTATGTCTGCATGAACCATTCCGTCAAGCTATATGCCATCTGGATCAAGGCTTTTCCATCCTCGACCGAAGCATAGTTTTCATGGACGGCCAGATTTCGCTTTTTCCTGAGTGCATGGAGAATGTCGGCCAGATCGTGCGTAATCAAGCCTTCCCGATACAGAGTGTCAATGCGATTGACCGCCGTATTGTCATATGGAAGGGGCAGCTTATCATAGGTGAAAATCAGATTAACGATGGTCTCACCAATCATACCCAGCTTCATTAAGCAGGAGTTGGAATCGGTGTATAAGTATTTTTCAGAAAGCTCTCCGAAATTTTCCAAGACTGGGAAGCTATCTTTCAAGAACTCAAAATTTGACTTCATCTTATTGCCTCCGGTTTGCCCTTCTTTACAAGATCAGATTTTCACTTTTTAACTCACTATCGCAAATATTTTTATTTTTTGAAATAAGAATCTACTGGAAAATATGTACCCGGAACCAAATCGTCAAGTAATTCTTTCCGATGCTTCGCATTTTCTTCTGTTGGCTCACCTTTTCCAAACATGATCGTCCATGCGTAGCCACCTTCATTTTTAGGCCACTCTTCCAAAGACTCCATTTTGGCTCGCACTGCCTTTAGGACATCCATAACGGCATCATCAATCTTATTCATCGGAATTTCGGGATAAAATTCATGTATATCCTTTTTCAAGCGTTTCCCAGCGTTAATCGCTCCTGCACCCATGCAAGGAATATACTGCGTATAGTCAACGCTGCTTCCTTTCGGCTCCTCCAATTCGTTCTTAGAGGTTCCAGCAGCCTTGCTTGTGACAATAAACCGAATAGATGTACACTTCCGACCTTTCATTCCCTTGGCATAATCTACGTTTAAGTCTGTGACTTCATTGATTTCTTTAACAGCCTTATCCAAAATATCCTGCCGGAACGCGCGGAAAGACTTATACCAGTCGGATGTTACCCCCAGCTGATCTTTCAGTTCTTCAATCGTTGGCGACCAGCCTTGTGGATTTCCTTTGCTATCAAGTAGCAAACTGTAAAGCGTAATACTGTACTGGCTCTTCAGCTTGACTGTATTTCTCAGGCGGTACTTGATGTACTTCCGATCTGCGATATTGAAGAATAGCGGTTCAAGGTCTGGATGACATCTTAACCGGATAACATACTGGTGGAGCTTATCATCCATTTCGCACACAGCGGAATAGAATAGCGGAACTGCAACCGTCTTTTTTCGTCCCTTGGAATCTTCCTGCTCAAATCCAGCAGCCTTTGAAATGAACTTTGTGACAAGTCGGCTTGCCTGTTCGTACTGCAAATGCGACAGACCCAGCAGCTCGCCATATTCTTTCATTGTAAAAACGACCGTAGAACCTTCTGGTTCTCTCGGATTTATCTTAGACAGGTAAACTTCCAGTAGCTTTAGTTCACCAGCGTCCCAGTCCTTAAATTTAGCCCAAACGAGATCTTTACTTTTTTCGATGACGTTATTCGCATTCAGATTTTTGGACTGGCTCATAATATCCGCCCTCGTTTCATTGTAATAGGTCAAGTATACCAAATTGTAGGTACGCCGTCAATCAGTCATACAATACATTTTTTTGTCGATATTGGTTGCCTACCATCTGTACCTACAATAGACTACCATCCATACCTACCATAGATTCACTTGCACAGCCTACCATCTGACCCTACCATAGAGATGTCTGGAAGCCTACCATCTGTACCTACATATCCTACCATCTGACCCTACCATAGACTACCATCTGACCCTACATATCCTACCATCCGTACCTACATATCCTACCATCTGACCCTACCATAAGGGGGTTATACCTTATTATAATCTAATATATCTAATAAGACTAATATCTTCTTCTAATAAGAAGCAGCTCCATAAACGAGAGAACGAACCTCTCATATTGTGAATCACTATCTATTAACATTGCAAATACCAAAGGAAAGAATCTGTCTGAAATTCTAAATTCTTACAATTTGAGACAGATTTTCTATGGTAGGGTTGTTTGGTAGGCTGCAATCATCTTCCTTTCCCCGGACACGACTCTTTTGCTTGCGCAACTCATTTGTTGTGTATACACATATGCACATACTTATGTGCACAACGATTCTAAAAAAAGAAGATTGGCTTAATACGGAGGCAATCTTCTTTTTTTGATTAACCGCCGCTATAAATAGGCGGTCAAATGAAAGCTACTTAACGTGACATATAAACACTCATAAATTCTGCCACAGTCGTAGATGGACGCTGCTTTTTCTCTGCTCCGTCGAATGGATCATAGTTCCAATCGGTTTCTTCGTCGATATACCGCCGCCCATCGTCGGGCAGCTCAAGCGGTTCTGCAAGAATGATGGTTCCCCAGTGGTTGACCATCACAAAGGGCGCAATCTCACATGGAATACCCCGGCACTCATCATCGTGCCGGACATCGTAGGCATACAGGCCATCCGGGATGGTATCTCTCTTTATGCGGATGCTGGTGAACAGCGCAGGCTTTCCACAAACCGTGATCTCTTCGTAGTGTTCGGTCATTGCATTAAAGGTCATAAGATGTTCCTCCTTAAATTTCAATGATAAAAGCTCTGAATTTCTCTTTGTAGAAGTCCATTGCACTCTGCGGCAGGGAAGTCAGATTCCCTTCGTTGTCGAATCCGGCCAGAAATCCCGGCCCGGCAAGAACATCGGTTCCATCCCACAGCGGACGATTGAGCGGCAGGCCAAGCAGCTTGCCTTCATCATTGCAGACCAGTGTGACCTCTGAATCGGTATCACTCAATGTGATGCATTCGATCAACCCGCCTACAAATTTCTGCATGGCTTCAAGGGTGTTGTCCAGCTCAATCTCTTTTGGCAGCTCCATTGGAATGAGCGCAAGGACTTTTATTTTTTCTTCTTTCATCGTAAAATCTCCTTATGCCACGTTTAGCCTTGTAGCCTTGTAACAGTCAGCACATAGACCATCATGGGTGGCGGCAAATTCCGCTGCCTGCATGATAGAGCCATCTTTTAGCTTAACCCTCTTAATGGGCTGATTGCACCGGGTGCAAATGCAGGGCACAGGCGGCTGTTCCTGCTTCGGGGCAGCGGATCTCGGTTTCGGCTGCTTTTGCGGCTCTGCCTCCGGCTGCGGTGCAGCATCTTCCGGCAAATCCTCTCCGGCATAAACGTACAGACCAAGACCGAACATGGCAAGGTTCTTCACCAGACACCGCATGATGGTTTTATTTACATCGAACATGGAGGCAGCTTCTACGGTACGTTCTTCCATACCAATTTTTTCTCTGCGGTGTGTCTGCGGATTGTAGTCCCATTTGGGAGCCGTATAGGTGTAGGGGATAGCTTTCATGGCCTTGTTGGAATTATCCATAACAGGAAGCCACATTTCGTGAGAAACGCCCTCGATGGTGACGGATGTGTAAACCATGAAGCCAGTGATAGGATCATAGACGTAAGGAAGACCGTTAAACTTTTTGACCTCATAACTGGCAGATGGGTACAGCTTTTTTACTTCAGCCCACGCGTACGGCCAGCTAACATATTTCAGCTCGGTGCTACCGGATTTTTTGACTTCGAGATGGTCTTTCAAATTGACGGCGAATAATTTTACAAATGGATTTTCCATAATGATACCTCCAGTACGAGTAAAGAAAAGAGGCGCAACAGCATTTGAACTGTTGCGCCTCTTCGGTGCTAAAATTACGGATTTAGTAGAAAATCAATGATGTTTCGATGAATGATTCCGTTTCGGCTTAAATTTGCCAGATCACCACTGATTACATATTTAGGATAGTTGTCGTGCAGCCGCTCCAGATTTCCAAACTCACGCGCTTCATCAGCAGGAGTAATCAGGTAGGCAACCTGAATATAGAGCTTTTCATCTCCACGGTAGCAGATAAAATCAATCTCGGTGTCGTCCAGCTTGCCGACCTGAACTTCATAACCACGGCTCCGCATTTCCAGATATACAATGTTCTCATACAGCTTGTTGCTGTCGATCTTTTCGCTTTTCTTAATGACGTTCCGTAAGCCAAGATCGACTGCGTAGTATTTTTCTGTACTGGACAGGAGAGCTTTTCCTTTGATGTCATAGCGGCTTGCATTCAGCAGGATAAAGGCTTCTTTGAAGTAATCCACATAGGTCAATACCGTAGAAGTTGCAATTTTCATGCCTTCCGAAACCATTCGTCCGCTGATATTGCGTGCAGAGAATGGATTGCCGATGTTGTCCAGCAGGAAAGCCAGGACGTTCCTCAATGCAGTCTGTTCCCGGATATTGTGACGCAGCATAACATCGCGGACAACGATAGCTTCATAAAGGTCATCCAGATAGGTGGCAATCGAATGATCGTCTGGTAGAAAGAAACGCTGGGGAAAACCGCCGTATTTCAAATAGTCTGCGAAGAGCTTTTCATCCGAAGTATAGGTTCCGTTTTCGATGCACTGCTCTTTTGCTTCGGCAAGAGAAAACGGGAAGACCTGAATCTGGATGTATCGACCGGAAAGATAGGTCGCCAATTCGCCGGAAAGCAGCTTTGAATTGGAGCCTGTCAGATAAATGTCACAGTCAAAATCGACCCGAAGAGAGTTGATTGCAACCTGCCAGCGGTCTACCTCCTGTATCTCATCCAAGAGAATATAGATTTTTCCAGAGCATCCAGCAGCCTTTTCAGAGATGTAATCGTATAGAGCCTCTGCGGTGTGTGTGCTGCGGAAGCGCATGGATTCAAAGTTTGCCTGAATGATATTTTGTGCAGGAACGCTGCGCTGAAGAAGTACATCTTTGATCTGTCCAAGAAGAACGGTCTTTCCGCAGCGACGAATACCAACCAATACCTTGATTAAGTCTTGGTCGATAAAAGGAATAATCTTATCCAGATAGCTTTTTCGCAGAACCATAATAGATCACCTCACATTCTTATCTTAGCATACAATTTCTGCGAAGTAAATGATTTTGTAGTCTAATATCAAACAAAATACTCTTGTGATTCGATTCTGTACACTTTAAGAAGCACAAAATTATGCTGCATGAACGATGGTGAGCCTACGGCTGCTGATATTTTTGCTGTACTGATTGAAAATATCAGGCTGCTCCTTTTTCAAACGCTGGGAGTCCACACGTTTGCTTTCGGAGGATACCCAGGACACTTTGTAGCCGGGAGCTGTACCGTATGCTGCATCCTGCATTTCCAGCTTGACTTTTTGTTCGATGGCGGCCTTTTCCTGTTCCAGCTGTTCGATCTGGTCAGAAAGGGACTGCCGTTTATCCAGTAAACCTCGGACTGCATTTAAGTCTGCGGTTTTGTTGGCGTTTGCGGTTCCGTACATCTGGTTGATCTGCTGCGTGTCGCCATCGCTTCCAGTAGGAGCTGGTGGAATCTCAGGCATCACGTTGTACTTCCAGAAATGCTCCTCTTCTGCAATGAGGCTGTCCAAAATCTCCTTGTCCGTTGTGATTTTGTGAATCACAAGCCCTTTTCCGAAAATCAGAGCGGCGATATACCAGCAGTCGAAACCACTGACGGCCAGATAATGATTGACCTGCGCCATGTAGTGTGCAGGAATTTTATCATCTGCCCACTTATCAGCAGAAAACGGCGAGACTGTTTTACATTCCAGCCCTGCTTTCTGCCCGACGATCAGGCGGTCAAAGTCTGCCAAAAGCAGTGGATGAGTCTCGCTCTGGTAGATGGCATTTGCTCTGCGTACTTTCAGCCCGGTTGCTTCGGTGAAACGCTGGGCAACATATTCTTCCAGATCACGTCCCTGCCGCATGGCTTCATTGTCGATGTCCTCAATGGAATCACTGATTTTATCGTGATAGACCTGAAAGGCAGAGCAGTAGGGATTAACGCCCAGGATGGCTCCGGCATCGGTGCCAGTGATACCGCATTTGCGATAGCGAAGCCAGTCTTCTTTCGATAAATTTAATGTAGATACAAGTCTTTTCATGCGATTTTCATCCTCGCTTTCATATTTGCTTCTGCAATTTCAAAATCTTCCTGAACCAAGTCCTCGATAACGTAGGAAAATTCGTCTACCAAAGAACGGTCATCGTCAAGCCACAGTACATACAGAAAATCTAAGATGTTCCGCTGCACACGCAAATGGTTCCAGAAGCGTGCTTCCATTTTGTTTTCTGCATCCAGAGTTTGCAGGATGGTGGAAATTGTGCTTTTAATCGTGATTTCATAGGCGATAGAAGCCGTTATAACAGGAGATTTTTTATTGGTATCATCAAGGAACTCAGAAAATTCCCGGATAACCCGACTGCATACATCGTTCATATAGAGTCTCCTTTATGCTGCCAGTACCATCTTGTAGGCTTTGTCAATCATCGGATTGCCTTCCGCGGTGCGCAGGAACAGGTTTTCGTTGTAGTTCCTTGTCTTGCGAATGGGGTCTGCATGAGTGGCAAAATCGGAAACAGCATTCACGAAACGCCAGCCGTTTTTGCCGACCCATGCGAGGTCAGGCGCATCATAATAGCGAGCTTTCAATTCTTCCTGCAAACGCAGGTTGTTTTTCCGCTGGCCATCGGTCATATCTTCCGTGACAGGAAAGAACTCATTGATGAACTCCTGCACCTTGCGGTCAGACAGCTTGATCGTTGTCAGATCATAGATGCCTTTGCCAAGCTCGCTCATGTAGCTGTTGGCAAGCTGGAGCGTTTCACGGGCATCCTGCACACGCAGCATGACGTTTTCAGTGTGCCGTGCAGTCCAGATACGCTTTGCAGAACTGAGAGCCAGATTCAGGGTGTTCTGACAGACAACACGCACAGGGGTCATAGCAACCTTTACACCAGAGCTTCCATCATGGCTATTGAAGAACACAAGATACGGTGTTACTTCATCTCCGGCGATAATGTACTTTTCCGGCAGCTTCGCCAGCATCCAGACCTTTTTGCCGCCCTGCAAAGAACCGGCAGTTTCATAGGTGACACCCTCACCGAGCAGATCATCGGTGAACTGGAAGGCTTCCTCATTCTGCACGATGCGGTAGCGGTCAGATACTACGCCAAGCACGGCATCATCGGTACTGCGGACGTTGGCACGATAGCCGGGAATCATAGCACCCGTACCAGAGTAGATGTTGCGGCTCTCGACCTGCCAGTCCAAGCCAGCCAGTTCCAGAGCTTCACGACTTGCAGGGGCATCCATGACGATACGGCCAAGGCCGTGCCAAGGGGTTTCGCGGACAGAGAACATGGTTTCAACATTTGCGGACATAGTTTGTACCTCCTGAATTTTTGATGTTTTTACTTGCTTTCGAGCTTGTGGGCAGTCCAGATGATGAGCAGAGCAAATCCTTTTCCGATTACTTTTGCCGCTTTCATCAGAACTTTTGCCATAATGTCAGCCATTGGGGTTTCCTCCGTTTTTATTGAAAAAGTAAAAGACATGGAGAAATTGAATGTATCAATTATCCATGTCTTTTCTATTGATATAATATATAATTAAAGATTTTGAATATACGCCGACTCGACGCTAAACGCATTAAATAGAGGTAAAATGGAATGCTTTCTATGAAATTTTGTGACTATAATGACAAAAATGACAACTTTTCTGAAAATTAAAAATCAATAATTAAAGAAATGCCAGAATGGAAGATGGAGTTCCGAAGCGAAAGAAGTAGTGGAGCCGTGAAAAAATATGACCAATTCTATAAATATATAGAGAGCGAAAAATACATAATAAAAGGCACGAGCTTGCGAAAATTTCTATCTCGTGCCTTTTGCTTGTTTATACTAAATCGTCAAGAGAATCGTCGCTTTGACGAAGACGTATTCCTTGAAATCCTCGAACTTGTTTATCACTAGGACGAGGGTAGCATAGTTTCTTACGCTCTATATTGATACTCTCCATGAAGGTATTGAAAGCAGTGGGAGAACATGCAGGGATAAAGTTATCGTAACAGTAATCTTCATAGGCTTTTCGCATATTAGAAGTGGGACAAAAGAAATCTGCTCCACGTTCACAGCAGGAGTTTATAAAACCTGGCAAGTAGTCGGTAGGACGCTTTTCTACGGATACTTTTGTATCATCTTCTGGAATGTGAGGAAACTTGTAATCCAATTCTTCCAGCTTTAAGGCGTATTTTAGGAGGTATGTTACGATTCCATCGCGCTCGTTCCAAAGTTTTTCACTAAGGTCAGGATCTTCTTCTGTAACGGTATTTTCAAAAGGAAGATATATCAATCTATTCCAAAATGCAGTATCATCCTTTTTGAGACGGAGGCGTGAATTAGAAGCAAAAACTAACTTAACTGGGTGGTCGAGCTTTTTTGATGTCTTACCTTTTCGTTGAACTTCTACTGTATCGCCGCCGGTGATTTGTTTTAATTTGGCCACAGCTGAAGCGTTCAATGGTTCTTGCGGCAAATCAAGAGATATGTTTATCCTTGAATGAAGCAGAGCTTCAGATTCAAAACGTCCACCAAGATCACCTACTGGAAGATTGCTCACAGATTCGGGGGGATATAACCGCTGTATAAAATTGAACAGGACGCTCTTTCCTGTATTGGGCTTAAATCCAGCAAGAAAGAAGAATTTGCCGCGTGTTGTATTAACCAGGAGATAGCCTAATGCCATCAGCAACCGCTCTTTTAAGTCCTTACGGCATCCGGTGGTATCTTTTATGAATTTCTTAAATACTTTACAGCTGGCATCTTTATCATAGCTTGCATTTAGGCAGGTAAACGTAAGAAATATTGGCTTGTGATCCAACTGATGAATCCCATCATATTTATTAATAAAATAAAGGCCATTTTGCAAAGGGCAACACGTCTCTGGGTCAAGGTCGCCATCTCGTTCTAACCAAGGGTCTGTTTTTATACATCTATAAAGATCATTATAATTACGGAGATTAGGCGATTTATTAAGTTTCGGGTCAATATAGGAACGATAAAGTTTGATTACATCATCTTGATCTACTAGCTTATAGTAATGGGCTTCATTGTCATAATGATATACCAGTCCATTTCTAACGATAAATGGCGTTTTGCTAGTCAGTTTTCTCTCTAACTTAATAATAGAAGGTTGTTTTCGGGGAGATTTTTTTTCTTCTGGATTGGCAGAGTTGCTATCGCTTTTGACATCTGGTTCTTCATCATCACCGATAGATACGCCCAACTTTTTTGCGAAGTCTATTAGAGAATATGATGAGCCTTCTGAAGCGTTGCCTTTGCCGTCAGATTCGGCAGCAGTAGATTGATCGCCTGTGCTCTGAAGCGACGAGAACTCTAATGTTGAATCCTCATCGCTGTCATCAAGATTATCTTCCAAATCGGAAGCAGTTGGCTGAATGTCTGATGTATCTTGACTTTCTTTAGAAGAATCTTCAACAAGAGGGTGAGCACTGCTTATCTTCTTAAGCAATGAGAGATGTACCTTTCTAGTTTCTTTGTAGAACCTATGCTTGATTTTTTCATCGTCACACTCGTACTCAGAATTGGCAAAATCAAGCAAGGATTTATAATTATCATTGAGTACGATACCATTTTTATTATACAATATTTCAGTCGCTTTGCAAATGATACGCGCAATGTCTTTAGCACTGACTTCTGGCGAACAACATAACTTTTCAATATTTTCATAAAATTCGATTCTAGCACTATCAATATTGGATTTATTTGAATCCATCATTGTACCTCCAAAATCAATCTACATACAAAAACAGAACTCCAGCTAGGTGATATAAGTTCGAGACTGCCTTACTGAGCTTTTATATATCGTGTCATACGACCTGCTCCGATGCGTTGAATACTTCCAGTTTTGACCATAGCACCTAGAACGGCTTCGACTGTTGTAGGGCTGACATCAGGAAGAATCTTGCAAATCTCCGATTTAGAAAGCGGTGTTAGGCTGTTCAATACGGTAGCTTCTATGCGAGCTTTTTTTGTGATTTTCTTGCCGTTGACAACGGCAAAACGCTTATCCAGCTCCTTGTAGCACATATAGAGCGTAGAGAGGAAGTTTTCAATAAAAGGAAAGTAAGTGTTTTCGTTTTTCTCCCATCCGATAGAAGATTGACGCAGAGCTTCGTAATAATAGGCTTTATAGTCGTTGATCTGTTCCTCAAAGGAAACATACTTGCCCGCGTCAAAACCATTTTTGTAGAGCAGCAAAAGTGAAAGCAGCCGTGACATTCTGCCGTTACCGTCTCGGAATGGATGAATGCAGAGGAAGTCAAGAATGACGCAGGGAATTAGAAGTAGCTGGTTAATATTTGCATCGCTTCTGGCATCCAGATAGGCAAGTGTCAGCTGCTCCATGGCTTCTGGGGTCTCATTTGCTGGAGTAGGACGGAAGCGGACTTTTCTTTTACCATCGGCATCAATTTCAAGAATTACATTGTCGTCTGTTTTGTACTGCCCACCAAAACCGTTTCCAGTGAACTGCATCAAAATTTCGTGTAGATGCAAAATGTCACTCTCACGGAAGTCGATATGCTCATAGCCTAAATGAATCTCATTCAGAGCATCACGATACCCGGCAATTTCAGCTTCATTATGATTTAGCGGTGCACTGTTCTGATTTACGATGGCAGCAATGCGTTCATCGCTGGTTACAATTCCCTCAATGGCGTTGGAACTCTTGATGGACTGAACTTTTGCAACAGCTTCCAGTTCGGTGAACACCTGCATATACTCAGATTTTCGCACACCTGCCATCGTCTTTAGCTCAGCAATATTGGTTGTAAGATTCAGAAGATTTGCCGGGAGCAAACCGTTGTTCAAAAAGGAATAGTCGAAAGTTCTCACGCTCATTCCACCTTTCTGCATATAATTATACCATATTATATGCAGAATATCAATTTTATCTGCATATAAATTTTGGCTTTATATGCAGATAAAGCCAAAGATTAAAATGACAAAAGCAAGTTATGTTGCATATAGGACGACTTTGTACTCCTATGGGAGTATAATTGCGTCGGAGAGGTGAGTTTATGGAAAAAATAATTTATCATGGGTCAGACCACATTATTGAAAGGCCGAAATTCGGCTATGACAGCAAGCTAAAAATATAAACCCCTCTGCACAGGTAAATACTTTGTGCAGAGGGGTTTATAGGTTAAAGGGAACTCAAATAAGACCAAGTTCGGATTTGAGGCCTTCCTGAAGGACACCAGAGAAATTGATATGGGCAGCCTCAGCAGCGTCGTTCAGCCAGCCAGGGATAGAAAGCGTTTTTTTGACGGGCTTGAATTTTTTCTTATACTCTGTCATATCAAACGGAACCATTGCTACGAAATCACCCGGATCAACGGTTAATGCGGAAGGAAGAGATGGTTTAGGGCAGACTTTCTGATCTTCGAGCATAAGGCCGATTGCATCTTGTGCCATAGTGATTGCTTCGTCCATGGTTTCACCTTGTGTGAAGCAGCCTTCAATATCAGGAATGGCGACAGAGTAACCTATTTCTTCTGGGTGAAAAATAGCAGGATAAAAAATAGCGTTCATGTGATTACCTCATCTATATAAAAGAGCACCAGACCAAATGATTATGGTGTTCAAAAATGTTAGCATACAGGAAATGCGCAACTGTATGGATTGGCATTTTTTGATTTACGCACATCAGCTCAATTGCATTTAGTGCGGGGCATTTTATGACCTCCATTTATTTTAAGATTGAATGTAAGAATTCAATCAGGTGATTATTCACTGATACCGGCTTGTTTGAGGATATTCTTCTCAGTACCGACTTTCAGATCTTTAGCATGAACTGGAACGATTGTTGTCTTTCCAGTTGTCGGGTTGTGGTACTTGGCATGGGAACCATTCGCACTGACGTAGACAAAACCGTGCTGCTCCAGCAGCTTAATGATCTGCTTCGGAGTCTTTGGCATATACGCATTCACCTCCTTTTGCTTTCCACCTTCAGTATATACGTAAAATACGTATATGTCAAGAACTAAAAAAAGGATTGCCTAGCATAAGGCTAAGCAATCCTTTTTCGTAATCCAGACGTAACAATAAACGAAAACTTGTGTATGTTGGACTACACAAATTATATTGTGTATCCGTGCGAATTTTATTGGCGGTTTCAATGTCCGATAATAGTAATTTACGGACATTAAGCATTCTAAATAAAAAGCCGCTGCATCTGACAGCGGCTAATGTCCAGCATTATTCTGGGGGAGTTTTCACTCTTTAGGAGTAGCCTGATCCAAAATATAATGAACATATTCGTTTACAGACTTACCTTCCTTTTGAGCAGCTTTCTTTACGCGATTGTAAAGGCTTGGCTGTAACACGAGCTGAAGACGACGGCTCTTAGTTTCTACATACATCGGATTCATTTTATATCCGGCTGGCGGCGTGTTCGGAATTTTTGCAGGTACACTGACCTCGACGGATTCCTGTACCTGTTCAGTCGGTTCTTCTGGTTCTGGTGTAGTGATAAAATTTAACGCTGGATTTCCCTTGAAACTTTTTTTCTGTGCGCTCATATCTATTATTCTCCTCTAAGTATTTCGTCAATGAATGCTGCATAATCATCTGTCACCTTTGCTTTAGGTGCGTATTTGAAAAGACTCTGCTGACTTATTTGAGCCTCTTTTACAGCGATTGCTTCTCGAATAGTAGTCTTAAAGACCTTCGTTCCAATTTTTGCGGCAAGCTGATTAGCGAGATCAGCGACATCTCTGCTCAGAACAGACCTCGAACTATAACGGGTGAGCAAGATTCCATCAACCTTCAATGCAGGGTTGCAATACTTCTTAACAGGTTTCATAGTTTCTGAAAGCTGCTCGATGCCCTGCAAACTATAAATATCAGCCTGTGCAGGAATAATAACGCTATCGCAGGCTGTAAGAGCATTAACAGTCAGGATGCCGAGTGCCGGAGGTGTATCGATGACGATATAGTCGTACTCGCTTTCAATCGGTTCAAGAGCTTCCTTTAGTCTATATTCCTTTCCAGTATCAGCAATAAAGGCATCGGCCCCAGCAAGAGAGTTGCTAGCAGGGATAATGTCGCCGTTATTGGTGTGCTGGATAGCTTCCTGTGCGGTTGCTTTCTGCGTAAGGACTTCTAGCGAAGTGATTCCGTCTGGATTGGCACCGATTGTATATGTCATGTTTCCCTGTGCATCTAAGTCTATGGCCAAAACGGAAAAGCCCTTTAAGCTAAGGCCAGCAGCCAGAGCTTCTGCTGTTGTACTTTTTCCTACGCCGCCTTTCTGATTGATAATGGCTATTTTCTTGCTCATTGATGGGTGCTCCTTTGATGATGTATGATTGATATTGCGTATATGCGCATACGCAATTGTGTGACCTATATTGTGTATACGTTTGCTCGTGCGAGATTATCCGAAAATTGCTTTTGCTATGCGGTTTTCGCTATCGTTCTTTGCTCTTTCTAGTGCGTGACTATAAATAAGAGTAGTATTGATATTTGCATGACCCAGTAGTTGCTTCGTTTCTTCTACCGTTCCACCATTCAGCAGATTCAAAGTGGCTGCTGTATGCCGCAGGCTATGTGCTGTCAGTCTATCACTCTTCAAATCGATCTCTATGAGGTGATTTTTAGCAACACGACTAATGCTGCGTGTTGTCATGCGTCCACCGCTATTTCGGTTTGAGATAGATGAAAAAAGTGGAGCACTCGAATCCGTCTCACCTCGAAGCACCAGATATTTTCTGATAGCATCTTCAACTGGTTCTGCAATTTTTACATAATCCGCTTTTTCTTCATGGCCCTTTCCCTGATAGTAAAGTGCTACGGAATCTCCGGCTGTTCTAATGTCTCCAATATCTGCCCGGACAATGGAAATCGTTCTAAGTCCAGTCGTTACCATTAAAGAGAGCACTGCATAGTCGCGTAGACCTTTCAGGGTGGAAGTGTCAATGGCATCAAGTAGCTTGCTTACCTGCTTGGTGGTCAGATAGTCCCTCTTGTATTCTGAATCTAGTTTTGCGCCTTTGATATGTGCAGCGATGTTCGGATACAGTCTTTCTTGCTCTGTCCACTGGAAAAATAGCTTGACAGCTTCTAGGTAGCTCTGCACAGTCGTTGGCTTATGATTTTTCTTCAATTCATCACGGTAGGCAATAACAGTCTCTCTCGTTGGCTGTCGGATTCCACAGATGGAAAGGTATTCTCCGAAATATTTGATTCCTTTTGTATAGGCTTCTACTGTTTTTGGACTTGCATCGATAAATGCAATCCAGCGGCTAAACAAATCTTGAGTTAGCAAATTTTGTTCAATCAGATAATTTGTGCGATGGATTGATAATTCTCCCATTGCTAAGTCATCCTTCACATTTGTGTATGTGCGATTGTGTAGTCATTATTGTGTATATGCTTTTGTGCATACGTTATTCTGCTTATATTATAATCTTTTTATTTAGAAGCGTCAACTTTTATTTTCTGAAGATAATTCGGAAAATAAAAAGAACTCCTATCGAAACGACAAAACTTGACGTTTCGATGGGAGTTCTTGCTAAATATTTTTAGGAATGGAGCTTTTTATAGTCTCTACATGGTGTCAATCGTACAAATTTTTTCTGGGTTTTCCGTACACTTTTCGGAGCGATCTTTTCAAGCCAAGCACCGTTTCCTTGATGATTTTTGCTTCATCGGCGGAGCAATCTGCAAGCTGTTCGCTCATCCAGCTGTCGAACACCGGCTTTGCCTTTTTGATCTCAATGCACAGCAGTTCGTCCGCCGAGCAGTCCAGCGCGTTGATGATGTCGATCAGCGTTTTCAGGCTGGGCACGGAGTTGCCTGTTTCGA
>ERZ791926.517-NODE-517-length-31400-cov-17.934567_pt1 | contig 31400 bp, 26 predicted proteins | sample MGYA00510131_ERZ791926 | MGnify/ENA primary metagenome ERZ791926 (study PRJEB30046, sample SAMN00792052) | human gut metagenome | study: EMG produced TPA metagenomics assembly of the A metagenome-wide association study of gut microbiota in type 2...
AGGAAATCCGTAACACCACCTACAAGCGGCAGTTCATACGTTAAACTCCGGTTTTACATTAATTTACGGAACAATGCTTTTAAGTCCTCTACACTTGCATCCTTCGGATTACCTGGTGCGCATGCATCTGCATGTGCAGACTCAGCAAGGAAATCTAAATCTTCTTCTTTCAAAGCTTCCAGTTTTGTTGGAATACCAACATCAATAGATAATTTCTGTACAGCATCTACTGCTGCTTTACGGTACTCTTCCACAGACATATCATCCACACCTTTTACTCCCATTGCACGGGCAATCTCACGATATTTTTCACCTGTGCAATCTGCATTATACTCCATAACAATTGGAAGCATCATCGCACATGCAACTCCGTGTGGTGTATCATAAACTGCACCCAAAGTATGCGCCATGGAATGAGCAATTCCAAGTCCTACATTTGAGAATCCCATTCCTGCAATATACTGTCCAAGGGCCATGCCTTCACGGCCTTCTTTTTCATTGGCAACTGCACTTCTTAACGATCTGGAAATGATTTCAATGGCTTTTAAGTGGAACATATCTGTCATTTCCCATGCAGCTTTTGTTGTATATCCTTCAATGGCATGTGTCAAAGCATCCATACCGGTAGATGCTGTTAATCCCTTAGGCATGGAAGACATCATATCTGGATCAACAATTGCAATAATCGGCATATCATGTGGATCTACGCAGACAAATTTTCTCTTTCTCTCAACATCTGTAATAACATAGTTGATGGTAACTTCTGCTGCTGTACCTGCTGTTGTTGGTACTGCGATGATCGGTACACAAGGTTTCTTTGTAGGAGCAACGCCTTCGAGACTTCTTACATCTTCAAACTCCGGATTTGCAATGATAATTCCGATTGCTTTGGAAGTATCCATGGAAGACCCTCCGCCAATTGCGATAAGATAATCTGCACCGGATTTTTTGAATGCCTCTACACCATGCTGTACGTTTTCAATGGTTGGGTTTGCTTTGATATCAGAATAAATTTCATAAGCAAGACCATTTTTATCAAGAACATCTGTCACTTTCTTTGTCACACCAAATTTGATCAGATCTGGATCGGAACATACAAAAGCTTTTTTGAAATCATGTGCCTTTGCTTCATTTGCGATCTCTTCAATCGCACCTGCTCCGTGATAAGATGTTTCGTTTAACATAATTCTGTTTGCCATAATAACTCTTCTCCTTTTTTCAATCTGTTGTTAATAAGTTTTCGAAAACGGAAATCCATTAACATACATACCCTTTTCCCCTTGTATGTTATTTTTTTCACATTTTCTACTTCCTATTGTAGCAAAAGAATTTAGAAAAGATAAGTTACAAACATCTAAAAATGTAACAACTATTCATCAAACCTGTACCATCAGCACGCCTTCTTTCCCTGCCGGAAGTTCTTCTTTTATCTGCCCATCCAAAAAACAGACGGCACCGCCTTTTGCCAATTCTTCTTCATTTCCACTGAGACACACTGAATTTACAAGTAAAACCTGCCTTCCAATTTTCTTACTCTGCGCGGCATACTCATACTTCATTTCCTTGTTCCATTCTTTCGCCGAAAAATCTGTGTATACAGGCCAGAGTACCACATCCGCACGAAGTTTCTTTATCTGCATGACATTTTTCTCATCCCACAGATCGCCGCAAAGACCAATTGAAAATGTATTTCCCAGATATTCAAATTTTGTAAACATATCTCCTTCTGCATAATGTTCATCCGTAAAAGATTCCCTCCAGCCTTTTGACACCCTGCGAAACAGATTTAAAATATTTCCATCTGCACCGATGGTAAGCTGACTGCTGTAAATTTTATTCCCCGCTTTCTCAAGGAACCCAAAAGACACTGCCAGTGCATTCTCCTCTGCTGCTTTCTGTATCGTCTGAATATTGCTGTCAGAGACAGATAATGCCATATGCTGATCCGTTTCATACTTCCAGCCCAAGGCCTCAAACCCCTGTAAAAAAGTTTCTCCAAATAAAATCAGATCCACTTTTCCACTGTTTTCTTTCAGACATTTTATAATTTTATTTCTATTATGTTCTATATCCCTCTCATAAAATCCAACTGCTGCCAGCGCTATTTTCATTTGCATGTTCCCTTTTTATCCTCAAACGAAAACTCCGTCACGCTGCAATTTTGCACTCCAAATGCCGCATACTCCTCATTTGTCATGTCCTTAAAATATGACTGCACCACCCGTGCAATTCCATTGTGCGCCACCAGTATGTAGGTCTTATCCTGCTGCTCCTTTAGCTCATCCAGCAGATTATAAATGCGCTGTGCCAGTTCAAACATGGATTCTCCATTGCCATAGCGGTTCAAAAAATCTTTCTTTGCCTTTAAAAATTCCGGCGCATTGCGTGGGGAAGTTCCCTCCCAGATACCAAAGTTCTGTTCAATCAGTCGTGGCTCCATATGTGCCGGGATTCCTGTCATTTCGCTGATATGTTTTGCAGTGTCTGCCGCCCGAAGCAGTGGAGAATATAAAATTTCATCTGCTTTGATGCCATCTGCCACGATCTTTTTCCCGGTTTCCACCGCCTGTTCATGACCTCTCTTCGTTAGCGGAATATCTGTTCTTCCGCAAATTTTGTCTGCTACATTCCATTCGCTTTCGCCATGTCGTACAAAATACAATTTACTCATTTTTCTGCTCCTGATACTATTCCATACTCTTATCCCAGCTCTGCAAACTGCGCCATATAAAGCTTATAATAAGCTCCTTTTTTCTCCATCAGTTCCGCCGGGCTTCCCTGCTCTAAAATGCCGCCCTTGTCAATCACAAAAATACGGTCTGCATTCTGGATGGTCGACAGACGGTGTGCAATGACAAAACTCGTTCTTCCGGCAAGCAGCGCCTCGATCCCTCTCTGCACTAAAATCTCGGTGTGCGTGTCAATGCTTGAAGTTGCCTCATCTAAGATCAGGATTTTTGGCATGGAAACCATTGTTCTTGCAAATGCGATCAGCTGACGCTGTCCGATGGAAAGTCCTGCTCCGTGCTCTTTCAGCTCGGTATCATAGCCTTTTTCCATTTTCATGATAAAATCATGTGCGTTGACAGCCTTCGCTGCTGCGATCACCTCTTCGTCGGTGGCATCCAGTTTTCCATATAAAATGTTGTCTCTCACTGTTCCGTGGAAAATGAAATTATCCTGTGTCATGACGCCCATCTGTCTGCGCAGACTGTTCATGGATACTTTCGTCAGGTCATATCCGTCGATCAGGATTTTTCCCTGCTCAATATCATAAAAACGGCTGATCAGATTGACGATCGTTGTTTTTCCTGCGCCCGTCGGTCCGACAAGTGCGATCGTCTCACCCGGTTTCACGACAAAATTGACATCCTCTAACACCTTCGTCTCCGCCGGTGTTCCCCGGTCATAGGTGAATCCAACATGTGAAAATGTGACTTCACCTTTCACTTCCGGCAGTTCTTCTACATCATCTGCATCCGTGATGTCCGGTTCGGTATCCAGAATATCAAAAATCCTCTCTGCCGCTGTCAGGTTTGTGACCAGATTGTTGTAAAAGTTACTCAGATTCATGATCGGGTTCCAGAACATATTAATATAGCTTCCGAACGCCACCAGAAGTCCGACGGATACTTTTTCAAACCCAAGGAAACGGATGCCGACCAGATATAGCATCATCGCTCCGATTCCCCAGCAGAAGTCAATGACCGGTCCGAACATATCTGCAAAAATGACTGCATCCACAAACGCATTGCGGTGTTCATCCGTCAGGTTCTCAAAAATTTCTTTTGTCTCGTCCTCCGCACCAAAACTCTGCACTACATTCATCCCTGCAATGTCCTCATGCACGTAGGCATTTAGGTTGGATGATTTTTTACGGTAAATCTGCCATCTCTTATGAGATATTTTCTGCACCAGAAAAATACCGGCGATCATGATTGGGATCGTGCTTAAGGATGCCAGTGCCAGACGCCAGTCTTTTACCATCATGATCACGACAACACCGATGACGGTGATAAATTCCGGGATCAGAGTCGTGACCATATTCGTCAGGACATCTTTCAGTGAATTGACATCTCCGATGATTCTTGCAAGAATTTTTCCGGTCGGTCTGCTGTCAAAAAACGAGAAAGATAATGTCTGGATATGCTCGTATAAATCCTGTCGGATCTTTAATAATATTTTATTGGAAATCACGGACATACTGTACATTCTTACTTTTACGAGAATGATAAAAAGAACGTTCAGTGCGAGCGCAAAAATTCCAAGTGCGATCAGTCCTTTAAAATCTGACTGCGCTATGTAATGATCGATCGCCTCTTCGATCAGCAATGGGTTTACCAGTGAGATTCCTACGGTAATCCCCATACAGACCAAAACGCCGGCAATCGCTAATTTATAATCTAATAAATAGGAAAGCAGCCGGCTTAAAATCTTCTTTTTGTCGGTGTTTTCCATATATTCGTCTTCACGAAATGAATTGACTGCCATGGTAGCCTCCTTCTGTGTTATATTTAAATCAGGTCAAAATTCCAGCGAAGCCCTGCCTTCGCTATATGTGTCATTTTATATTTTTATTTCCAACTTCTGCATGACATACTTTTTAAGATGCCAGATATCCGCCGTACTGTGCCATATAAGTGTCATAATACAGTCCCTTCTTTGCAAGAAGCTCCTCATGTGTGCCACGCTCTGCGATCCTGCCATCCTGCAGATAAATGATCTCATCTGCGTGGCAGACCGCTGAAATGCGGTGTGCAATGATGATCTTCGTCGTGTCTTTCAGACTGTTTAATGTCTTCTGGATCTCATGCTCGGTCTCCATATCAAGAGCCGAAGTGGAATCGTCCATGACAAGAATCGGGCTGTGTTTTGACAATGCGCGTGCAATACTGATCCGCTGTTTCTGTCCACCGGAAAGTCCTACACCGCGCTCACCGATAACGGTCTCATACTGTTCATCCATTTTTTCAATAAAACTGCTTGCCTGCGCACTCGCTGCGGCACTCTTTATCTCGTCCATCTGCATCGTGCTGCGGTTACCCATTTTAATATTTTCTTCAATGGTATCCGAGAACAGGAACACATCCTGTAAAACAACGGCAACGCTTCTTCTAAGCTGTCTTAAAGATATTTTTCTGATATCCACACCGTCGAGTCTGACGGAGCCTTCCGTTGTGTCATAAAAACGATGCAGCATGTTGATGATCGATGATTTTCCGGAGCCTGTCGCCCCCATAATTCCGAGCGTCTTTCCCTCATTTACCGAAAAACTGATGTCTGATAAAATCTGTTTTCCATCCAGCTTGAAGGAAACATGATCAAACTCAACATTTCCGCTGATATGATCTAACGTTACAACATTCCGGCTATCCTCAATTTCCGGTTTCACCTCATATATCTTTTTGATTTTTTTATATGATGCGACTGCGGAAGACAGGTCGTTTGTCAGCCATCCCATCATTTCCATTGGCCAGGTACAGTTTCTGCTATATTCCCCATATGCGACCAGCGCACCTAATGACATATTTCCATTCATCACGGAAATTCCTCCAAGAATGGTAATTGCCACCGGAAGCACTTTTCCGACAAACTGAAACAGCGGATAATACCGCACCAGCACTTTGGACTGTGTGATGTTCAGATTGTAATAGCGTTCGTTGTGGGACAAAAATTTTTTGATCTCATAATCTTCCCTTGCAAATGCTTTTACCGTGCGCACACCTGCCAGATTTTCCTCTGCAACAGTGGTCAGCACCGCGTTTTCCTCGCTGATATCCTCATAAACTTTATCCAATTTACGCTCCATGATAATTGCCACCACAGCGCAGCAGAGCATGACTGTAACCGGCAGAAATGCCATTTTCCAATTCAGGGAAAACATGCAGTATAAAACAAATACCACATGTATCGTCACCTCGATCAGCAACATTCCCACATAACCTAATGCATTCTGGATTTTATCCACATCATCTTTGACTCTCGCCATCAGTTCTCCTGTATTGGTATCGTCAAAATACCGCATGGACAAGGTCTGAATGTGGTTAAATAAATCTTTCCGCATCTCTGCCCCGATTTTCGAGGACAGAAAATCAAACGTAAACTCCTTACAATAACCAAAAATGCTTCGTCCGATTCCAACGAGCACGATTCCGGTCAACAGTTTCGTCAGGATCTCCATCTGCCCGCCTAAAATAACGTCATCCACAATCTTCTGTGTGATCTTCGGATATAACATATCTAACGCAATGGCAGTGACCATGCTTGCAACGGCAAACACATAACCATACCAGTAACGCCCGATATAACTGCTTAACTTTCTCATAAATCCTCCTTGTTTTGCGAAGCAAAATCCGAACCCCATGGTGAGGAGAGGATTTTACCTCCCTTGTTTTGCGAATCCCCGGTAAACAAAAACGCTCCGCAGTATCTTCACCACGAAGCACATTTATCCGCTGATCTGTCTTAAAACATAAAAAGTCCGTGGCGAATTACACCACGGACATATCTCTCATTCCCATAGCAGTGAACTGCTGCTTAAAAAAGTTTACCGAGGTAATTCTTACTATGATTTTGTAATGTTGTGTTATTTGTTGTAAACTGAATCATATCCTTACCTCTCTTTCTTCTTATTTTGCATCTGTAAACGCCACCAAATGTGCCGCTATGATTCTCATGCAATTTAGCTTACTAACTTAGTAAATCATAAAGACTTCTAATTGTCAACACAATTAATGCAAAATCTCGTTACTATTCACTCAGCAGTAAAACACTTGCTGTTTTGCTGCGTAAGAAAGTGATTCAGGAGTGAGCAGACTCCTTTTGCGAAGCAAAAACTTAAAATGAGTCTGCGAATTGTTACTGGAACGAGGTACGAGTGAACAGTAACAAAATCTCCAGATATTTCCAACATATTTTTTCAGATGCTGTCAATAATAGAATTAGGACAAACAACAGCGGCTTGCTTCTGATTTATCAGAAAAATTGACGTTGCTGCACTCCTAAAATAACACAAGGGAAAAATATGGAGGTGAAACCATGAGCGGATCTAATTCAGGTTCTAACACCAGTAAAATGGCTGTACCACAGGCAAAAGAGGCCATGAATCGTTTCAAACAGGAAGTTGCAAGTGAAATTGGAGTACCTTTAAAAGAAGGTTACAATGGTGACTTAACTTCTGCACAGGCTGGAAGCATTGGTGGTGAAATGGTCAAAAAAATGATCATGAAGCAGGAAGAACAGATGAAAAACTAGCCATTAGGAAAAAGCCACTGCACATCTTAGGTATCTTCCCAAGATCTGCGGTGGCTTTTTTGTGCATCATTATGTAAATCTGAAAACAATAGAATGCACGCTCTACGAACATTCTATTGTCATGAATTATTTATTGCAAAACCCTTTTTGCATATTCTGTATCAGGATTATACTTCTTCAAAATTGCGATAGACAATTCCTTTTTTCACATGCTCTACGACTTCCTCATCAAAATCTGTCAGGCAATCCACGATTGCTAATCCAAAATCGATTGCGGTTCCCATTCCACGGCTTGTGATAATGTTTCCGTCCACAACAACTGCATCCTCACTCGTGATCGCACCGGTCAGTTTTTCCTCAAATCCCGGATGGCAGGTAGCATGTCTTCCTTCCAACAATCCTGCTGCCCCTAAAACACTCGGTGCTGCACAGATTGCTGCAACAATTTTTCCCTCTCCTGCGAACTTTTTAATCACTTTATTGACCATGTCGCTTGCTCCAAGATTTAAAGTCCCAGGCATTCCTCCCGGAAGAACGATTGCATCAAATCCGTCAAAATCAACTTCTGATGCAAGTGCGTCTGTCAAAAATGTGACATTATGGGAACTGGTCACTCCTTTTTTATCTGTGATAGAAATGGTTGTCATCTCTAACTTTGCCCTGCGCACAATATCAACAACTGTCAGTCCCTCAATCTCTTCACATCCGTCTGCCATAAAAATACCAACTTTTTTCATGCCGTTTATCCTCCATTTTGTCTGTGTCAAAACTATCTTTTTCGCAGAAAATAGTCTTCTGCTGCCAAACAACAGAACGTTATTTCTGTGATTTCTAAACATGATCTGTTCTCATTTATTATAAAAGGATGCTCTCTCCACGTCAATATCACTTACGCATTGCAAAATGCAGACAATTAGCCTATGATAACTACAGTATCACTGAATCTTATGATAACGAAAGGAACTCTTCATGGAAATCGAACGTAAATATTTAATTGACCGGCTCCCGGAAAATTTGGAACAATACGAATGTAAACACATTGAACAGGGTTATCTGAATACAGATCCTGTTGTCCGCATCCGAAAATCAAATGACAAATATACATTGACTTACAAAGGTGCAGGACTGATGTGCCGCGAGGAATATAATCTTCCGTTAAACGCAGAAGCGTTTGCCCACTTAAAAGAAAAAATTGATGGAATCCTCATCCAAAAGCGCAGATACCTGATTCCACTTACCGATAAACTGACCATTGAACTTGATGTCTTTGAAGGGGAACTTGCGCCTTTGCAGCTTGCCGAAGTAGAATTCGAGACAAAAGAAGAGGCAGAACATTTCGTCCCGCCTGCATGGTTTGGGGAGGATGTCACATTTTCCTCCAAATATCATAACAGTACGCTCAGCAAACACTAGGCGCACTGTTTTTCTAAATGCTTTTTTCATGACTTTGTAACGACACTGTACTGCCTCTTTCATCTCAGGCGGTTACTCTCGTACCGCTGTCTCGTTCGAAGGCACATCTTCAGCTGATCATAGCGATCGTCAATGTCACCTTCCGGGATCACAACATCCAATGCAACCGCCAGCGTATTGATTATCTGGTCATCGATCTCATCCCGCAGTGCAACCAGAATATTATAGCGCTCATCAAAGTCTTCGGAATCCAGAAATTCCAGAACCTTTGGATTGATACCGCCCTCGTATTCACTCTGCACACTTGTTTCCTTTTGCGCTTCTACCGGCACATCCGAGGATAACTCAACCCGCTCAAACCGGTATTTCTGTGTCACATCCGGGTACTTTTCGTGGTCGACTTCACTCATAAACATTTCCAATGGTCTTGCATACACACCAAACTCTCCGTAAAGTGCCTGATAAATGACAAGCTGCTCGCCAGTCTCCGAATGCTTTGCTACTGTAATGATCTGATATAATTTATTTTTAAAATGCCGGTAGAATTCTCCGTTTTTTGGTAATTGCCGCACGCTGTTTTCCCCTTTTCTGTCACAAATTATGTAAACTGCTTTTTCCAATGAACTGCACTGTCAGAAATCTATAAATTGTTTCCAAATTCCTGATAGCTGTTCAACATATCCACGCCTTCTGCGATAAAATCTCTGTCGAATTCCAAATTACCACTGTAGCCCATAATCATGAGATCATTCAATTTCTGCATGATGTCACAGTCATCATCAAAATCGGCTCCAATCTGCTGACCAACAGGTTTTACCCCCTGCATTGCAACTTTTTCACTCGGTGTCAGAACTGGTGTGTCTGCTGCTCCTCTTGCAGCCTCATGCTGCATTCTGTCTGCCTCTTTTAATAGATCCTCATCATTTTCCTGCACATTCTGTTTTGCACGGCTTAAAATATCCTGATTTTTCTGTGGACGTGACTGCGCCGTTCCTCTATTCGTCTGTGACCAAGGATTTTGCACCGGACGTCCGGACGGCTGTGGTCTGTATGGCTGTGCTTGTCGATTTGACTGTGCCCCTCTGTACGGCTGTGCCTGACGGCTTGACTGTCCTGCACTATAGTTCTGTGGCTGACGGTTCATCTGCCCGGCTCCATAAACTTGTTGGCGGTTATTCTTTACCGGTTTTCCATTTATATAGGTAGTATTGTTTCGATTTGCTCCCTGATTCTGTGCCTTTACCTTTGACACGATCACTGCGATCACAATAATAATAAATATCAGTTCAAACATATTTCACCCTTCTCCCTCTGCGCTGCAATATTTCGTTGCTCCTATCAAATATTATAATAGTTTCTGTTTTCTTTCACAAGTCTTGATTTTATATGTAATGAAAAAGAAAAACGGTACAGACAAATATGATATTCCTGTTCGCCGGACATTCCGATAAGCCTCTAAAGAGTCTTATCTCCATGGCTCACAAAGGAAATCATATTTGTCTGCACCGTTTTTCTTTCATTTACGCTGTGAATGACTTGTGAGAGGACGCTTATATTTGCCCAATCAACATCATGAATCGCACCACAAAATCTGCAATTTACGTTATGGAACTCACGGTTATGGGATGAGTGCCTATGAGATAACGGCAAAATTCAAGAGGTTCAATGCCTTATGATTCGTCGATGTTAAAGGGCACACCTCCCGGAGTTTCATCTTTGGGTTCTGCCGCTCGGAACATGGATTGACGGATTTTCAGATTGAATTTCTATGGAGTGTATATTCAAAATATTGCAGTTTCATAACTTATGAGATAATGAATGTAAAATGGACGAATATTGTTTTCGTTTTGCGTTATGGAGATGAAACTCTCCATTTGTGGAAGCCTCTGCTGAACACAAATGATCAGAGAGGTTCATCGCAATGTTTAACGCAACGAAACACAATATTCGTCCATTTCACATTCATGTTTTCGTAAACATGTCAGACTGCAATATTTTGTTCATAACCGAAATTATAAAATTCAATCTAAAAATCCGCGCCACCACCTACAAGCTGCAGTTCCTAAGTGAAACTCCGCCTACTCCTGGTAGATTTTGATGATATTTTTTACCACTGCAACCAGTTTCTCATAACTCATCGACGAAGTATCCAGACAGAAATCGTAATTTCTCGCATCATTCCATGCATTGCCCGTATAGTACTTATAATAGTCTGCACGGTATTTATCAATCTTTGCGATCTTCTTCTCCGCCTCTTTTGCAGAGATACCATTCTGGTCAATGACACGCCTGATACAGTCCTCCAACGGTGCGTAGAAAAATAAACGGATCACATCCGGATTGTCTTTTAAAACATAATCTGCACAGCGGCCAATGATAATGCACGACTCCTGTGCTGCAAGATCTTTGATGACCTTTGCCTGATAATTGAAAAGATTGTCATCTGATACAAAATCACTGCTTTCCGGTGGAAGTACTCCACCTTTATATGGATTCTTTTTTAAGATATTAAACAGGAGTGGTGACTTTTTCATTTTCTCATCCACTTCGCCAAACAATGCCTCATTGATTCCGCTCTCGTCAGATGCCATTCTTAAGATTTCCCTGCTATAACAGTTAATGCCAAGATCTTCTGCCAGTAAATTGCCAAGTGTCTTACCACCACTGCCGTAGCTTCTCGCAATTGTAATTACAGTTTTTTTCATATCCTGCCCAGCCTTTCTGCAATTCTTTCTTTCAGTATACACCTCTCTGTCCAAAAAGTGTATCTCTTATCCTCATTTACATCGTCCGTTATTCGCCAAGATATGCCTTTTTAATGGAATCATTGTTCATCATTTCCTTTGCATCTCCGGACAGCACAATATTGCCGGTCTCTAATACATAGGCACGATCTGCGATCGCAAGTGCTTTTTTTGCATTCTGCTCTACAAGCAGTACCGTTGTTCCACCCGCAGAAATCTCCCGGATAATATGGAAAATTTCTTCTACAAGAATCGGAGAGAGTCCCATGGAAGGTTCATCCATTAAAATGATCTTCGGCTTTGACATCAGTGCGCGTCCCATAGCAAGCATCTGCTGTTCGCCACCGCTCAGTGTTCCGGCAAGCTGGTTTTTTCGCTCCTCCAGACGCGGGAAGCTCTTGTATACACGTGCCAATGTCTCCTCGATCTCTTTTTTATCTTTTCTGGTATATGCGCCTAATTTCAGATTTTCGTACACAGATAATTCTGCAAACACACGTCTTCCTTCCGGTACATGTGCCATTCCCATGGATACGATCTTATGTCCCGGAATTTTGCTGATATCTTTGCCCTCAAAAATAATCTCTCCGGCTTTCGGCTGAAGCATTCCGGTGATAGTCTGTAACGTTGTGGTCTTTCCAGCTCCGTTGGCACCGATCAATGCAATGACTTCGCCCTCATTTACTTCAAAGGAAATACCTTTTATAGCCTGGATCACACCATAATATACTTCCAGATTTTTTACCTCAAGCATTGCCATAATAACGTCCTCCTATTCACCCAGATATGCCTTGATAACCTGTGGATCATTTAATACATCACTGGTTTTTCCCTGTGCTAACACCTGTCCGAAGTTCAACACCGTAAGTTCCTCACAGATTCCTGACACAAGCTTCATATCATGTTCGATCAGAAGAACCGTCATGTCAAACTCATCCCTGACAAAATGGATCGTTTCCATCAGTTCTTTTGTTTCATTTGGATTCATACCTGCTGCCGGTTCGTCAAGCAGTAATAATTTTGGATTTGTCGCAAGTGCACGGGCGATCTCCAGTTTTCTCTGTTTACCATAAGGAAGATTGGATGCAAGGAAATCAGCCTCATGATCCAGATCAAACACTTTCAGAAGTTCCATTGCTTTCTCATTCATCTCTGCTTCCACTTTGCGGTATTTTGGCAGACGCAGGATTCCTGTCAATGTAGAATAAGGCATTTGATTATGTAAACCTATTTTGACATTATCCAGAACAGACTGCTCTTTGAAAAGCCGGATATTCTGGAACGTTCTGGCAATTCCCTCTTTATTGATCTCCACCGTCTTTTTGCCAGTAATGTCTTTTTCGTCCAATGTGATGGTTCCATCGGTTGGTGTATACACACCTGTCAGCATATTAAAACAGGTCGTTTTTCCTGCACCGTTTGGTCCGATCAGACCATATAACTGTCCCTTTTCAATTGTAATGTTGAATCCGTCTACCGCACGAAGTCCACCAAAGGAGATCCCAAGATTTTTTACCTCTAATAATGCCATATTATGCTGCCTCCTTTTTTGCTGGCTTTTTGAATTTTGCTGCGATACGCTGTCTCATCTCAATACATTTTGGTGCCCAGTTGAAAAGCATCATTACGATCAGAACAATGGAATAGATCAACATACGATAATCCTTCAGTCCACGGAGCACCTCTGGAAGCAGTGTTAAAATGACTGCTGCAATGATCGATCCACGGAAGCTTCCCATGCCGCCTAATACGACAAATACCAGGATCATGATGGACATATTGTATCCAAAGTTTGTCGGAGTTGCTGTAACGGTAGAAAGATTATGCGCATAAAGCACACCGCCAGCACCTGCGATCGCTGCGGAAATGGTAAATGCCATCAGTTTGAACTTTGTTATATTGATACCGACAGATTCTGCTGCGATCCGGTTGTCACGGATCGCCATCACTGCACGGCCGGTTCTGGAATTTACAAAGTTATATACGATAAATAAAATGACCAGAATCATGATGACACCGGCTGTAAAACTGGATAAATGAGGAATCTTTGCAATTCCCTTTGCTCCATTGATCAGCCAGATACCATCTTCGCTTAACTCAATCTTATTTCCATCCGAGATAGCAAAATGGAATCCATTCTCGTCTTTTGCAATATATAAAACATTAATGACATTTTTGATGATCTCACCAAAAGCAAGCGTTACGATCGCAAGGTAGTCTCCACGGAGACGAAGCACCGGAATACCGATGAGGAATCCAAAAAATGCTGCTGCGACAGTTCCAACTGCAATTGCGATCAAAAACAAAACCACTTCATTCTGAATGCTGTCCTGTAACAGTTTGGTGCAGAATGCGCTGGAAAATGCTCCCACACACATAAATCCGGCATGACCGATACTAAGCTCGCCCAGATAACCGACACAGAGGTTTAAACCAATTGCCACGATCGAATAGGTACACATTGGAACAAGAAGTCCCTGCATCAGGGAGGACATGTTGCCGGTTGTGATCATAGTCTGTACAATTATGTAAACTACAATGACCATAGCAAATGTAATGATATGATCTTTTGTACTTTTTTTCATTGATTTCAAATTTAACTTTGCCATATCTGCCACCTACACTTTCTCATGAACCTGTTTGCCCAAAATTCCCGAAGGCTTCACGAGAAGCACAATGATCAGGACTGCAAACACGATCGCATCTGATAGCTGGGACGAGATATATGCGCGGCCTAAGATCTCGATCACACCAAGAAGGATCCCTCCGATCAATGCTCCCGGAATGGAACCGATTCCTCCGAATACAGCGGCTGTGAACGCCTTGATACCAGGCATTGCACCCGTATACGGTGTCAGTGTCGGATAAGCGGAACAGAACAGTACGCCTGCTACCGCTGCAAGACCGGAACCAATTGCAAATGTCAGGGAGATCGTTGCATTTACATTCACACCCATTAACTGCGCTGCATCTTTATCCTCAGATACTGCAAGCATTGCCTGACCGGCTTTGGTTTTCTTGATAAAAAGCATCAGTGCAGCCATGATCACAACGCACGCCAGAAATGTAACAATTGTTGTACCGGAGATTGTGAGTGCTCCACCTGCCAGTTTCAATGCCGGAAGTGTTACAACATTTGTAAACGATCTTGTATCAGCGCCAAAGATCAGTAATGCTGCATTCTCTAAGAAATAGCTGACACCGATGGCAGTGATAAGAACTGCCAGAGGCGCTGCCTTTCTGAGTGGTTTGTATGCGATCTTTTCAATCACAATGCCGAGTACGGTACACACGATAATAGAAAGTACCACTGCCGGGACCGCTCCCCAGCCCTGTCCGCTCATTGTCATAAAGACAATATAGCAGCCTACCATAATAACATCACCGTGTGCAAAGTTTAACATTTTTGCGATACCATAAACCATGGTGTATCCCAATGCGATAATTGCATAGACACTACCGAGGCTGATACCGTTGATCAGGTAGGATAAAAAATTCATAACTACACCTCTGTCTTTCTGTTGATTTACTACGTTAAAACATTACTTTTTCACATCAAGGATTATAACATATAAAATACCTGTATACAATCTTTCTGTTAAAAAGAAGGTGTCATACGGCAGCCCAAGCCACCGTTGACACCCTCTGGGGAAACTGGATCGCCCTTATTTTCGTTGTATCATTATCGCAGATTACATTGCTGTATAAGCACCATCTTTGATCACCATAGCCTTTGGAGCTTTACTTACTTCTCCGGTAGCTTCCCATGTCATGCCATCACCTGTCAGACCATCTACAGAAATCTTTGTCATAGCCTCTGTCAGAGCTGTTCCGATATCAGATACGCTCATATCCGGTGTTACGCCAGCTTCCTCGATTGCAGCTTTGATCGCATAAATTGCATCATATGCATCTGCACCGAACTGGTTTGGTGTATCACCGTAAAGCTCTTTGTATTTGGATACAAATGCCTGTGTCTTCTCATCATCTGCATCTGCAACGAATGGTGTTAATAACATTAAACCTTCTGCTAAAGATGTATCAAAGTTTTTCACATCAAGGATACCGTCCATACCATCACATCCGAAGAATGTCGGTTCATAGCCCATTCCGTTTGCCTGATTTAAAATGATGGAAGCCTCTGTATAGTAGATTGGAAGGAATACCAGATCAGCACCTTCACTCTGTGCTTTCTGTAACTGTGTGGAGAAGTCTGTCTTGGAATCTGCTGTGAAAGCTTCCTCTGCGACAACCTCAAATCCCTGATTTGCTGCTTCTTTTACGAATGTAGCTTCAATACCGGATGAATATACATCAGAGCTGTCATAGATAACTGCTACTTTTGTTGCAAGTTTGTTCTCACCAATGTACTGTGCGGAAGCTGTTCCCAGATTCGGGTCTGTAAAGCATGCCTGGAATACATTGTCGTTTTCAATGACATCTGTGGAAGAAGCGGATGGTGTGATCTCAAACATACCATCTTCTGCTGTCTTATCTGCAACTGCAATACATGGAGTTGTTGTAACAGTTCCCATCAGAACCTGCATACCCCAGTCTTTTAAAGAGTTATAAGCATTGACAGATTTCTCTGCATCGCTCTGGTCATCTTCTGCTTTGAATTCTACCTGATATCCATTGATACCACCTGCTTCATTGATCTCATCTACTGCGATCTGTGCGGCATTCATAACTGCGGAACCATAAATTGCTGCTGCACCTGTTGTAGGTCCGATACCACCGATCTTAAATACGCTTCCATCTGCCGCGCTGTCTGTGGAACCGCTCTCCGTTGATGCTGCGCTTCCTGTGCTTCCTGTATCTGCGGATGATCCACATCCTGCGAATGTGCCAACTGCCAGTGCAGCTGCTAAAAACATACTCACTGCTTTCTTCATAATAATCCTCCTTGTTTGCGAAGCAAATCCAATTTTACGAAGTAAAATTTTTCCTCTGAGTGAGGAGAGGATTTAGCCTCCTTTTTGAAAAGCAAAAATTAAATTTTATTGAGATAATTTAATTTCTTCTTCTCAACTTTCTTTTTCTTGTAGAGAATCTTATCAAATTTTCTTTTTATGCACAATATTCAGAATCACCTAAATTATTGATGTATTTTAACGTCAAATTATGCAATTTACTCATTATGATAACTTGCAGTTATAGCTTTTATGCAGGTGTGTCATACTATACGGTTTTTACGCATAAATATAGTGCTGTATCATATGTTCCAGCTTCTCTCCGCATCCCGCGTAATTGGCTTCCATAGCCAGCGATTCCATCAGATGTTCCTCCAGATATCGCTCTAAAAAGCTGTTGCGGAACTCATTTTCCATCTCTCCGACTTTGCTCTCTTCCTCATGCTGTAGATAATATGCGAGTGCAAAAAAATTTGGCGACCGCCATTCCGATGTATCCTCCAGCAATGCCTGCAGATTTTCCAACTCGCTCCGCAGCATGATCAGATTGATCTTGTCCATATTTGCCGCCATATTTTTGAGTCCGTCGGCTGTGGACTTAAAATCCGGATCATCCTCCCGGATACTGCACTCATGGAAGATCTGATCCAAATGTCCGTTCAGTCTGTCGAGATCACGCTTCACATCCTCAATGGGAATCTCGTTCATGTCTTCCATCATATTGATCAGTCCGCGCCTTGCAACTGCCATATGTTCCTGCGAATCGACATACCCCTGACGCAGGTTTCCACCAAGTTCTAATGCGTCCTTTAAATCTTTCATCTGGACTTCCACCTGTTTTTTGTCCAGTTTACTCGCCAGCAGTTCTTTGCGGAGTTCTTTTACCTCGCGCGTCAGTTCCGCCACACGTTTCTGTTCCTCTGTCTTCTCTCCGAAAATCATGTCTGTCTTCTCCTCTTCCACAACCTACGAACATTCATATTCTCTGCTTAGTATAATCCAAGACAGCAAAACAGGCAATTGCGGCTTTCCGCAACTGCCTGTCTGCTTACTCTAATAACTCTGATGTATAATGCACGCCGTCTTTGTCATACAAATCTGTCAGTTCTAACCCCGGATCCGTGTAATAGAGCACACTGTTCTCTCCAAAAATCGTCTGGATACCATTTTCTGCGAGATTTTTTACCGCCTCTGTATCCATCGTATCAGCGATGTAAACCGGGCTTACCTTCAAAATGAGTTCTGCACAGCTGATGTCGTCCGCATAAGCTGCCATATTATTAACCGCGGACTTACACAGTCCGTCTGCGGTATCTGCATAACGGGTCCTGATATCACCGCTCTTAAATTCATAATAATTATATTTTTCCTTGTCCGACATCGGATAATTGTGCAGACTGACAATACTTTCCGCGCCATTATAATGCATGACACCGGCAGGATAAATGATATTCCCCTGCCTGTCATATAGATTGAAAGAATAATCCGCATTTTCTTCTGCTGTCCCGGAAGCATCCGGACCGGCATTTAATTTTGTAATAGCAGAAGTCAGATCCAGATTTCTCGTAAATCCATCATAGCTTGTCAGCGAACCCAGTGTATAACCGTTCTCTATCATGACATCCGCCACATAATCAGTAATGAAAGCGTTTTTCATCCACGAAAAATCAATGAAATCCGAAATAAAATTCTTCTCTGCAAAAGCAAGGTAATCGTCGGATACAGACAATTTTACCTGATTGCCGCCGAGCAGTTCGACGTTCACGTCAGACGGATCATTGCTGTAAGCAGCCACCTCTGAAAAATAAGCTGCCACTTCCCCATTCTGGTAAGCATCATAGTTAACTGTCTCAGAGTCATCATTACAGAAAAACAGATTGTCATATTCTGTATACACAGGCGCAAGATAAATTGCCCGGTTCCCGGTCTCTGCGATCAGCTCAAAAGCATGGTATAATGCATCATCCACAACCATTGTCTCATTCGGATGCCGGTTAAGATCATACACGTTTGTGATCCCTTCAAATGATTCATCACTGCTGAATATTTTATAGACTTTTACAATGGAATCTGTGTAGAGCAGCGTCAGCGCTTTTTTTTCTGCGGTGGCATTTACGCCCGCTGCTCCAACATAATAGCGGAAGATATAATCATCTCCACAATGAATTTCAGCGGATGAACTCGCTTCAATGTTTGTCCATCCGCTGTCATTTGACATCAATCCATTCAGTGCATACATAAATGCGCCCGAAGCAATGACCAGTAATACGATCACTGCGATCAATCTCTGTCTTGTATTTTTTTCCGAAAGCTCCACCTTCTGAACCGGTCTCACATTCGGAGTATGGTTTCTGCTGCCACCTCTGACGGTTCTTCCCATATCTTAAATAAACACTGCTGCAAGTGCTAACAGGAACAATGCAAGAATGACTGCAAGTACAATAAATCCTGCAATGGCACCCTTTTTGCACATCTTGTAGTTACGATAATGTCTGTGTTTCTTAAAGATCATCGCTGCAATAATACCGATGACCGGAAGCAAGAACGAAAGCAGTGCGTACCACGCACTTCCTGTATCGTGAAGTGGTGGAAGCTGGATCTCATCATGTGCAACATTGTCATGATGTTCCTCTGGTCTCGGTGCATCTTTGTCTAAAATCGTAATTGTTTTTAAAGGCACGTTCTTCTCACGCGTAGCTTTGTATTCTTCAATCTCTTTCTTATTACCAAATACCCAGTGGTCATGACCGATACAGACTAACTCCGGTTTGTCTGTACTGTAATCATGAATGGATGGATCATAAGTAAACAGCACTTTATTTTTCTCTAACTGTGGATCCGGGATTGGGATCGCAGAGATCAGAGAATGTGTATACGGATGCAGTGGGAAGTTGAACAACTCTTCTGCATCTGCGATCTCCACAATATCACCCTTATAAATAACGGCGATACGGTCAGAGATAAATCTCACGATGGAGAGGTCATGTGCAATAAATAAATACGTTAAGTCTTTCTCTCTCTGGAACTTTTTCAGTAAGTTCAATACCTGTGCACGAATGGATACGTCCAATGCGGAGATTGGCTCATCGGCAACAACAAGTTCCGGTTCCATAACCATTGCACGGGCTAAACCGATACGCTGACGCTGTCCACCTGAGAACTCATGCGGGTATCTTGTCAGATGTTCCGGCAAAAGACCTACTTCGTTGATCATTTCCTCAACTTTACGCACACGGTCTGCCTCATTCTCATATAAATGGAAGTTATACAGACCTTCGGATACGATGTAATCGACCGTTGCACGCTCATTTAAGGAAGCTGCCGGATCCTGGAATACCATCTGGATGTTACGGATCACTTCACGATCCAGGGATTTTGGGATTTTTCCGGAAATACGCACACCTTTGTACAAAATCTCTCCGTTTGCCAATGGGTTGACACGGATGACTGCACGGCCGATGGTTGTCTTACCGGAACCGGACTCTCCTACTAAGGAGAAGGTTTCTCCCTTGTGAATATCAAATGTCGCATTTTTTACAGCGCGGACGGCGTTATCGCCCTTACCAAAAGTAATATCTACATTTTTTAAAGATAATAATACTTCTTTACCATTTTCATCAATCGGACCATGCTCTGGTAAATGAGAAGCATGCTCCTGGTTTTCTGTGTTTCGATTTAGTTTAGACACGATCTAAATCTCCTATATATTGAATGCTTTAACAAGTTTCTCATGAATGTTCTGGATTCCTTCCGGTTTTTCAACCTTTGGCGCATCCGGGTGTAACAGCCATGTTTTGGCGTAATGCGTATCTGTTACTTTGAACATTGGTGGTTCCTCTAAGGTATCGATCTTCATACAGTATGGGTTACGCGGTGCAAATGCATCGCCGACGATACTGTTGTAGAGCGAAGGTGGTGTACCTGTGATCGAGTAAAGAGTTGTATTTCTCTCAGCCAGCTGTGGCAGGGAAGAAAGTAATGCCCATGTATATGGATGACGCGGGTCATAGAATACCTCTTCTACTGTACCAACCTCTACGATCTGTCCTGCATATAAAACTGCAACACGGTCTGCGATATTGGCAACCACACCTAAGTCATGTGTGATAAATACAATTGTATAATTGAACTCTTTCTGTAAATCCTTTAACAGTTTTAAAATCTGTGCCTGAATGGTAACATCAAGCGCTGTGGTAGGCTCATCACAGATTAAGATCTTTGGCTGGCAGGACAGGGCGATCGCGATAACAATACGCTGTCTCATACCACCGGAATACTGGAACGGATAATCATCAAAACGTGCCTCCGGGTTCGGGATACCAACCTTGTCCATCAGATCAAGCGCACGAAGCCTTGCCTCGTTCTCGGTACAATCCTGATGTTTCATGATGACAGATGTGATCTGTTTTCCAATCGTGATAATTGGGTTTAAGGATGTCATAGGATCCTGGAATACCGTAGCGATCTTTGTACCACGGATCTGGCTCCAGTCTCTTCCATCCCTGATATTTGCAAGGTTTAAGATACAGATTCCATGTAATCTCTCACTGTTCTCATCCAGATATTTTACGCGGAATGTAACTTTATCAAAAACAGCATTTCTCTGCTCTTCATCACTCAGATCAACGCCAAGCCTCATTGCCTCTTTTAATGCATCCAGCAGCGCATTGTTCTGCTTCATACGCTTGCGGAAACCAAAACGTCCGACAGAAAGATATACCTCTTTTGCAAGGATCTCATTTCTCGCTTCTGTCTCTGCTGAGATCGCTTCGCTGACTTCCTTCGCATGTTTTGCCTTAAGCTCTGCCATCTTCTTATCAAATTCCTGATTGTATGCAGTATCATGTGCCAGACTATTTGCACGCTCTTTTACCTTCTGCTCATGCTCTTTCTCGAATGCCCTGATCTTTGTATCCAATTCAGAGATTTTCTTTCCAGCCTCTTTGATCTTATCCTTTTCTTTGGATGGATCGTAAGTCTGTTTCAAGTTGAAGGTATTCGTTCTCTCACGTTTTAACTCATGAAGTTCTTTTTCATACGCTTCTGCTTCTTCCTTGCTTATATCGGCTCTTCTTCTCTTTTCGGACTCTAACTCAAGGATTGCTTTATAAGTGTCTGCACCAAACTCCAATTTGGAATACTCGTCTAATTTTTTCTTATTCTCTGCGATGACTTTCTTTGCATTGTCATTTAATTTTACGACAGTATCGGAAAGCTCCTCATCACTGAAAATAATTTTGCCGTTATCAATAAATCCGTTGCTGTCCAACATTCCTGCAAATGTTTTTGTAAAAACAGATTTACCGGAACCGGACTCTCCTACGATCGCAATGGATTCATTCTCATAAATATCCAGTGACACTCCACGGATAGCAGTAAGCACCCTGCCCCTCACGTGGAATTTCACGATCAAATCTTTTACTGATAATAATACTTTTCTATCTTCCATCTACCTAACCTCTACATGTGTGTTCTCGGATCAGATGCATCACCAAGGTTCTGTCCAACGACATATAAAACAATCGTGATGATAGAAGCAACGACTACCGGGCTCCAGAACTCGAACTGCCAGCCAGGGGTAAGCATCGCACTTTCTGACTCGTAAATCAATCTACCAAGTGACATATCTGACATACCCATACCGATATATGCTAAGAACACCTCATAAGAAATATAGGAAGGGATCTCTGTTGCTGCCAGTGTTACAATAACAGATGTCATAAATGGAAGAATATTCTTCATTGCGATCTTAAGTGTACTCGTTCCCAGACATTTGGATGCAAGGTTGTACTCTCTGTCACGGATGATCACTACCTGTGTACGGATAAAGTACGCGATTCCAAGCCATCCGGTAATGGTCAGCGCCAGTACCATGGTCCAGAAACCAGCTTTAAACAACATAACCATAACGGCGATCAATAAAATGTATGGAATGTTTGCAAGAATGTTATATACCTCCTGCATAAAAACATCCACTTTCTTTGAAAATCCCCAGATAGATCCGACAACAACACCAACGGAAAGGTTGATCGCTGCACAGATAAATGCAAGGGAAATGGAGATCCTTGATCCAAACCATACAGCATCGAATGTGGACTGTCCGGCTGCACCGGTACCTAAGATCCAGTGAATGTTCATTCCCAGACGTTCGATCGCTGCAGATGGTGACAAGTGTTTGGTTGTCGCATCCATTAAGTTACCAAACTTATCATATTCCACAAATAATGGATAAAGGTAAGTAAATGCGATCAACACACCCAGAATCGCCAAAATAATAATATTAATCTTTTTCTTAAAAAATACACGGAATACAGAATGCCAGTAAGAATATCTTGGCGCTGTAATCTTTTCTGATTCCAGATCACTGTGGTCTACCGGAGCGAATAATTCTTCCTCCGGCATACCGAACTTTTCTAAATCCTGACTCATTTCTAATTACCTGTCCTTTGTTGAGAATGAAATTCTAGGATCAACCATTGCCATTAGGACATCACCTAAAATAAGGGATGTGACTGTTAAAATCGCATAGAACAGTGTTCCACCGACAATAACACCATTATCATATTTGTTGATAGCCTCTGTTAATAAGTTACCAATACCTGGAACGACATACACACGCTCTGTGATGATCGCTCCTGTCAATGCTCCAAGCACTGCTGCAGGGATTCCCTGAATGATCGGGATCGCTGCGTTCTTCAAAATATGTCTGGTGAAAATCTCACCCTCTGTCAGACCACCGGATCTTGCGAATTTGACATAGTCCGAATTCATCTGGTCGATCATATAACGTCTTATCCACTTCATCAGATTTGCTATGGATGGAAGTGCTAACGATACGATCGGCAATATATACATCAGTCTGCTCGGCGATTCCATATCAAAGGTTGTCGGCAGACCAAAGCTTCCGCCGATCGCCTTGAACAGGAAAATATACGCAAGTGATGGTACTGCGATAATAAATACAATATAAAGCGTACCGATCTTATCGACCAGTCTGTCTTTCTTTCTCGCCATAAGGATGCCCAGCGGCACACCGATCAGATAAGACATGATAACTGCGATCAGTCCGATCACAAAGGAATAACCCACTTTGGATTTTCCTGTTTTGTATGTTGCAACATTGGTGTAGTCATCTTCATAACGGTCTGCATACAATAAGCTGGATTCTCTGGAACCCTGCATATAGGTTGCAGTGTGCAGATTGTCCGCACTCTCCTCCACAAGACCGGTTGGATAGGTGACAGTTGATTTTATATAAGATCCCTGATGGCTTGTCATCGTACTGAATACATCCACTCCCTGATTTACCGTGTAGGATGTTCCAAGATTGATCGTCACAATATTCTGATGAACAAACGGAAACTTGGAATCAAAATACAGTAAATACTTGTGTGTTGTACCATTGCCAATGATCGCCGGTGAGAATTTTTCCCCACCATAGACAGGATCATGTAACGTAAAGGTGAGACCTCTCTCACCTACGATGTCTTCTACATTATTAATATCATCAATTGTTATTAAATTTGCAAAATATTTTCCCATACGGGATGCCAATGGGACATCTTTATACGCAAAAAGCTGCTGCTGGCCACCGTCGGCATACTTCTTCTTGTTCATCATGACGGCGTCTTTGCGGACTACCGTGTATCCCTGAGACTTATAATACTTTGTGAATTTTTTGACATATTCACTGACCTGCTCAGAATCCTGTGCCTTGGTTCTTCCGAAACCAACCACTGCAGATCGCTCTTCCTCTGTTAATTCTCCACTGCTTACAAGTTCATTCAGCCAGTCAGAGTAGGTGACATAATCCAGATAACCATAATCTTCCCATTTAGAGTATTTATAGGCAACTCTTGCATTATTACTTGTATGTGAATATTTTGTATCCCCTGCAAAAACAAGGTTTCGGTCTAACATTGTGTAGATCATGATCATGACCAGCGCCACAACGATCACGATAGACACCAGTCCATGTAATATACGTTTTAATAAATATTTTGTCATAATTGTTCACTCATCAATAGTGCAGGGGAGCGGGGAATCCCCGCTCCGATGCAGTGTTGTTATTTCGTAGATACGATTAATAAATACCGATAGATTTGATCATGTATCCGGCATATTCTGGCTGGAATGTATCCAGATAAGATGCAGGATCACCATAGTCAGGACCCCATCCGGATAAGTCACAGAAGTCATAGTTCATTTCGTAACCATAGTTCATGTAATATCCGCTATAGTACCAGTCTGTGTTATCTGCTGCTGCAATTAAGTTTACCTGGACAAGTCCCTGTGTAGAAGCTTCGATAGACTGTTTCAGAGAGTTTGCTCTGTTTGTAAATACTTCACTGGAAGAAGCATATACAACATCCATCTGGATTGGGTTGTCAGCATCGATCGTAAGACCATCTGCTGCTAACTCTTCTACTGCCTGACTCATTTCTTCCCAGGAGTTATCTGCATTGTACCATCCGTCATATCCGTCGGAAGAACCGGCACCCTCGTTAGCTGTTGGATCCCATACTGTGATCTTCACGCCGTCAGCATCGATCTGATCCTGTACGATCTGTCCATAGTATGTTCCAGCCGGATATGTTTTTTCTGTTCCGTTGATATCAACTGTTACTTCTTCTTCCAAAGTAACAAAGTTACCCGGTGTGTAAGAGTTTCTCATAGAAGCATATTTCAGATCATCACCAACCTGCTGTGCAAGATAAGCACCACGATCCAAGCCCATAGCAAGTGCTCTACGGAAGTGGACGTTCTGCATAGCCTGTTTTGTTCTTGCAGCATCTTCCTCTGTCTGTGAGGAAACTGCTTTTGTTGTATCGTTTGCGTTTGCAAACTGATTACGGTTGATATTAAAGAATCCGCTGTATGTTGTTGCATCTGTAAGTGCTACATATGCATAATCATCAAAGTTTCCATCCGCTTTTGCTGCTGCAACAGAAGCTGTGTTAAGACCTGTTCCATCTACAACACCTGCGATTGCATCGTTATATGCTTTTGTCGCATCAGAACCATCATTGTATACCCATGTCAGTGTATGGATATTGATGTGATCTGCATTCCAGTAGGACTCGTTAGCCTGGAATACGATTGTGTTCTTGGATGTAAAGTTCTTAACAACATATGGTCCGCAATATGCGATAGAATCAGAATCCTTACCATATGTGTAATCTGCTGCATCCGGATCATACTCAACACCAAACTTACCACCCATGGATTCATAGAAGGATCTGTTCATTGGAGCAAATACGTTGTAACCGAGCATTGTTGTGAAGTATGTGCAAGGAGCTTCCAGATCATACTCTAATGTGTAATCATCAACCGCTTTTACACCGACCTGTGAGAAGTCTGTTACTTCACCGGAGATGTACTGGGATGCATTTGTGATGATACCTTCGATCAGGTACTCAAGACCACCCTGGGCATCCATCATATGCTGCATTCCGGCAACAAAGTCATCTGCTGTCACATCAGCAACTTTTCTGCCCTGGGAATCAACCCATGTAGCACCTTTGCGAAGATGGAATGTGTAAGTTAATCCGTCATCAGATACTTCATAGCTCTCTGCTAATGCAGGCTGTAAAGTTCCCTCTCCATCATACTCCATTAATCCATCGTATGTGTTCACGATTGCTTCAGCATCTACAGACTGAGAAGTTGCAAGAATATCCCATGTGGTAGGATCCTGTGTATATAACTGATAATTATAAGTATCTTTGAGCGTGTAACCCTGCTCCTCTAAGTAAGATTTTGCCCATGCTTCATACTCACCTGTTCCTTTTAACTCAGCCCATTTTGCTCTCATTGTGCTGACATCGGAAGCTTTGATCAGCTCTGTTGTGACAACTGCATTATGGTATCTGTCCATATCGTTGCCCCACAGTGTATAGTCAAATGTGTAAGGAGCTACACGTGAGATGGAATAGTTACCACCCTTTGACTGTAATGGAAGCATAACGCCTGATTCCATTAACTTTGCTTCTGCGATTGCTTCAAGTGCAAATTTCTCAGAAACGGTTTCAGCTTCATCAGCTTTCTGGTAAGCTGCCCAAAAATCACCGAGTTCTTTGTCATACAGCTCTGCAGATACTTCTTCATAATTAGCCGGAGCTACTGCTTCTTCGCTGCTGCCTGATTCTGTACCGGCTTCTGTGTCTTCGACAGCATTTGCATCATCTGCGGCATTGTTCTTATTGCCACATGCAGTCATGCTGACTGTCATAGCAAGTACAAGCATAAGGCTTACTACTTTTTTCTTCATAATATTTCCTCCTGTAGAAATAATCTATATAAACGCTTATGCGCTTATATCATAATTTTTCCTGTTTCTCTGCGGTAAAAAACGTATTCTGATCCGGGCTTTCAATTTCAATGTGTTATCATTGCGCCACGTTATCGTGCTAAATTATTTTTTTACAACCAAAAAAAGTGCCAACAGACTTTTCCGTCTATTGCACTCACTAGATACAAGTGTCTTTTTCCCGCGTACAACACTTCTTCTATTATACATGCATCTGCGATTTTGTCAATAGTTTTTCTTTTGTCACTTTCTTCCTTATACACACGTTTTATCATATATTTTCCCGCTGTTTTCTCTCCCATCGTTTCTTTATTACAGCTTAATTACAGCTTATTGCAATGCCTCTGTCTCTTCATATCTCTTTAAGCTTTTATCGCTTTACTTATGTACTGTATTATCTCGATATCAGAGTATTGCCTTAATATGTATTATACAAGGCAGTCGACATTTGTCAACAGAAATTTGTTTACCAAGAAACATTTTTCTCGTTGACATAGTAAAAAAAGAGCAGGGATGCCCCATATTAGGGGCCTTTCCCTGCTCTTTGTCTCTATTCATTTTCCCGACTAACTTTTACAGACATCCGCCTGTCAAAATCTGTTATCTATTAAACGCCTTTTTTTCGAATTTGTCAACCAGCTTTTCCATACATCCATCTTCAAAAGGACTATTTAACCCTGCTTCCACGATCACATTGGTAAAGAAATCACGTGCGGAAAGATTACAGAGTTTATAGTAATTCTTCCATGCTTTTTCAAAGTCTTCATCCATCATGACTTTGAACTGCATCGCACACACACTTGCAAGACAGTAATCAATATAATAGAACGGGCTGCCAAAAATGTGCGGCTGTTTCTGCCAGAAGCCGCCTTGTCCAAAGAAAGGATCTTCTTCGTAATCCATGTGCGGGCGGTAAACTTTTTCCAATCCTGCCCAGACTGCCTTGCGTTCTGCCGGTGTCATCTCCGGTTTTTCGTACACAATGTGCTGGAACTCGTCCACCATACATCCGTATGGGACAAACGCAGCGGAATCTTCCAGATGCATTTTCAGGTAATCGTCTTTCCGGTCGCCAAAAAATAATTCCATCCAGTTATAGGTGAAGTACTCCATCGACATGGAGTGGATTTCCGCTGTCTCCATTGTGATATCGGCGAACTCACGGATCTCTTCGTCTCTTAACAGATATCCCTGGAATGCATGGCCACATTCATGGGTGATGACGTCCACATCTCCGCTTGTTCCGTTGAAGTTTGCAAAAATAAACGGAGACTTGAAATTTGGAATATAGGTCATATAGCCGCCCTGACGCTTTGTTTTTCTTCCGAGCACGTCAAAAAGTTCGTTCTCCATCATGAAATCAAAAAATTCCTTTGTCTGCGGAGACAGTTCACTGTACATTTTCTGTCCTGCCGCAAGGATCTCCTCCGGTGTTCCAATCGGCGCAGGATTTCCATTCGTGAAATAGACATCTGTATCAATATAGGAAAGCTTCTCCACACCAATACGCTGTCTGCGCTGCTCATGTAGTTTATTGGCAAACGGGACAAAGTATTCTTTCACCTGTTTCCGGAAATTTTCGACCATTTCCTTGTCATAACAGTTGCGGTTCATACGGTAATAACCAAGCTCCACATAATTCTCATAGCCAAGCTGTCTTGCCTGCTCGGTTCTGTTTTTCACCATCTTATCGTAAATCTCGTCGATTTCATCTGTAACAGACAGGAAATAGTCACTGACTGCCTTCCATGCTTTTCTTCTCAACTCACGGTCCGGGCTGGTCTGGAACTTTCTCATGAGAGACAGATTGTAAACTTCTCCCTCAAAAGGAATCTTCGCTGTAGCGATCAGCTTACTGTAACGGCTGCTCAATGCATTTTCTTCCTGCATTAACGGAATGATCTTCTCGTCAAAAGCCTTGTTTGCGATCTCGATATTTTTAAATGTCACTTTTCCGATCTTACTCTCCAGATAGTCTCTGTAAGGAGAATCATAAAGTACTTTTCCATATTCATTCTCATACTGGCTGATGATCGGTCCGACCTCATCATAAAAATCGCTTTCTTTCTCATAAAATTCATCGGTCGTATCAATATCATGGCGGATCATTGCAAGTTCCATGCTTGTCTGCACATCTGCGGTAAATTTATAGTACTCCCGGTGGATCTCAAACTGCTCCTCTCCGCTTTTTGCATTCTTCGTGCGCTCGATAATGCTCTTATACTCTTTTTCTACTTCTTCCATATCAATGCGTTTGTATGGCATTTCTGAAAATTTCATAGTTCCCCTGCTTTCTGTATATACATCCTGTCTATACTGTTTTCTTCTCAACCATTCTATGATATTCCCGGATTTTTTGCAATGAAACCTTGTGTTTTTCCTTTCACAATTTCACAAAATAGACTATAATAACTTTACTTTCTAAAAAATTATATTCCGAGGTTTTATATGATCACAGCAGAAGATATTTTAAATATGAATTTTTATAAAAAAGAAAAATTTACCGGAAGTTACAAGGGCATGCGCTACCTTGTAAAAAAAGAAAAAGATGACGCTGAAAACGATATTTTCCGCGCCACCGTCTGGCCTGGACCTTATAATTTTTCAACCACTCCCGACGATCAGAAAATTTCCGCCACTTTTCCATTCACAGAAGAAGGTAGACAGCAGGCAGTCGACTGGATGAATGAGCAGTGGCGTTCCAGAAGCGAGTGGGGGATTATGATGCATTCGTGAAGAACGATTGCTTTTCTACATCAAAACCAGCATTTATAATAATACCAATGCGGTTTTATTTTTCGAATCTCTCCTCCATTGTCTCCGTATCCCTGCCAGCTCCAGCCCGCATTGTCTCCCTCTGCTTTTACAAGCTGACCTTCCCCGGTTCCAACCGGAATATCTTCGGGTGAATAGTAAAATCCATAATACACAGATGATGGAGCCAGCCCAAAACCTCCCATATAAAATGCCACTACGTTTTCCGGAAATAACCCTGTCAACTGTACGCTGTAACCATTTTCCTCTTTCCACTCTTCAAACATATGTCGTCTTTCCCTTTGTTCCACTGCCAGGTAGTTTTTTGTAAACTCTGTAAGTTCTTCCTCGTTCCTCAACACAAATTTTTGTATCCGCTTTTCATAATGAAGCTGTGAGACAAGTAGCAGCGTCAAAAAAACACATATACCGAGTCCAACACTCTTCTTAACTTTTTTCTGTAATTTTCCCTGTCCACTCTTCCATTTTTGTTCTGCTTTCATCTACATCCCCCGTTTTTTGTTTTTTCCACGATACTTCCCATAAAAATAATAGAAACTCATCATCCCAGCCACACATAACAGGATATCATCGACATCCAACATACCAACTTTAAAAATATACTGCACTATTTCTATTACAAATGTAATCGTAAAGCACACCAAAAAATTCTGTTTTATTTTTCGGATTTCAAACAATTCAATCAGGAAAAATTGAAGTGGCATAAAAATAAAAAAATTTCCAAAAATATTAATCACGATTGCATAAACATTTCCGCTTAAAAGCACTGTTCCTATTGTCCGAAACGGCACAATATTATAGTCAGTAACCGTCTGTGTTCTTTCCAGAAACGTCAGATTCATAAGCATAACTGCATAATAGATAAAGAGCACCGCCAGTACTGCCTTTTTCCGCTTTCTTCTCTCCTCCAGCTTTTCCAGATAGCAGCGTTCCAACACCATTTCTCCAAGCAAAAATATCCCCGAAATCACAGTCATTCTTATCATTGTCCCAAAATAGTTTCCCTGAAAACGATATGCCTCCCGTAAATACAATAAAAACAACACAAGTGAAACCACCAAACACCCGATTCCGATTTTAAATCCTGTATTGTACTTTTCTTTCCTATTTTCCTGCACATACTCAATCACATTTGTAATATCTATATCCGCCATATGTGCTTTTGTATCATGTACAGCCTCTTCCTGCACCCGTTCTTCTCCATTTAATAATTCCGTTACCGACACATGAAGTTCTTCCGCCAATGGTTCCAGCAACGAAATATCTGGTACTCCCCGCCCAGTTTCCCACCGTGAAACAGCTTTCTCTGTCACCTGAATTTTCTCCGCCAGCTGCTGTTGTGTCATACCTTTTTCTATGCGCTTCTTTCTAATATACTTTCCTATTTTTTCCTTTTCCATCGTCCGCTCCAAATATGATTGTTCTCCTGTACGCTTTCTATCATACTCATATTTGAACAAAAATGCACCCTATGCTTCGTAGGAATAGGAATTTTTTCTGTTATTTCATTCATTTATGGGATTTTTTGATTTTCTTCTTAGAACTTAAGACATAACTGCTGCATTTTTGATTATCTTTGATGTATTCTCGCGGATAAATGTCAACTCATTCACAATGAGATCTTTATATCTTTCATCTATTTCATTGTCAATATCGTATATAATTATGACAAATTTCTAATAGGTAGGACAAATAATTATGTATAAAAAATAGCCGAAAAACCTTGATTTCACTACAAAATCTTAGTTTTCCGGCTATTTTCAAAGACTGCGGGTGACAGGACTTGAACCTGCACGTCGGGGACACTAGAACCTAAATCTAGCGCGTCTGCCAATTCCGCCACACCCGCATAAATTATAAATCATACAATATCCGTATTTGCTTCCTGCAAATCCGGCAAAAAAAATATCGCCTTCACAATAAAGGCGACAAATTTCAATGAGACATCGGGGATTCGAACCCCGGACAACTTGATTAAAAGTCAAGTGCTCT
>ERZ791926.527-NODE-527-length-30869-cov-3.271760_pt1 | contig 30869 bp, 25 predicted proteins | sample MGYA00510131_ERZ791926 | MGnify/ENA primary metagenome ERZ791926 (study PRJEB30046, sample SAMN00792052) | human gut metagenome | study: EMG produced TPA metagenomics assembly of the A metagenome-wide association study of gut microbiota in type 2...
ACCATTCTGGCTGTGTTTTTTATTGCAGCAGAATAGCCAGGAAAGCAGAAGCAGGCCGGGGTGGTATCCTGCGTAGCATAAATATAAGTGCAACGTGTCCGGCTTCGGACCTTTCGTGACTATTCTTAAATTGTTATTTTACTCTTGCCCATCCCAACAGTATGTGCACAGGCATTCTTTTGGAAGTCCGATGGATTTTACCAGATCGTCCAGGCGGTGGAACTTGAGGGTGGTGAAGTTTAAGCGTTTGCGGATTTCTTCGACCATTTCCTGGTAATTCTGGCTGTCCGGGTTGGCGTAGTCGGCGAGAATCTCTTCGGATACGTTGTCTCCTTCGCGGTCGCGGATGATGCGGCGGGGGATTAAGTCCAGCTCGGAGTTGGAACGGGAGAAGTTTAAGTAATTGCAGCCGAAGAGCAATGGCGGGCAGGCCGGGCGGATGTGTACTTCTTTGGCTCCGCTCTGGTAGAGAAATTCGGTGGTTTCGCCCAGCTGGGTTCCGCGGACGATGGAATCGTCGATCAGGAGCAGGCTCTTGTCTTTGATGAGGGCCCCCACCGGGATCAGCTTCATCTTCGCGATCAGGTTTCTCTGACTCTGATTCTGTGGCATGAAAGAGCGCGGCCAGGTCGGAGTATATTTAATGAAGGGTCTCGCGAACGGAATGCCGGATTCGTTGGCGTAGCCGATGGCATGGGCAATGCCGGAGTCCGGAACACCGGCTACGATATCTGGATGGATTGTGTCGGTTCCTGTGCTGGCAGCGTTTTGCTCAGCAGAAATGGCAGTCTCAGGAGTCTGGCTGCCGGATACGGCCGCATTTGCATGTCCCGGGCAGTGGCTGCACCCATGACAGCCCAGATCCCGGTCTGCCAGAATCTGTCCGCAGCGGTAGCGCATTTCTTCTACATTGATTCCTTCATAGCTGGAAGTCGGGTAGCCGTAGTATACCCATAAGAAGGAACAAATCTTCATTTCTTTTCTCGGTGCGGAAAGCTGGGTTACGCCGTCGGCGGTCACCCGCACAATTTCACCAGGACCTAATTCGTAGCAGTCGTGATAACCGAGATTGATGTAAGCAAAACTCTCAAAGGAAACACAGCAGGCATCGTCCTTCTGCCCCACAGTCAGCGGAGTGCGGCCATAGCGGTCTCTGGAAGCGTAGATGCCTTCCGGCGTCAGCAGGAGAATGGTCATGGAACCCTGAATCATTTCCTGAGCGTATAAAAGGCCATCTGTCAGAGTCTGTTTCTGGTTGATGATGGCAGCAGTCAGTTCGGTGGCGTTGATGCGGCCACCGCTCATTTCCATGAAATGGATGTGCCCATTATTGAAGGCGTGTTGGATCAGTTCCTCTTCATTGTTAATCTTACCAACGGTGACAATGGCGTAGCTTCCCAGATGTGAGTGAATCAGGAGCGGCTGCGGTTCGTTATCGGAAATGGAGCCGATACCAGCATTTCCTGCAAGTTCTTCCACATCCCGTTCAAATTTTGTCCGGAACGGGGAATTCTCTATATTATGAATACTTCTCTGAAATCCATGTTCTCCATAGACAGCCATGCCGCCGCGGCGGGTTCCAAGATGGGAATGATAGTCTGTACCGAAAAACAGATCCATCACACAGTCGTGTTTTGATACTACTCCGAAAAAGCCTCCCATAATTGCTAAACTCCTTCCAATCTGTATGTAATAGTATAGAAAACGCAAAATCCAGAATCAGTGTATCATATATCACTATATTTATACAACTGGCATTATATATAAAAAATACTAATATATATTGAGGAAATTTATTTGACGGTCCCAGATCAGAGATTTACAATAAAGGAAAAGCACAAAACAAAATCAAGATATTGATTGACAATTCAGATGCTTTCTCCTATAATTAAAACCACGTTAACGAATTAGCACTTTACCACAAGAAAGCATTGGAGACGGAATTATGAACATGAACAACCAGTTACTGCATACCCCGGAGGGTGTGCGTGATATTTATGCGGAGGAATGTGCCAGAAAGCTTGCTGTAGAGCAGAAGATTCAGCATGTGTTCAGCCTTTACGGATATCAGAGCATTGAGACTCCGGTATTTGAGTTTTTTGATATTTTCAAGAAAGAGCGAGGAAGCGTGGGAAGCCAGGGCATGTACAAGTTTTTTGACCGGGATAACAATACGCTGGTTCTGCGGCCGGATATGACGCCGCCCATTGCCCGCTGTGTGGCAAAGTATTATATGGATGAAACCAAACCCTTACGTCTCTGCTATCTTGGACCAACCTTCATTAACGGTACCAGCTATCAGGGGCGCTTAAAGGAGTCCACCCAGACCGGTGCCGAGCTCATTGGAGATGATACCGCGGATGCTGACGCAGAGATGATTGCCATGGTCATTGACGCGTTAAAGGAAACGGGCCTGAAAGAGTTTCAGGTTGAGCTGGGGCAGGTGGAGTTTTACCGTGGCCTTGTGGAAGAGTCCGGTATGAATGAAGAAACCCAGGAGCAGCTGCGAATCCTGATTGAAAATAAGAATTATTTCGGTGTGGAAGAACTTTTGTCAGAGCAGACCATGGGCGAAGATTTGAAAAAACTGTTTTTGAAGCTTCCTGAGCTGTTCGGAGACATTGATCAGATCCGCCTGGCAAAGTCCATGACTACCAATGAGCGGGCTCTGGGCGCAATTCACCGCCTGGAAGAGGTACAGGAGATTTTAGATAGCTATGGACTTGGTGATTATGTTTCTTATGATCTTGGCATGCTGAGCAAATATTCCTATTACACCGGCATTATTTTCAAGGCCTACACCTATGGAACTGGTGAGTACATTGTAGCAGGCGGACGCTATGACAAACTGCTGGAGCAGTTTGGAAAGAAAGCAGCCGCGGTCGGCTTTGCCATTATGGCAGACCAGCTTCTTCTGGCTCTTTCCAGACAGAAGATACGTATTGATGTAAAAATGAACGACACCATCATCCTGTATGATCCGGCAGCGAGAGACAGGGCTATCCGCCTGGTATGCCAGTTCCGCAATGCAGGAATCCCGGCGCAGCTGACGCCGAGGGCCGAATCGGAGAGCATGGATGCTTACCTGGATTACGCGAGACGCTTCCAGCTGCACCGGCTGATCAGTCTTCCGGAAGATGGCAGCATTGCTGTTGTTTATGATACAGAGACGGGCGTTTCTGTCCGTCAGGCATATACCGAAACGGTTCGGGATTATATTCACTAAGGAGGTCGGCCATTATGAGATATCTTACATTTGCGCTGGCCAAGGGACGGCTGGCAAATAAATCCCTGGATCTGTTTGAGAAGATTGGGATTACCTGCGAGGAAATGAAAGACAAAGACACCAGAAAACTCATCTTTACCAATGAGGAGCTTGGTTACCGCTTCTTTCTGGCGAAGGCCAATGATGTGCCAACTTACGTGGAATATGGTGCAGCTGATATTGGCATCGTGGGAAAAGATACGATTCTGGAGGAAGGAAGAAAGCTTTATGAGGTGCTGGATCTGAAACTTGGCAAGTGCCGCATGTGCGTGTGCGGACCGGAATCAGCAAAAGAACTCTTACAGCATCATGAACTGATCCGTGTTGCTACCAAGTATCCGTCCATTGCGAAGGATTACTTCTACAATAAGAAACATCAGACCGTGGAGATCATCAAGCTGAACGGCTCCATCGAGCTGGCTCCCATCGTAGGACTTTCCGAGGTGATTGTAGATATTGTGGAGACCGGTTCCACGCTGCGGGAAAACGGCCTGACAGTTCTGGAAGAGGTCTGTGCGCTTTCCGCCCGTATGGTGGTCAACCAGGTCAGCATGAAGATGGAGCATGAGCGTATTACCAAGATCATACAGCAGTTAAAAAATCTGATTCAGGAGGCATAAAGAACCATGAGAATCATCAAATTAAATGAACAGAGCAGAGCAAATATCCTTGCGGATTTATTAAAACGGGATCCGAATAACTACAGCGCCTATGAAGGCACTGTTCAGGAAATTGTGGACGATGTCCGCGCAAGAGGGGATGAAGCCCTTTTTGAGTATACGAAAAAATTTGACGGTGCAGAACTGTCTGCAGACAATATTCGCGTGACGCAGGCTGAGATTCAGGAAGCACTCTCCCAGGTGGATCCGAATCTTCTGGCAGTCATGAAAAAATCCATGAAAAATATCCGCGAGTACCATGAGAAACAGAAACAATACAGCTGGTTCGACAGCAAGCCAAACGGCACCATCCTGGGCCAGAAGGTGACCGCGCTCTCAAGCGTCGGCGTTTATGTGCCGGGAGGCAAGGCAGCTTACCCGTCCTCCGTGCTGATGAATATTATCCCGGCTGAGGTAGCCGGAGTGGAGAAGATTGTCATGGTGACACCACCTGGAAAGGATGGCAGGGTAAATCCGGTAACCCTGATCGCGGCACATCTGGCAGGCGCTACGGAGGTTTACAAAGTGGGCGGTGCCCAGGCCATTGCGGCACTGGCATTTGGCACAAAATCGATCCCGAGAGTCAACAAGATCGTAGGACCGGGCAATATTTTTGTAGCTCTGGCCAAAAAAGCGGTTTATGGTCATGTCAGCATCGACAGCATTGCCGGACCGAGCGAGATTTTAGTGCTGGCAGATGAGAATGCAAATCCGCGTTATGTGGCAGCCGATCTGCTATCCCAGGCTGAGCATGATGAACTGGCTTCCGCAATTTTAGTTACTACCAGCATGGAATTGGCCGAGAAGGTATCCGCAGAGGCAGACGCATTCGTGCAGAACCTTTCCAGAAAGGCAATCCTGGAGAAATCCCTGGAAAATTATGGTTACATTCTGGTGGCAGATTCCATGGAGGATGCCATTGAGACGGCCAATGCCATTGCTTCCGAACATCTTGAAATCGTGACAAAGAATCCGTTTGAAGTCATGACCAAGATTCAGAATGCCGGAGCCATCTTCATGGGTGAATACAGTTCTGAACCGCTTGGTGACTATTTCGCAGGTCCGAACCATGTGCTTCCGACCAACGGAACCGCAAAGTTCTTCTCTCCGCTGGGTGTAGATGATTTCATCAAGAAATCCAGCATCATCTACTATTCCAGAGAGGCGCTGGAGGCAGTGCACACGGACATTGAGAGCTTCGCGGAGGCAGAGCATCTGACAGCACATGCAAACTCCATCCGTGTCCGCTTTGAATAATCAGGCGGCGAACGGCACATGACAGCATGAAGAAGAACACAATGACAGGAGGAATGCAGGATGGCACGCTGCGCAACGATTGAACGAAATACAAAAGAAACAAAAATCCGCCTGACTCTGGAACTGGACGGAACCGGAAAGGCTGATATCCATACTGGCATTGGCTTTTTTGACCATATGTTAAACGGCTTTGCGCGACATGGTTTGTTTGACTTAAAGCTCTATGTGGATGGAGATCTGGAGGTCGATACCCATCACACCATTGAGGACGTCGGCATTGTACTGGGAAAGGCCATCAAGGAGGCGGTTGGAGATAAGAAGGGCATTGTCCGTTACGGCACCATGATTCTTCCCATGGATGAGGCTCTGCTCTTGTGCTCTCTGGATCTTTGCGGACGTCCGTATCTGGTATATGATTTAAATCTGGACCGGGAAAAAGTCGGGGATCTGGAGACTGAGATGATCCGGGAGTTTTTCTACGCGGTATCCTACGGCGCGGAGATGAACCTTCATGTAAAGCAGTTAAGCGGCATCAACAATCATCATATTATCGAGGGCGCTTTTAAGGCTTTTGCCAAGGCATTGGACAATGCCACCCGCTTCGATGCCCGCATCACCGATGTACTGTCCACCAAGGGCGTACTGTAAAGCAGGAGCCACTGAAACGTGTGCAGTACGTGCCGCATGAAAACCGTTATGAAAACAGGATAAAAGGAGAACAATCGCAATGCAGTTATATCCGGCAATCGACATGAAGGGCGGTAAATGTGTCCGCCTGACACAGGGATTATTTGACAACGTAAAAGTTTATTCCGATACTCCGGCTGACATGGCAAAGCTCTGGGTCAGCCAGGGGGCGTCGTTCCTCCATATCGTGGACCTGGACGGTGCGCTGGCCGGGCATTCCGTGAATGAGGATGCCATCCGTGCCATTGTATCCAGCGTTTCCGTACCCATTGAGCTGGGCGGCGGCATTCGCAGCGCAGAGGCTGTAAAGAATATGCTGGATCTCGGCATTACCCGCTGTATCATCGGCACCCGGGCAGTAGAACGTCCGGAATTTATGAAAGAACTGGTGGAGACGTTCGGACCAGACCGTATTGTAGCTGGTGTGGACGCTAAAAACGGTATGGTGGCCGTGGAGGGCTGGGAGAAGGTCAGCAGTCTTTCCGCACTGGATCTCTGCCAGCAGATGAAGAAATTTGGTGTGAAACATATTGTATATACGGACATTTCCAAGGATGGTACCTTAACCGGGCCGAATGTGGAGTACACAAAGCTTCTGACGGAAAAGACCGGTCTGGATGTGATCGCCTCCGGCGGAGTTTCCTGCATGGATGATCTTACCCGCCTGCATGAGAGCGGCATCAGGGGAGCCATCATCGGAAAAGCATTGTATGAGAAAAAAATCAGCCTGCCGGATGCGGTAGCGCGGTTTGAACAGGGAGAATGATTATGGCAGAATGGAAACGGTTACTGGCGCAGCTTTGCTGCGATGGAAAACAGGAAGAGGAGATTCTTTCCTATGCGTCAGCCTGCGGCAATGACGGAGCGGATGGCCTGGTATTTGTGGACGGCTCCAGGACCGATGAGGAGCATGAATATAATATCGGCCTGATCCGGAAAATGGCAAGAGCCATTGACATTCCGATCTTCGCGGGCGGCCGGGTAAAACGCCTGGAGGACGTGAAAAAATACCTTTACGCGGGTGCAAAGGGTGTCTTTCTGGATGCTTCCGCTGAGGAAAATGTGGACATGATCAAAGAGGCCGCAGACCGGTTTGGAAGCGAGAAAATCTTTATCCTCCTGCATGACGCGGCGCAGACAAAACGGATTCCGGAATACGCCCAGCTTGGGGCTTCTATGGCTTTTCTTGAAGAAGAAGTGCTTCCGGAGGCAGCAGAAATGATCCGGACCATGGATGAGCAGATGCATTACTATATCATGAGTACGTCCTGTGATGCCGGAAAACTTGCCGGAGAACTGAAAGCAGAGCCTGCGGCTGGTGTGGTTTTTGTAAATGAGAAGCCGGATCATGGCATTTATATGGAGTTTAAACAGGAGCTTGGCGCGCTTGGCCTTCCTGTGGATATTTTAAAGAGCAGCATTTCCTGGAGAGATTTTAAGACAAACGCGGACGGACTTGTTCCGGTGATCATTCAGGATTATAAGACCTCTGAAGTTCTGATGCTGGCTTATATGAACGAGCAGGCATTTGCGGATACCTTGCGTACCGGAAAGATGCATTATTACAGCCGCAGCCGCAAGAGCCAGTGGTTAAAGGGAGAAACCTCCGGACATTTCCAGTATGTCAAGTCCCTGCAGCTGGACTGTGACAATGACACCATTCTTGCAAAGGTGCATCAGATCGGGGCAGCCTGCCATACTGGTTCCCGCAGCTGTTTCTTTCAGACTCTGGCTGAAAAAGAGACGAAAGAGACCAATCCGTTAAAGGTATTTGAAGATGTCTTTGCAGTCATTCAGGACCGTAAAATTCACCCGAAGGAAGGTTCCTACACCAACTATCTGTTCGATAAGGGCATTGACAAGATCTTAAAGAAGGTGGGCGAGGAAGCTACTGAGATCGTCATTGCGGCCAAGAACCCAGATCCAGAAGAAATCAAATACGAGATCTCCGATTTTCTGTATCATGTCATGGTCCTGATGGCAGAGCGTGGCGTAACCTGGGAGGATATTACCGAGGAACTGGCGAATCGTTAGTGTATAGACAAATACACAATATTTGCACATAAAAATTGAAACAAAAATGAGAAAAATATGTCAGATTTTCAATGTTATTGAGAGTCTGACATATTTTTTTATCTCAAATATACAAAAACAGGCATATTTTTAACGTAGCGAAATAACATTTTTAATAAAATGTACTTGCGCAAATGAACTTGCTGTGTTACACTAACAGACAAGTGTAAGCCGCAAACGTACAAACAAGAAGCGGTTCTGCACCCGGTGCGCATGGGGGAACAGATATTAGCAGCGCAGCCGGAAACAGGACAGCACAGGCTGTTAAAAAGAAGGAGGAGAAATATGAAAAAGAGAAGAATTATGGCACTGATTACCGCAGCAGCCATGGCAATGGGACTGGCCGGATGCGGCGGCGGAAGCGCAGCAACCGCAACAACTGCAGCACCGGCGGAAACTGAGAAAACCACAGAGGCCGCTGTGACCGAGGCAGCAGAAGCTGCAAAATCCGAGGGCTCTGACAACTGGAAGGTAGCCATCTTAACCGGTACCGTATCCCAGGGTGAGGAGGAGTTCCGTGCGGCAGAGCGTGCGCTGGAGACCTACGGACCGGAGCACATTGTGACCGCAACTTATCCGGACAACTTCATGTCTGAGATGGAGACCACTGTATCCCAGATCGTATCCTTCGCATCTGATCCGGATGTAAAAGCCATCGTGATGTGTCAGGCAGTTCCTGGCGCAAAGGCAGGTTTTGACAAGGTTCGTGAGATGGGCCGTGACGACATTCTTCTGATTGCGGGTACTCCGCAGGAGGATCCGGCAGTTATCTCCGCGGCATCTGATCTCGTACTGTACGCAGATGAGGCTGCACAGGGCGATACCATCATGGAGAAATGCGCAGAGTGGGGCATCGATGTATTCGTACATTATTCTTTCCCGCGTCACATGGCTATGGAGCTGATCGTGGCGCGTCATGAGCTTCTTAAGAAGAACGCAGAAGCACTTGGCATCGAGATGGTAGACGTTACCGCTCCGGACCCGACCGCAGAGGCAGGTCTTTCCGCTTCCCAGCAGTTCATTCTGGAAGATGTTCCGCAGCAGCTGAAGAAATACGAAGGCAAGAAAGTAGCATTCTTTACCACCAACTGTGGTATGCAGCCGTCTCTTCAGACCGCATGCCTGGATGAGCCGAACGCTTACTATCCGCAGCCGTGCTGCCCGAGCCCGTATCACGCATTCCCGGCTACCCTGGGTTTGGAGCTTGCCATCGGCGGCGATGACACTGAGGCACTGGAGCAGATCGCAGCAAAGCTGAAAGAGCATGACGCAGTAGACCGATTCTCCACCTGGGCATCCCCGGTAGCTATGACCATCATTGAGGTTGGCGTAGATTACGCAAAGGGCTACATTACCGGTGAGATCGCAGACCGGAACGATGCAGAAACTCTGAAGGAGATGTTCAACTCCAAGGTTGAAGGTGCCAAAATCAATAACTACAAGAACGCGGATGGCGAGGAATTTGATAACTATTACACAATCCTCCTTGCTCCGGTTGATTTTAACGACTACTTAAAGTAAAAGACTGAAATCTGCAGACAGGCACACCCTATTGATTTCGGGTGTGCCTGTTTCTATCTTAGAGAAAGGGGCTTTTCATGAACACAGACTATGTTCTTGAGATGAAAAACATTAGTAAGCAGTACGGGGAAAACGCGGTACTTCAGGGCGTTTCCCTTTCTGTGAAAAAAGGTGAGATCCATGCGCTCCTTGGAGAGAACGGTGCGGGTAAATCGACGCTGATGAACGTACTGTTCGGCATGCCGGTCATCCACAACACTGGCGGATTTGAGGGAAGCGTATATTTAAATGGAGAGGAGACGCGCATTCTTTCCCCCCATGATGCCATGGAAAAGGGCATCGGCATGGTGCATCAGGAGTTCATGCTGCTCCCGGGCTTTACCATCACGGAGAATATCAAGCTGAACCGTGAGATCTGCCGTCCCAACCCGGTCAGCCGTGTGCTGGGCAAAAATCTGGAAAGTCTGGATATGAAAGCTATGCAGACAGACGCGCGCACTGCGCTGGACCATGTGGGTATGTCCATCGACGAAAATACTCTGGTACAGGGACTTCCGGTTGGCTATATGCAGTTTGTGGAGATTGCAAGAGAAATTGATAAGACCGGCGTAAAGCTTCTGGTATTTGATGAGCCGACCGCCGTTTTAACGGAGAGTGAGGCAGCACAGCTTATTTCCGTTATGAAAAAAATCGCGGAGAGCGGCATTGCCATTATCTTCATTACCCATCGTCTGGATGAGGTTATGGCTGCTTCCAACAACATTACCATTCTGCGTGACGGAAAGCTGGTGGCAACCCGCGAGACAAAGAACACCAGTATCCGTGAGATCGCGGAGCTGATGGTGGGCCGCAAGGGCGAGTCTATGGCTGAGGTAGAGCCGCGTCCGGTACCGCAGGGCAAGGTTGCCATGAGCATCAGGGACCTGTATGTCAATATGCCGGGCGAGCGTGTGAACGGTCTGTCCCTGGATGTCATTGAGGGTGAGATCCTGGGTATCGGTGGACTGGCCGGTCAGGGAAAACTTGGCATTTCTAACGGCATTATGGGCCTTTATGAGGCAGAGGGTGAGGTTACCCTGTTTGGAGAAAAACTGAATATCATGGATACCCGGGAAGTGCTGAAGGCCGGAGTGGCTATGGTATCCGAGGACCGGAAGGGCGTCGGCCTGCTTCTGGACCGCTCCATTGAGGACAACATCGTTTTCAATTCCATGCAGGTCAAGAATGAATACCTGAAGAAGATCGGCCCCTTTACCCTGGTAGACAGCAAGAAGGTCCGTCAGACTGCGGAGGAGTATATTAAGAGCCTGGATATCCGGTGCTTTGGACCAACCCAGCATTCCGGTACCTTATCCGGTGGTAATCAGCAGAAGGTCTGCATCGCGAAAGCGCTTTGCACCTCTCCGAAATTTCTCTTTGTATCCGAGCCGACCCGAGGTATCGATATCGGCGCGAAAAAGCTGGTACTGGAAACCCTGGTGCGCTTAAACAGGGAGCTTGGCATGACGGTTGTTATCATTTCTTCTGAGCTTCAGGAGCTTAAGAGCGTGTCAGACCGTATTGCCATTGTGTCAGAAGGAAAGCTGGTTGATGTTCTGTCACCGCAGGCATCGGATGCTGACTACGGTCTGGCCATGTCCGGCATCCGGCCGTCTGAACATCTGGAAAAGGAGGGAACGAACGCATGACGAAACAGAAGATTCAGAAAATGATTGCGGTTCTCTGCATCGCGGCGGCTGCCGTCTGTCTGGTACTTGGCCTGCTCAACGTACCAAAGCAGAATGGGGCAGCGGGCCAGGAAATTCTGCAGCAGCTCCGCATCCAGACACTTTTAAGCGCCACCGGAGACAGTGTGGTGGAGAGTTACGTGGCCATTGCCAAGCAGGAGGCGCAGAAGCAGGCCAAGGAAGCCGGCGGCGGCATGGCAGCCATCCGTGAGGCGGTAGAGAAAGCTGAGGCTGAAACCCGCGCGAAGTACGAGGGCGGCGCAGCGGCAGATACCCTGTCCGTGGATACGGCAGACCTTTCCGCAGCTGTTGCCGTTTACACCGATGCCGTTAAAGCATACGCAGAAGTTGAGACTGCAGCCCGCAGTGCTTATGAGGAAGCGCACTATGCAGAGGCGGAAGCGGCTCTGGAACAGAAACATGAGGAAATGCTGGCAGCCGGAGAGGAAGTTCCGGAGGATGACGAAGTCATTGTGGATATGTCCGGTTTTGAGCCAACAGAAGAAATGCTGGCAAAGCAGGAAGAAGCAAAGGCAACCTATGCGAAGGTAGGAGCGGAGTTAAAGAAAATTTACCCGGTCCTGACCGATGAGGCACTGGAAACCCTCGAAGAGACAGTAGAGGGAATCCTTTACCAGTCCGGTGACAGCTTCTCCACCCAGTATGACCGTTATGTGGAGCAGTGCAGCGCAAAAGAAACCACTGCGCAGCGTCTGATCCGCCATGCGGATGACATGATCTACCTGGCATGCGCCCTGATAGTCGTAGCGCTTTTGTTATTATTCCATCAGGTTCTGGTGGCAAAGCTTGGTATCCCGAGAGTCATCATTGGCGTGTTCTTTATTCTGCTGTGCTTTATGACTCTGTGGTATGACCTGTCCTTATCCACTCTGTTAAGCAACACCGTAGTCCGTATGGGCATGAACGCCATCATGGTTCTGGCTATGGTGCCGGGCATCCAGTGCGGTATCAGCTTGAACCTGGGCCTTCCGATCGGCCTGGTAGCCGGTCTGATTGGCGGACTGTTAACGATTGAGCTTGGAATCCCAGGCTGGGGCGGATTATTCTTTGCCATTGTGGCAGGCTCTGTGCTTGCGGCAGTCTGCGGATACTTATACGCTCTGATGTTAAACCGGCTGAAGGGTTCCGAAATGTCCGTTACTACATACGTTGGATTTTCCATCGTCTCCCTGATGTGTATCGCATGGCTTGTGCTTCCGTTCCAGTCTCTGAAGCTGCGCTGGCCGCTGGGAACCGGACTTCGTAATACCATTGGTCTGGATTCCACGAATTTCCGTCACATCTTAAATGATTTCCTGGCATTCCAGATCGGTGAGTTCACCATCCCGACCGGCCTGCTGCTCTTCATGGCAGTCTGCTGCGCGCTGGTATGGCTGTTCTCCAGAAGCAAGACCGGACAGGCGATGCAGGCTGTGGGCAACAACCCGCGCTTTGCGGAATCTGTCGGCATCAACGTAGACCGCATGCGTATTGTAGGAACTGTGCTTTCCACCGTGCTGGGCGCTGTGGGAATTCTGGTATACTCCCAGAGCTACGGTTTCATGCAGCTTTACACCGCACCGCGCCAGATGGGATTTATCGCCGCATCCGCAATCCTGATCGGCGGCGCATCCACTACCCGTTGTAAGATCAGTCATGTTCTGATCGGTACGTTCTTATTCCAGGGCGTTCTGACACTGGGTATGCCGGTAGCCAATGTACTGGTTCCGGGCTCCACCATTTCAGAGACCCTTCGTATCCTGATTTCCAACGGAATCATTTTATATGCGCTTACAAAGTCAGGAGGTGAGTCTCGTGCGTAATAAATGGGATTTTCGTGAAATTCTGCAGAAAAATGCAGTTACCGTGATGTTCGTCGTACTGTGTCTCATCGGCCTGGTTTGCTCCGGACAGACGGTTTCTTATGTAATGTATGAGCTCTTTGGCCGTTTGAGCCGAAACTCCTTCATTGTCCTGGCCCTGATCATTCCGATCATTGCCGGAATGGGAATCAACTTTGCCATCACCATTGGTGCTATGGCAGCCCAGATTGCGGCACTGTGGGTCATTGAGTGGGGCATCAGCGGCCTTGCCGGATTCCTCACAGCCATGGTCATCACCATGCCGATCGCGGCTTTCTTCGGTTTCCTGATCGGTAAACTGATGAACAAGATGAAAGGACAGGAGATGATCGGCGGACTGATCCTCGGATATTTCGCGAACGGACTGTATCAGTTGTTATTCCTGTTCATTTTCGGAAATCTGATTCCGTTAAAGACACCGGGCCTGGTCATCAAGGGTTCCACCGGTGTGGCAAACACCATTGATCTTTCCACTGAGCGCGGCTTCAAATACGCGCTGGACGGTCTGTGGCGCGTGCCTTTTGGTACTGCGGCGCTGATCCTCTGCGGACTGATTGCCATATGGAGTCTGGTAAAGCTTGCCACAAAGAAGGAAGACAAAAAGAAAGCCCTGACCCGTACCGGCATCTGTGTAGCAGTGGCTGTCATTGCGCAGCTTCCGTTTGTGACTGCGGCATTCTCCATGGTCAGTGTGCCGATGGTCACATTCCTGATCGTGGCACTGTTATGTGTGTTCAACAACGCAATCATGAAGACCCGCATCGGGCAGCAGTTCCGTGCAGTCGGACAGAACCGTACCGTGGCCAACGCGGCCGGTATCAATGTGGATCGTGTCCGCGTGATCGCCATCATCATTTCCACTGTGCTGGCCGGTTGGGGACAGCTCATCTTCGTACAGAATATGGGTTCCTTCCAGACCTACGGTGCTCATGAGCAGGTTGGCCTGTATGCAGGAGCGGCAATCCTGGTAGGCGGAGCTTCTATCAAGAAAGCAACCAACGGACAGGCGCTTCTCGGCTGTATCCTGTTCCACCTCTTATTCATTGTGGCACCGTCCGCAGGTAAAAATCTGTTTGGTGATGCAGCTATCGGTGAGTATTTCCGTGTATTCATTTCCTACGGCGTTATTGCGCTGGCCCTGGTTATGTACGCGTGGGGAGATAACAAAAAGAAAAAAGCAAAATAAAAGAATTACAAGGATTGGGCATGGCATCATTGTCTAAATGATGATATAATGAATATCTGACACTACGATTCAGACAGGAGATATTATCATGGAACAGACAAAAGAAACACATGACCAGTACTATGAAATGGCCCATGCGCCGGTAGGACGCGTGATCTCGAAGCTGGCCGTTCCGACCATCATCAGTATGCTGGTGACTTCCATCTACAACATGGCGGATACTTTTTTTGTAAGTCAGCTCGGGACCAGCGCCTCCGGTGCCGTGGGCATTATTTTTTCTGCCATGGCCATCATCCAGGCATTGTCCTTTATGATCGGCATTGGCTCCGGCAACTACATTGCCAGACTGATCGGTGCCGGAAACCGAGAACTGGCGGAGAAGCTTGCCTCCATCGGTTTTTTTACCGGCTTCGGCATGGGACTTGTCATTACCGTGCTTGGCACGGCCAATATCCATGCGCTGGTTATGATGCTGGGATCTACCGTGACCATCGCGCCTTACGCAGAAGCCTATGCTTCCTACATTTTACTTGCGTCACCGTTCATGATGACATCCTTTATCATGAACAATATCCTGCGTTTCCAGGGGAAAGCCCTTTTTGCCATGGTCGGCATTACCACCGGCGGTATTTTAAACATTGTCCTGGATCCGGTTTTTATTTTCGGCATGGATATGGGAACGGCAGGAGCGGCGCTGGCTACCGGAATCTCGCAGTTTGTCAGCTTCTGCATTTTGCTTGCCATGTGCAACCTTCGCAAGGACTGCATTTCGATTGATATCCGAAAGTTCCGCCCAACGCTCAGACTCTATGGACAAATTCTATACGGCGGCATAGCATCCTTGGGACGTCAGGGCATTGCCAGCGTAGCAACGATCATCATGAATATCATGGCGCAGCCCTACGGTGACGCAGCGATTGCAGCCATGTCCATTGTCAACCGGTTTATGATGTTTGTCGGCTCTGCCATGATCGGTTTTGGACAGGGGTTCCAGCCGGTCTGCAGCTATTGCTTCGGAGCAGGCATGTACAGACGTGTGAAAGAGGCCTGTGTGTTCTGCATTAAGGTCAGTACAGCCGTTCTTTTTGTATTTGCCGTGATCGGCCTGATATTTTCCGGCAATATTGTGGCAGTATTCCGCAAGGATGATATGGACGTGATCCGGATCGGTACACTGGCCCTCCGCCTGCAGCTTTGCACGCTGCCGCTCATGGGTATCACTGTTATGGGCAATATGACACCGCAGTCCATGGGATATGGCACCTGGGCTACAGTGGTCTCCACCGCAAGACAGGGGTGGTTTCTGATCCCACTGCTTCTGATCCTGACACCGGCCATCGGCATTCTTGGTATCCAGATCGCACAGCCGTTAGCTGACATCGGAACCACGATCCTGGCAATCTGGGCTCTACGTTTGATTTTTAAAGATTTGCTGCTGAAAGAAGAAATGACTGAATAGAAGAGGGTGTGTAAAACATCAGATATCTGGATCATCAGGCCAGCGCACTGAACGCGAAAAAATGAAAAGTCATTGTAAAACAGAATTTATAAAACTGTTTTGCAATGGCTTTTTTGCTGTTTTTACATAAATTTTAACTGGATAGAATTTAAACCTCATATTTTACCGTTATACTTCCTCTATACAAAAAGAGAGGGTGATCCAAAATATGAAACCAGATATTACAGAGATCCGAAAAGACAGAGAAATCAATTTACTGATTGAAAAGGGAAATGAGGTTCTTCGGGAGCTTGGCTATACGGAGCATTCGCGGAAACACGCAGCAAAAGCAGCGGAGACCGCTGGTATGATCTTAAAAGAGCTGGGCTACAAAAAGAGAACCATTGAACTGGCAAAAATTGCCGGATATATGCATGATATTGGAAATAGCGTAAACCGTCATGACCATGCGCATAGCGGAGCAATTCTGGCTTATGGAATCTTAAAAGAACGCAATATGGACCTGGAACAGATCCTTACGGTCACTGCTGCCATCGGACATCATGATGAGGGCACCGGAACGGCCATCGACCCGATCTCAGCCGCTTTGATCCTTGCTGATAAAACAGATGTCAGAAGAAACCGGGTACAGAATCCCAACAAAGCCAAATTCGATATCCACGACCGTGTAAATTATGCGGCACTCTCTTCCAGCCTTAAAATTGACCAGGAAAAGCGTCTGATCCAGATGAACCTGGAGCTGGATGATTCCATCTGCAGCCTGATGGATTATTTTGAGATTTTTCTGGAGCGCATGCTCATGTGCAAAAGGGCCGCGGAGTGTCTGAACTGCCGGTTCCGCCTGGTGGCGAATGGAAGTAAGCTTTGCTGATTTTACATGGATTTAACATTCTCTTAACTGCGGTGAGATAGAGAAATCCTCACTGCTGGTATATGCTGAAAAGGATGAGTAAATGAATTTGTCGAGTATGTACAAAGGAGAAGGAAAACATGAATGAAAACGTTAAGATCTTTTTTGGCCTCATCGGTGGTCTTGCCCTGTTTTTATATGGCATGAACAGCATGAGTGACGCACTTCAGAAGGCCGCGGGAGAGGGAATGAAAAAGATACTCAGCTTTCTTACCAGAAATGCAGTAATGGGAGCTCTGGCAGGAGCACTGGTGACTGCAGTTTTACAGAGCAGCTCCGCCACGACCGTCATGGTGATCGGATTTGTCAGTGCAGGTCTGATGAGTCTTCCTCAGGCCATTTCCGTTATTTTCGGTGCCAATATCGGTACGACCATGACGGCCCAGCTGATGGCATTTAAGATCAGCAATTATATTTATCCGATTATTTTTATCGGTTTTCTTCTGAATTTTATCAGCAAAAAAGAAAAAATTAAAAATATCGGTATGGTTATTTTCTCTTTCGGGCTGCTTTTTGAAGGAATTGAAATTATGGGTAGTGTTATGAAACCACTTGCCAGCAGTCCGTTTTTTGTAGACATGATGGGAAAGGTTTCCCATATTCCGGTTCTTGGTATTTTGCTTGGTGCCGGTATGACGCTTGTGGTACAGAGCAGTTCCGCAACGATCGCGGTTTTGCAGAATTTTGCATCTCAGGCCGGTCCGGATGGTGTAACCAGTGTCATTGGACTCACCGGAGCGATTCCGATTCTTCTGGGCGATAACATCGGTACCACGATCACCGCACTTCTTGCTTCAATCGGCCAGTCCAAAAACGCAAAAAGAACTGCACTGGCTCACAGTGTTTTTAACATTACGGGAAGTATAGTATTTTTATTTCTGATTCCGCTACTGGCAGCTTTTGTACGTTTTATTTCTCCAAAAGGGCCGGAGCTGGATGTGATTTCCAGGCAGATCGCAAATGCACATACGACGTTCAATATTGTCTGCACCCTGATATGGCTTCCGTTAATCCCGGTTATGGTAAAGATCGTTACCTGTCTGGTGCGCGGGCAGGATCAGCAGGAGCGCCAGACCTTTGAACCGCAATTCCTGGAAAACCGGGTTCTGACGCAGCCTGCAGCGGCTCTTTATCTGGTTTCTGAGGAGATCCAGCGTGTCTCTGATTTTACCAGGCAGATGATGGATAGCATGAAGCTTGCATTTGTGGGAAAAGAAGCAGTGGCAGCGTATCAGAATTTTAAAGAGATGCATTTTGCGGTGAAGAAGCTTCAGGAACAGATTGGCAGTTATATTGTAAAAATGTTTGCCAGCGGTACCCTGACCGAACAGCAGTCCGAACAGGCCGCAGGTCTGCTTTACATCAACAACAACATTGACCGTATCGCTGACCGCTGCGAGGAAATCGGTACAGTGGCTAAATTTTCCCAGGAGCATGGCGGCGTTTTTTCCGCAGAGGCCCTGCATGAGCTGGAGACAGGGATCGGAACACTGAAAAATCTGTTTGTGACTGCCATGCAGGCTCTGGAAAATGGAGATAAGGATATTGTAGCAAAGGTATCAAAGGATAAAAACAAAATCCGTAAGCTTCAGAAACAGAATAACAAGGCTCATATGGCACGTATCAAGAAAAATACCTGTTCTTCCGATCTGACCATGCAGTATTCTAATATGCTCTACAATATTGACCGTATTGCAGACAACTGTGTCAGCATTTCTGAAGAAGCCATGGATAACATTTCCTTCCAGAAATTGTATCAGAACAATGCTGAACAGGATCAATCTTTACGAAAAAACCTATAGAAACTGGAGCGAAGTAAGATGAAGAAAATCGGAATCCTGACTAGCGGCGGCGACTGCCAGAGCTTAAATGCGGCTATGCGCGGAGTTGCCAAGGCGCTGTATGAAAAAGAAGCCGAGATTGAGATTTATGGAATTTTAGATGGCTATAAGGGCCTGATCTATGGAAACAGAAAAAAGATGAAGCCTTCCGATTTTTCCGGGATCCTGACGATTGGCGGAACCATTCTCGGTACCTCAAGACAACCCTTTAAGCAGATGCAGGTTCCGGATGAGCAGGGACTGGATAAGGTCAAGGCCATGAAGAATCATTACCGTAAATGGAAGCTGGACTGTCTTGTGATCCTTGGCGGAAACGGAACGCATAAAACTGCCAATCTGTTAAAGCAGGAAGGCCTCAACGTGGTTACCCTTCCCAAAACCATCGATAATGATATCTGGGGAACTGACATGACGTTTGGTTTTCACAGTGCCCTGGATATCGCAACACATGCCATTGACTGCATCCATACGACGGCAGCTTCCCACAGCCGGATCTTTATTGTGGAAGTGATGGGGCATAAAACAGGATGGCTTACCCTTCATGCCGGAATTGCCGGAGGAGCCGATGTCATTCTTTTGCCGGAATTGCCCTATGATATCCACAAGGTAGCCGATGCGCTGAAACAGCGCACCGAGAACGGAAAGCATTTTTCCATTCTGGCTGTGGCGGAAGGCGCAATCTCCAAAGAAGATGCCGCCCTGACCAGGAGCGAATACAAAAAGAAAAAACCCAGAAATACTTATCCCTCCATTGCATATGAAATCGCAGATCAGCTGGCAGCTGAAACCGGGCAGGAGGTGCGCATTACCATACCGGGACATACACAGAGAGGTGGAAGTCCCAATGCCTATGACCGGGTTCTGGCATCACGGCTTGGTTCCTTTGCTGCACAGCTGATCCTGGAAGAGCATTATGGATTTATGGTAGCTTTACGGGAGGGTAAGCTGGTTGCACTCCCGCTGGAGGAAGTAAGCGGAAAACTGAAAACGGTACCGCCGGAGCATGAAATGATCGCGCAGGCAAAGGAGATAGGGATTTGCTTTGGAAACTGATCGGAAAAATTTATTGTTACATAGAAAAACACGGGAGGCATTCCGTAACAACAGGAGGCATTAACATGGCTGCAAAAGCAAACACTGTAGAAGATAAACATACCGGCATTTACGTCAACCGCGAATTATCCTGGCTGAAATTCAACGAACGCGTGCTGGAAGAGGCAGAAAATGAGAAGGTTCCGCTTTGTGAACGCATGTCCTTTCTTTCGATATATCAGTCCAATCTGGATGAGTTTTTTATGGTCCGTGTCGGATCCCTGGAAGATATGAAATTACTGCCTGGCGACAACCGGGAAAATAAGACGAATATGACACCGCAGGAACAGATCGATGCCATTTTAAAGCGGGTCAACGTTTTAAACGACAGAAAGGATACGATATACACGCATGTAATGGAGCTGGTGGCCAAAGAAGGCGTGCACCTGGTCTCATTCAGGGATCTGAGCAAGGCAGATGGAAAATATCTGGAAGATTATTTCCGCAGGGAAGTACTTCCGCTGCTTTCTCTCATGATCGTTGGTCGTAAACAGCCGTTTCCGTTTTTAAAAGGACAGGAAATCTATGCATTTGCAATTCTTGGTACCAAAAGCGGAAAAGAAAAGATTGGAATTATTCCGTGCAGCAGTGAGATGATCCCACGGCTGATCCCGGTTCCCGGACTGGAATCTACCTACATGCTGTTGGAAGAGCTGATCCTGCATTTCCTCCCGACTGCCTTTTCCGGTTATAAAGTACTGGAAAAATCAGTGCTGAGAGTTACCAGAAATGCGGATATTGATGTGAACAAGATTTATGATGAGGATCTGAATTACCGGGATCAGATGGCCCAGGTCGTTAAATTAAGAAAAAAGCTGGCGCCGGTACGTCTGGAACTGACAAGAGATATAGCCCCGAAGATGGTGGATACCGTCTGCAATTATCTGGAACTGACCAAGGATCAGGTTTTTTATTCCAAAGCGCCATTGGATCTGTCTTTCCTGTTTGCGCTGGAAGATGTACTCCGTAAAAATCCGGACCTTGTATTTCCGAAACGGCTTCCGCAGTCTACCTCCCAGCTGGATTCCGCAAGCCCGGTCATTCCGCAGATTCTGGATCATGACGTTCTGCTTTCCTATCCATATGAAAGCATCCGGCCATTTTTAAATATGCTGTCAGAAGCAGCCAATGACCCCAAGGTAGTTTCTATCCGAATGACTTTATATCGTCTGGCAAAGAATTCCAGAGTTGGGGAGGCACTGGTAGAAGCAGCTGAAAACGGCAAACAGGTAGATGTTCTGGTGGAATTAAAGGCGCGCTTTGATGAAGCGAACAACATTGAGTGGAGCCGCCGCCTGGAAGATGCGGGCTACCATGTCGTATATGGTATTGATGGTCTGAAGGTTCATTCTAAACTGTGCCTTATAACCAGAAAAGACGGAAGTAATATCCAGTATATCACGCAGGTTGGTACAGGAAATTACAATGAAAAAACATCCCGCATGTACACAGATCTTTCCCTGATTACCGCAAATACGGAAATCGGAGAGGACGCGCTGCGTGTATTTCAGTCCATCCTGATCGGTGACACGGTAGAAAAATCAGAAAAATTACTGGTTGCCCCGAAATGCCTTCAGGAGCCTGTTCTTTCTATGATCGACAAGGAGATTCAGACCGCTTTGGCCGGAAAACCGGCGTACATCGGTATTAAGATCAATTCTCTTACCGATAAACGCATCATTGACAAGCTGGTAGAAGCCTCAAAAGCAGGTGTAAAGATTGAAATGGTCGTAAGAGGAATCTGCTGCCTGAAATCTGGAGTTCCAGGAAAAACGGAAAACATACAGATACGCAGTATTGTAGGACGTTATCTGGAGCATTCCAGAATCTATATATTCGGAACGCCGGAGCGCGACAGCATCTATATTTCCTCTGCAGATTTTATGACAAGGAATACGCTGCGCCGGGTTGAGGTGGCTGTACCGGTATATGACAACGGTTTAAAATGCAGGATCCGTGAAATGTTTTTAACGATGATGAGCGATAATGTTAAGGCCAGGGTACAGCAGCCGGACGGCAGCTACAAAATAGAGCCGGACGGCGATTCCAGCCTGAACGCACAGGAAACCCTCTTTGAAGAAGCTTATGCGGCCGCCCGCTCCTGAGCCGGCACGCATAAGCGAAAAAGGGACAAAACCCTAAGAAAACTGATGAAACAGTGTGATCAGTCTTTCCATGGGTGCAATGGCCTGCTTGCCTTTTAATGTGACAATGGAGTAGCTTGTTTTCATGGCAGGATTGAAAAAACTGTTAAAACAGCTTGAACAGGAATTTTGATGGAACAGGAGCAGATGACTTATGAAGAAACAATTGATTTCGCAGGCCTTAGAATCACATCTTTCAGAGCTGGTTTCCATGTCTGACCAGATTTATGATTTCGCAGAGCCTGGAATGGAAGAGATTCAGTCCAGCAGGCTTTTAACCGAATATCTGAAAGCAAAAGGATTTGAGGTAGAATGTGGAATTGCAGGACTTCCGACAGCCTTCCGGGCTGTATACGAGCAGGGCAGCGGTGGTCCGTCCTTTGGTTTTCTGGAAGAATATGATGCTATAAAAGATATCGGACATGCCTGCGGACACCACATGCAGGGACCGTCGGTGATCGGAGCCGCTCTGGCACTTTGTGATGTATGCGGTGAAGAGCCGTATAAGATCGTCATTTACGGAACGCCTGCAGAGGAGACGATCGGCGGAAAGATCATCATGAAAGAAAAGGGCTGCTTTCAGGACATTGACATTGCGCTGATGATGCATGCGGCACCGAATACCTGTGTGGATGTCCGTTGTATGGCACTGGAATGCTATTACGTGACTTTCCACGGCGTAGAAAGCCATGCTGCCATGAGCCCGCACAAGGGAAAGAGTGCCTTCGATTCCGCACTTCTGTCTTTCCAGGGCATTGAATTTTTGCGGGAACATTTGCTGGAAGATTCCCGTATGCATTACACGATCCTCGATGCCTGCGGACCGTCCAACATTGTTCCGGGAAGGGCGAAGGCTGAATATACGCTGCGCTCTTACAGTACAGACTATCTGGAAAATGTGATTGTTCCCAGATTTCAGGATATTTAAAAGGGTGCCTGTCTTATGACCGGAACTACTTGTGAGATTGAGCGCAGCTATCCGTTCCAGGCCAAAATCCCATGTATGACATTAAACAATCTGATCATGGAAAATGCTGAGGAATTTAAAGCTCCGCAGCTTGCCGGACCAAGAGAAAAAACGGGCTCTACAGACTTTGGAAATGTAATGTATGATGTTCCGGGCTGCTGTATCCGGACCGCTTTTGTCCCGGAGGGAACCGCAGCACATTCCAAGGAATATCTGGAAGCCGGAAAAACAGAGAAAGCACATGAGGCACTTCGGTACGGAGCAGAAATTCTTGCCGGAACCTGTGTGGATATTCTGGAACGGCCTGAACTTCTTTCAGAAATCCAAACGGAATTCCGGGAACGGAAGCAGAAGGAAAAGGACGTATCCTTTTAAAAATAAATGAAAAAATAGCGGAGGCGCCATTGGCGCGGCCGCTATTTTTTGTAAAAACAGTTTCCGCCGACAATCTTATACGAGGAATAATCTTCCGGTGAAATCCGTTTGGTAGAATTAAAATAAAGGTAATCTCCGATATTATTGGAACCGCACAGTGCGTCCTTTGAGGCCTTCAGCGCAGTTTTGGAAGGCCCCTGAGCCAGAAAGCTGTCCAGCAGACCGGAAGATGCGCCGGGAAACTGACCGTCTGCGTAGATGACACTGGAAATGGACTTTCCCCAGTGTTTTGACTTTACGCGGTTGATGATACAGCTTGCAACGGCAAGCTGGGCATCATAGGAGCCATTTCCGGTTTCCATGGCTGTGCAGGCTGCAAGCAGATAGATCTCATCATCTGTTGCGGAAATCACATAAGCAGGTTTTGCCTGTGCCTCTGCTCCGGAATGAAGAGCAGCCGCTTCTTTTTTTGTATCGACCGCAGCTCCCGGAACTGGTATGATTTTCGCGTATTCCGCTGAGATATAGCCGCTTGCGTCAGCCTGAAGCTGAACCTTGATCCAGCCGTTTGAGGATTCCAGGAGCGGAAACGATTCCTCCTGAGCTGCCTGTTTTACGATTACGGCATCCGTGGAAGGGGTTTTACGCACATTTAATGTAACCGCAGTGACTTTGGCTCTCAAAAGTCCAAGCTCCTTTGCAAGAGGCTCAATGTCCCTGCCGAACAGAAGATAATCATCCTTCAGCCAGCCCTCAAGCCCGCCAGAGCGGATCCTTGTCCAGCCGTTTTTCCGGTCAAGAACCGTTCCTCCGGAGCCACGGTAGCATTTTCCGATGATTTCTGCATCAACAGAAGGGCTGGTCCGCATATTCAGAGGCTCATTTTTGACATTGGCCACTGCCAGATTATCATAGGAAGAGGCAGCAAAGGACGGAGCAGCAAAAGCCGCTGCAAACACGAAGACAGCTGCAGTAAGCGCTGCCACCTGTTTCAGTACACCGGCGGAAGCGGAGAGTATCTCAGAGATTCGTCGTTTCATGTATATTTCTCCATGTATAAATGCAGTTCTTTGTTAAAATATTACAAAAGTATTACATGAAGAATATACCAAAATCCTGAGGATTTGTCAACTTCCGGCAAATCAGGACGTGTTGTGAAGCTGCTACACCACAAGGGGGAGCTACGCAATATCAATGTGCTTCACGCTCTCGCGCCGTTCCTCCGGGAGATTGGAAGCTTCAAAAGCAAGATGAGAGCTCTAACAATCCATGAATTATTTCTATGAATAATAAAATATACATAATTATTATCTATTGATAATTTTCAAAAACCGTGCATATTGTGTACAATCTGCCTAAAAAAGTTAATTTTTTACGTTTCTCATTTGAAATTATTATGATAATGCGAGTTCTATCAAAATACATAATAAATAAAAATTTATCAATTGATAAACAAAAAAATAACAGCACTGTCAAAAAAATAACGCTCGTTGCAACAATCAGACACCTGACTTATAATGGCGGAAATGGCCATGAAAACAAGAATATAGGGGGATAATGTATGAATCTGTTTTCACCGGCTCAAATTGCCGAAAATTATGTTTCGATTGGAAAAAGTAAGGTCAACACTGCCATTCCGAAGATGTTTCTGCTGGCCGTGATGGCTGAGGTATTCATTGCGCTTTGCGGAGTTGGAGCAACCACGGCAGCCGTGGGCGTACAGCCTGCTGCTATCGGAAAGCTTCTGGGTGCCTGCATCTTTCCGGGAGGCCTCACCATGGTACTTCTCGCCGGAAGTGAGTTATTTACCGGAAACTGTCTTTTGACGGTTCCGCTTCTTTCCGGAGAAGTAACGCTTCCCGGGGTTCTCAGAAACTGGATCGTTGTCTATCTTGGAAATTTTGCCGGCGGGCTTCTTGTGGCTGCCGGAGCCGTATATTCGCATCAGCTCTGCCTGTTTGGAAATGGCATGGCGGTATCCGTGATTTCCACAGCGGCCAGAAAATGCACGATGAGCTTTTCAGACGCGCTCATCCGGGGAGTTTTCTGTAATTTTCTGGTCTGCATCGCAGTCTGGATCTCATTCGCGGCGAAAGACGCGGCCGGAAAGGTTATCGGCCTGTTTTTTCCCATCATGATCTTTGTGCTCTGCGGGTTTGAGCACAGTGTGGCAAATATGTATTATATCGGAGCTGGCCTTATGGCAAGGACCGTACCGGAATATCTGGACGCGGCACTTGCAGCCGGGCTGAATCCTGATGTGATAAATCTGGGTAATTTTCTATTCGCAAACCTCCTGCCGGTCACCATTGGCAATGTTCTTGGCGGCGGCGTGTGCGTAGGCGGCGTATACTGGCTTGCCTATCTCAGGAAAGCAGATTAGAAAAAACCAACCAGGAGAATGAAGGTATAGAATAATATGAGTAAGATTTTTCTTGCTGATTCCAAAAGCAACGATGTCAGGATTGGCCGTCTTTTGGAAACATTTCGAGCAAAAATTAAAGCATATCCGCCGGGACAATCCGCTGCCGACTGCCTGCGCCATGATCTGTGAGCATCCATGTGAGGAACGCTGCAGACGGAAGCAATCGGATTGCAGGTGAATCCTTTATCGAAGTGAATACGGAAGACGCGGAGGCACTTGGCATCCATGCCCAGGAGATGATTGCCGTTGTTTTCCTGCATACCCGAGTATCTGACAGAGGTCATTCTTGGTCATCTGAAAACGGAGGGGCTGATTCATTCCCTGGAGGATGTGGAGTCTGTGGAATTGAGGGAGAACGGGCAGAAAGCCATGGTCCGTATATCAGTGCCGCTTCCATCCGGGTTCCCGGACCAGTATACGAAAACACCGCATCCGCTGACACCCATTGACTGGAAGCCGGAATGGATTTTTTCCCTGGCAGACCGGATTGCGGAAGGTATGCCCCTTCACGAAAAAACCTGGGGCGCCCACAGCTGTTTTCTGGCCCTGGGAGAGCAGCTTCTGTTTTCCTGTGAGGACATCGGACGGCACAATGCCATCGACAAAGCCGTGGGCTATGCGCTGAAAAACGGGCTTTCGCTGGAATATTGTATTCTGTACACCAGCGGAAGAACGCCGTTTGATATGACTATGAAAATCATTATGGCGGGGATTCCGGTGGTGGCGGCAAAAGCCATTCCCATGATGGATTCCGTAGAACTGGCAAAGAAATACCGTCTGACCATGATCTGTGCCGCAAGACCAGACCGGATGCGCGTTTATACGGATTTTTATCATTGACCGTAACCAGGTGAAGGGGAAATGACAGCTAAGATACATGCTGAGAAAAGACAAGCAAAGGGGAATGAGGAAATGGAACGAATCTTATTAGAACAGGCTGAAAAACTGCTTCTCTCGGAGACCGGAAAAATTACGGATACGGAAGAAATCCCTCTTTGGGATGCAGCAGGAAGAGTTCTTTCGGAGAATATTTCAGCAACACTGGATCAGCCTCCGTTTCCGCGTTCGCCTCTGGATGGCTATGCAGTCCGCAGCGGGGATATTGCCGGAGTATCCAGCGAGAATCCGGCATTTCTCCGGGTGATTGATGAAGTAACTGCCGGGCACTGGTGTGATAAAGCCGTAACACCAGGGACCGCAGTCCGGATCATGACCGGAGCTCCAATTCCGGATGGGGCAGACTGTGTGGTGATGCAGGAATACACCAATTATGGCGAAGACGTGGTGGAAATTTATAAGCCGGTACAGGCCTGGAAAAATTACTGTTTCCAGGGAGAGGACTACCGTGCCGGAGACCGGATTCTTGCGGAAGGCACCGTCCTAGGTGCCATAGAAACCGGAATTCTTGCAAGTCTGGGACGATGCAGCGTACCGGTATACCGCATCCCGACAGTTCTTGTGATTACCACCGGAGATGAGATCGTGCCGCCGGGTTCCCCGCTTCTTCCGGGAAAAATCTATGACTCCAATCTTTATGCCGTGGTAACAAGACTGCGCCAATGGGGCATGAAGGTACTGTTTTCCGGCGCGCAGGATGATGATGCGGAGCAAGTGGCAGAAAAAATCCGGTCGATGGCCGGACAGGCCGATCTGATCATAACCACGGGCGGTGTCTCGGTTGGAAAAAAGGACATCCTTCACGATGTCCTGAAAATCCTTGGCTGTAAAAGGCTGTTCTGGGGAGTGGAAGTCAAACCCGGCATGCCTACGATTGGTGCCCTGTACCAGGATAAGGTGATGATCTGCCTTTCCGGCAATCCTTATGGCGCGGCGGTAAATCTGGAGCTGATGACTCGACCGGTTCTTGCGAAAATGTCCGGGCGTTATGATCTGCAGATCACAAGATTGAATGCAGTCATCGACCATGACTGTTTCAAAAAATGCCCGGTGGTCCGTTATGTGCGTGCTTTTTACCGGGATAGGCATGTCTGTGCGGCAAATGGCTCCAATGCGTCGGGTATCATCAGCAATTTAAGCGGCTGCAACTGCCTGATCGAGATTCCGGCCGGAACTTCTGAAGTGCGAAGAGGGGATCAGGTTTCTGTGGTGCTGTTTGCGTAATGCGGCGTTGCTTTCAAACTACACGATATCAATGTGCTTTACGCTTTTGCGCCGTTCCTCTTCGATGGCGGCGTAAAACTTTCTGGTAATGTTCACATCATTGTGTCCGAGAATATCGGCAACCAGATAAATATCATTTGTTTTCGCATAAAGGGCGGAGCCGTAGCTGCTCCGCAGCTTATGCGGTGTAATCTTTTTCTTCGGTGTTGCCACAGACGCATATTTCTTCACCAGATATTCCACGCTGCGCACAGTCAGGCGTTTCTTGCGAAGAGAAAGGAAAAGCGCCGGTTCATCCTGTGTGCCTGTCCCTGTCTCAATTGAGCATAGAGTTCTGCGTTCTTCCAGATACCGTTCTAAATACTGCGCAACCTCATCACTAAAATAGACGGTTGCTTCTTTTCCGCCTTTCCGGTGGATATGAATTCCCTGTTCTTTTATATCTACATCCGACAAATTTAAGCCCACGCATTCCGATACACGGATACCGGTTCCCAGCATCAGCGCAAGGAGGGCACAGTCCCGCACCTTTGTTTTCTGATGAAACTGCTTCTGCCTGGGAGATAATCCGGCACCGCTTTCTGCTTCTTTTAGCAGTTCTTTGATTTCCTTCTGGTTAAGCCGGACAATCTCTTTCTCCCGGATCTTTGGCACCTGCATGGATAAGGTAGGATTGACCGTAATCTGACCAGTACGCTGGAAATAGCCAAAGAAACTCTTCAGCGAGAAAAACTTCCGCTTGATTCCCTGCTCTTTGTTGGTGTTTCGATGGTCCGGGTCATCTGGACGGTACTTCAGGTATTCCAGATAACGTTCCAGATCAGTGACGGAGATCTGGCGGAACTGTTCCATGGTGAAGTCTTTGGCAGATAATCCGAAAGAGCGGATTTCTGGTTTAGCTTCTGTGCATATTGAGGGGGAACCGGTGGCGTGTCTGCTAGTTAAAAAATCAAAAAACATGCAGATGTCATAGGCGTAAGAGAGCCTTGTCATAGAAGATGTGGACGGCTCAATTCCGCGGAAAAAATCCGCGCAGAAGGGTGGGAGAGCGGAAAGCAGCTCCTGCAGCTTAGCCTCATTTTTCCGGTCACGCTGTTCATGGTACGGCAATTCTGTCATGACGCATTACTCCCTTCCGGTATTTTTGACAGCAGCATCTGCTGTGATATTTGTGTCTGGCGTTTCCGGAATTTGCTTTGCATGCTGTTCTGGGGTGCTTTCCCGGGTCAGCTGCAGCTGTAGCTGCTCCAGCTCTGCCTGAAGCCGCACGGTTTCACGGTCCGCTTTTCTCAGCTCCTCCTGCATTTCCCGTTCCTTTGCGATCACGGCCCGTTCCTGCTCCAGCTCTGCCTGCATCCGCACCTGCTTTAACATAGCCTGGGTGTCGGAATCCTTATCGGAAAGCTGCCGCTTCAGATCTGCAAGCAGCATCCGGTCCTCCAGTTTCTGGTTTTCCATTTCGCGGACCTGCTGCTGCGCCTGCGTGGCAATCTGCTCCAGATTTTTCTTCTGTCCGGTTTCATGCTCCAGAGTCTGCTGAAGCTCCCGGATTTTCAGCTGAAGCGCAGCAGCTTCTTTCTGTGCCTGTTCCTCTGATTCTTTCAGGGCGTCATACCGGACCAGTTTTTGCTGAAGCTCCTGATTTTGCAGTTGCAGAATGCGGTTCATTTCTTCACGGTCTGAGGCGGCCTTTTTTGCAGCCTCCATCTGTCCGATGGCATACTGAACCTGTTCCTGCAGATGCTTTTGTTCCTCACGCAGGGCAGTCATGGCAGTATCCGAATCCTTCTTTTCCGTCTCCATGAGTTTAATTTTTTCTCTCAGTTCATCAATCGTCTGATCCTTCCGTTTTAAATCAGACCGGAAGTGTTCCTGTACGCGCAGCTCAGCATTGCTGCTCAGCTCAATGCTGTTGATATATGCCGATAAAATTTCTTTCAGAAGCCGTTCAAAATTTTCTATTTCTACGATACGGCCAGGAGTAGCAGCTTTGGCATTGTTCAGCTCCAGGATCTGCATCAGATGATCAAAGCCCTGCGCCTGGTTCATTCCATGAGAGGTGCAGAACTGGCGGAATGCTTCCGCGGAATCCGGATCAATGCGGAAGTTCACCTGTTTGCTTTCTTTTGTAGTCTTTTCTTCTTTCATGTCTTCATCCTCCTGAAAACAGTATAACACAGGGCAAATACTCCGTCAAACGGAAGTGAAATTCCTGATTTTAAATGATATACTATTCTATACATAGATATGCTATACATAGCACTGTATCATGCGATATCAGATCAAAAAGCGTAGAATAGCAGGCGCGAAAGCATAGAAATAATGTCAGATAAATTTACAAATTATAAATACAATTTGCAATTAAGACTGAAAAACGCTCAAAAAGCAGAACATACATTCGAAATATAGTTCCTATTATTGCGCAAAACCTCTGTTTTACGCAATGATGGAGGAATATTCGCGCTTGTTCATATTGACAGTTAATAACATAATTCATCAGAATATTTGTTTTAATATGAATAATTTACCCTATATTGCACAAATAGTTTTTATCAATCCGTTTTAAAGCATCGATATCGCCTTATGTGTCTGATAAAAAGTAAAAGTAGGGCTTATTACGCAGAATATTTACATTTAAGAAAAAAGTGATTATAATCCTATAGGATGAAATATTCTCAGGAGGAGATACTGAAACGATGTCAATTTTATTTGCGATCATTTTTCTGGTACTGATTTTCAAGTGCGTAGGCCTTGTACTTTCGATCTGCGGAAAACTATTGGGAGCAGTTCTTAGTGTACTCGGATTTATCATTTCCCTGGTGATCGGGGCAGTGGTGTTTGGACTTTCTACCGCATTTGCCATGGTGCTGCTGCTGATTGGAATCGTGTGGCTGGTCATCCGCATCATTCTGTAAGGCAAGGCAGAAAAACAAAGCTTGCATAAAAAGCATCTGCTTGTTTTCAAACATTTGATATCATCTGGTATCATTTGCCGGCCTGAAAAGACAGGCAAACAAAACTAATTATTATAGGAAAGAGTGAAATACGTATTATGAATATCATCGATCGATTTGGAACTGCTGTTGGTAACCAGTCCCTGAAAGATTCGGAAAAAGCCCGCCGTCTTCTTCTTACAGGCTACCGCCTGCAGGAGAAACGGCTTCAGTTTTTTTCAGACCGGGAACTTCCACCGTCCGGCCAGTATGTGGCACGGGTGGTTATGGAAAATATCATTCAGTCTCTGGCAAGACGGCAAAAAGCATTTTAATTTCCTGCGGTGCGCGGCTGGCTCCCTTTG
>ERZ791926.530-NODE-530-length-30846-cov-4.483615_pt1 | contig 30846 bp, 27 predicted proteins | sample MGYA00510131_ERZ791926 | MGnify/ENA primary metagenome ERZ791926 (study PRJEB30046, sample SAMN00792052) | human gut metagenome | study: EMG produced TPA metagenomics assembly of the A metagenome-wide association study of gut microbiota in type 2...
TGGAGTTGGATTTAATACGCCGATTATTATACGTTTTCCTTTTGAAAAGATGGTGCGGGAGAATTCGTCTTACAGTCTGATACGTCTGAATATGGACGAAGCGGTAGTACCGGAAAGCTTCGGGGAACGTGCAATCGGTATTGGCGGTGATATGGCAAAGGTAATTACTGATATAAGGGGGAAAGTATTATGACACAGGATGAGCGAAGAGAATATCTGATTCAGTATCTTTTAAAAGAAGAAATACGGTTTGGCAGACAGCACATCCCGGCAGACAAGGAAGAGCAAGAAAATTTGCTCCGTTCACTTATGAATGTCAGACCGCCAAGACCAGTCAGTGGAGATTTTTTAAAAATACAGGACGAATATCTTATGGAAAGAAATATAGAGCGAGGAATCACAGATGTTGACACGCTTGCACCTGTAAAATCAGATTCGAGATTATATATATGGCAGGGTGATATTACCACTTTGAAATGTGACGCAATCGTAAATGCGTGTAATTCACAGATGCTTGGTTGTTTTTCACCAATGCACGCCTGTATTGATAATTTTATCCATACTTATGCAGGAGTTGAGCTGCGTCTGAAAATGCATGAAATTATGACAAAGCAGGGACATGAAGAGGAAACCGGAAAAGCAAAGATTACATCAGGTTATAATCTTCCAGCAAAATATGTTCTTCACACAGTAGGACCTATCATACAATGGAAAGTTACAAGAGAAGATGAGGCTTTGCTTGAAAGCTGCTACACAGAGTGCTTAAAGCTTGCTGCTGATACAGGAGTGGAATCTATTGCATTCTGTTGTCTGTCTACAGGTGTATTCTGCTTTCCGCAGCAGAGAGCTGCGGAAATTGCAACTAATGCTGTAAAGCAGTATCTTGACAAAGACAGCAGAATCAAAAAGGTGATCTTTAATGTGTTTAAGGACGAAGATTTAAAAATATACAATGGTTTGTTATAAGTGTCTGTTGAAACATCCGAACGCGAGTGGGTTGCAGACACATGATTTCTGTTTATAATATTCCACCAATAATTTCCGTCATCAAACTACAAATCACAATTGACAAATGCCATAAGAATGTTATAGAATAATAACGTTAAAGGCATTGATGGTGCACAGTAAGAAACCAAGTGTTTCCGAATTTCACACCGTAGCTGTATCTCTGAATGCGATGCAACAATCATTTTCATATCATGTATCAGTAGGAGATAACGGAGTCTGCCCGTTACGCAGAGACTTAAGTGCTTATGGTAATTAAGAAGAAGTTTAACGATACCATAGGAATTAGGGTGGTACCGCGAGTATATATTAAGAACTCGTCCCTTTGCGGACGGGTTCTTTTTCTTTTGCCTGAATACAGAAGAAAAAGTAACCTGATCCGAGAATATAGAAAAGATCAATAAAGGAGAACTAAGCAGATGAAAGAGAGATTAGAGGCAATCAAGAAAGCTGCCTTGGAGAAAATCGAGCAAGCAGATGCAATGGATAGTTTAAATGATATCCGTGTATCTGTACTGGGTAAAAAAGGTGAATTAACTCAGGTATTAAAAGGAATGAAGGACGTAGCCAAAGAAGAACGTCCGATCGTTGGACAGATGGTTAATGATACCAGAGCAGTTATCGAAGAAGCATTAGAAAAAGAGATGACTTTATTAAAGAAAAAAGTTCGTGAAGAAAAGATGAAACGTGAAGTTATCGACGTTACATTACCTGGGAAAACTCATGAGAAAGGACATCGTCATCCAAACCAGATCGCACTGGAAGATTTAGAGAGAGTATTTATCGGTATGGGATACGAAGTTGTGGAAGGACCAGAAGTAGAATACGATAAATACAACTTTGAAATGTTAAATATCCCAGCAAACCATCCAGCAAAAGATGAACAGGATACATTCTATATCAACAAAGATATCGTGTTAAGAACACAGACATCTCCTGTACAGGCTCGTATCATGGAAACAGGACAGATGCCAATCCGTATGATCGCACCTGGACGTGTATTCCGTTCTGACGAAGTTGACGCAACACATTCTCCATCTTTCCATCAGGTAGAAGGATTAGTTGTAGATAAAGGAATCACATTTGCAGACTTAAAAGGAACATTAGAGCAGTTTGCAAAAGAATTTTTCGGACCAGACACAAAAGTAAAATTCCGTCCACATCATTTCCCATTTACAGAACCAAGTGCGGAAGTAGACGTTACATGTTTCAAATGCGGTGGTAAAGGATGCCGTATGTGTAAAGGAAGCGGATGGATCGAAATCTTAGGATGTGGAATGGTTCACCCACACGTGCTTGAAATGTGCGGAATCGACCCAGAAGTATATTCAGGATTTGCATTCGGAATCGGTTTAGAGCGTGTCGCATTATTAAAATACGAGATCGACGATATGCGTCTGTTATACGAAAATGATAAGAGATTCTTATCACAGTTCTAAGAGAAACGATAAGAATATTTCGAATAGAGAAGATAGAATAAAGGAGAATAAAAGTAATGGATACACCAATTTCATGGATCAAAGCTTATGTGCCTGATCTTGATTGCACACCACAGGAATATGCAGATAAAATGACATTATCTGGTTCCAACATGGAAAGTGTCACATATTTAGATAAAAACTTAGAAAAGATCGTAGTCGGAAAGATCGAAAAGATTGAGAAACATCCAGATGCAGACAAACTGATCATCTGTCAGGTAAATGTTGGAGATGAAACGGTTCAGATCGTAACAGGAGCACCAAATGTATCAGAAGGAGACTTAGTACCAGTTGTCTTAGACGGTGGACGAGTTGCCGGAGGACATGACGGTGGAAAGAATCCAGAAGATGGAATTAAGATTAAAAAAGGAAAACTTCGTGGAGTAGAATCTTTTGGTATGATGTGTTCTATTGAAGAACTTGGAAGTTCCAGAGATATGTACCCAGAAGCACCAGAATATGGAATCTACATTTTCAATAAAGACGTAAAACCAGGAGATGATGCAGTTGAAGCTTTAGGACTTCGCGATGCAGTTGTCGAATTCGAGATCACATCAAACCGTGTAGACTGCTTCAGCATGATCGGTATGGCAAGAGAAGCAGCCGCTACATTTAAGAAAGACTTCTTTCCACCAGTTGTCACAAAGACTGGAAATGATGAAGATGTCAATGATTACATCAAAGTAAGAGTCGAAGACGAAGATCTTTGCCCAAGATACACAGCAAGAGTTGTAAAGAATATCAAATTAGCACCATCACCAGAATGGATGCAGAGAAGATTAGCTGCGATGGGAATCCGTCCGATCAATAACCTGGTTGACATCACAAACTATGTGATGGAAGAATTCGGACAGCCAATGCATGCATACGATCTTGATACGATCGCAAATAAAGAGATCGTTGTATGTCGTGCAAAAGCAGGAGACAAATTCACTACATTAGATGGTGAAGAAAGAACGATGGATGAAAACGTCCTAATGATCTGTGATGGAGAAAAAGAAATCGGTATTGCAGGTATCATGGGTGGAGAAAACTCTATGGTAACAGATGATATCAAGACATTATTATTTGAAGCAGCATGCTTTGATGGAACAAATATCCGACTTTCTTCTAAGAGAATCGGTTTAAGAACCGATGCATCTGGTAAATTCGAGAAAGGATTAGACCCAGAAAATGCAATGGCAGCGATGGATCGTGCATGTCAGCTGATCGAAGAATTAGGAGCAGGAGAAGTTGTTGGAGGAGCCGTTGATGTTTATCCAAATCCAGTCAAACAGATTCGCCTTCCATTAGAAGTAGATAAAATGAACGCCCTTCTTGGAACAAATGTATCCAAAGAAGAAGTCTTAGAATATTTCGGAAGAATCGACCTTGGATATGATGAAGCAACAAATGAAGTCATCGTACCATCCTTCCGTCAGGACCTTCACCGTATGGCAGACCTTGCAGAAGAAGTTGCAAGGTTCTATGGATATGATAACATCCCAGTTACATTACCAAACGGAGAATCTACAGCCGGTAAGAAACCATTCAAGATCCGTGTTGAAGATGTCTGCAGAAATGTAGCAGAACAGAACGGATTCTGTGGTGGAATGACATATTCCTTCGAAAGTCCAAAAGTATTCGATAAATTATTATTAGCTGAAGATGCAAAAGAACGTCAGGCAATCGAGATTTCAAACCCATTAGGAGAAGATTTCAGTATCATGAGAACAGTTTCCTTAAACGGAATGTTGACATCTCTGTCTACAAACTTAGCACACAGAAATAAAAATGTAAGATTATACGAATTTGGAAATATCTACATTCCAAAAGCATTACCATTAACAGAATTACCAGATGAAAGAATGCAGATGACACTTGGAATGTATGGAGAATGCGATTTCTTCACATTAAAGGGTGTTGTAGAAGATATGCTTGATTCCTTAGGATTAGGTGGAAGATCTGAATATACACCAACAGGTGAACATCCATTCTTACATCCAGGAAGAGCAGCAGATGTGACGATCGATGGAGAAAAAATCGCCTACATCGGACAGATCCATCCAGAAGTTATGGATAACTATAACATGAAAGGTGAAGTCTATGTAGCAGTCATCGACATGCCAACATTAGTACCAAAAGCAACCTTCGACCGCAAATACGAGGGAGTAGCCAAATTCCCAGCGATGAAACGTGACTTAAGTATGGTTATGAAGAAAGACATCTTCGTTGGACAGCTTGAGAAGATCTTCAAAGATAAAGGTGGAAAACTTCTCGAATCCTACGAATTATTCGATGTCTACGAAGGAGACCAGATCGAAAAAGGATACAAATCCGTTGCATACTCTCTGACATTCAGAGCAAAAGACCGTACATTAGAAGATGCAGAAGTTACAAAGATCGTAGATAAGATCCTTGATGAACTTAAGAAATTAGGTGTTGAATTACGTGCTTAATTGTGATCGACAACAAAATAAAGTGAGAATTAAAATCCTCTGGCAGATAATACTGTCAGGGGATTTTCTATAATTTTATTTGTTCGAACCTAAGCCAATAAAACTATTTCTAAAATAATTATTGTTTTTCAATAATTTTCATGCTACAATAAACTTGAAATTATCGAAAAACAATAATTGGAGGTGGAAAGGATGAAATCAAACATAAATAAACTAATCATGATCGAAGTTGTCGTAGGAATCCTTCTTGCGTTCATGGCAAGCGAGATCCTGCATATGACAGAAGCACTGCAGATCATGTATTTACCATTTGAACTCATAGGAAAAGGACTAAGATTTTTATCTCTAAGCTCAGCAATAGGAAATGTCATCGCGATTATCATATACGCAGCCATTTCAATGACACCGGCAAGCTATGTCATCTATCAAAGAAAAAGAGGAAAAACACACAAAGAAGACATATTGCTTGTTGCATTCACAGGGCTATTATTTTATTCCCTGTATATGTTCATCAATCCAGGACTCATGTATCAGAAAATGCCAGACATTTTTTCAATGGACCAAAGCAGTCTGATTGTAATGAAAATTATTTACGCATTTATCATTTACAGTGTCCTGATCATGTGGTTGATCATGAAAGCGATCCGTTTTCTTGGAGATAACAGTCAGAAGAATTGGAAAAGCCGCTTATATTTTGGAATGAAAGGACTGATTGCTGCGCTAGTCAGTTATTACACGCTTTTGATCACATATGCAAAGACATTCGAACTGCTTCATAAGAGCGAAAATAAACTGCAAAATGTATCTTCGATAGAATGGTTTAAATCAGTATTACAGTTATTACCAATCATTATGACAATTCTGCTATTTATCAACATCATTCATGTAGTAAAAGCAATCGAAGATCATAAGGAAGAGCAGCAGATGATGACAGTGGCAAGACTTGCAAGTGTCGCAAAGGTTACTGCAGTGGTTACAGTCATATCAGATTTTATCCTGAATTTTTATCAGTTTTTACTAGGAGTAACCTTACAGAATGTAAATGTTACGTTTGCACCAGATGTATCCATGGAACCGTTGATCATAGCATTTGGAGCATTGATCTTCCATGAATATTTCAAGCGGACTAAACAGTTAAAAGAAGAAAATGACCAGTTTATATAGAAGGAATGATAGTTATGGCAATAAAAATACATTTGGATGACGTCTTAAAAGAACGAAACATGACATCCAAAGAACTATGTAAAAAAGTCCATATTACAGAAGCAAACCTGTCAATCTTAAGAAGCGGCAAGGCAAAAGGAGTGCGTTTCTCAACGATCAATAAGATCTGCTATTATCTTGAGTGCGATGTCGGAGATATCTTGAAATTTGACGGGAGATTGGAGGAAGAAGATGAGTAGGGGAATCAGAAAAACAGGAATACTTATAGCGGTTATGCTTACGGTAGTAGTCTTAACAGGATGCCAGATTGCAAAGAAGGACGAAAGTGGACAGGCGAAGGAAGAATTATATGGAGCTTATGCAGTTGTAGGGGACAGGATACCAGACGGTAAGATAGATGGAGTGAAAGATAAGAAAGGATTTGTGCATTTTAAGAAAGTAAAAGGATATTTTCTATATAAATATATGCCAGAAAAAGATACTGTCAGTATGAATGGAGATCCACAGCTGACACATTTTAATTTCGTATCAAATGTTGATGGACAAATAGATGATAAAAATAATATCACATCGAAGGAAAAAGAACAAAAAGTAAAGGCAACGATGTATATTCAAGAAACAAAAGGCGTAGTAACAACAAGTTTGGGAATGGTTTGTAAAAGATCAGATGGAACAGTTTATTTAAAGAATGCAGATAGATTTAAGGGATGTGCATCAGTGCAAGATTTTGAAAAAGGTCAATCAATGACACTAAACTTTTCATCTGATGTGGGAGATAAAAAAATCAGTTATGAAGTGGAATTTAAAGCAGACCGTGCAGTAAGAAAGATTCAGATCATCGAAATGAACAAAGATGATGTCAAGATCAAAAAAACAGCCTATATTTCACCTAAAATAAAACAATACCAGATGCAAAAAGATACAGCATATGTTATCATAAATGAACAGCTGATCGGTATGAAAGGTCAAATGATCAACAGACAGAAGATATATTCAGCAAAGAAGAATTTCACATATAAATGGAAGCAGCTTGGAGATGATGGAGTATTGACACCGACAGACTTGAAGTTTAAAAAGTAAAATCAGGAGGACAAAATTGAAATATGAAAGATAAGAGAGAATCATTTAACAGCAGATGGGGATTTATCCTCGCCTGCATTGGTTCGGCAGTTGGCATGGGAAATATATGGATGTTTCCGACAAGGGTATCTTTGTATGGGGGAGGTTCCTTTTTGATCCCGTATTTTATCTTTGTTGTTGTGATCGCATCCACTGGTGTGATCGGAGAGATGAGTTTTGGACGTGCGGCACGGTCTGGACCGATTGATGCATTTGGGATGGTCTGTGAGAAGATAGGAAAGAGAAAAGTCGGGGAAGGGTTAGGAATGATCCCAGTTCTTGGTTCTCTTGCGATGGCGATCGGATATACAGTTGTGATGGGGTGGATCTTAAAATATGCTGTTGGAACTTTCACGGGGGCAACACTTGCACCAAAGACGATTGAAGAATTTGGCGGACGTTTTGGAACAATGGCCTCTGCATTTGGAAATAATATCTGGCAGATTCTTGCTTTGATCTTATGTATGTGTATTTTAATCTTTGGTGTAGGAGCAGGAATCGAGAAAGCCAATAAGATTTTAATGCCAATTTTCTTTACACTGTTTGTGATCCTTGGAATCTACGTGGCATTGCAACCAGGAGCAGCAGCGGGATATCAATATATTTTCAGAGTCGATAAGGCGGCCATCTTAGATCCAAAGACATGGATCTTTGCACTAGGGCAGGCCTTCTTCTCCTTATCCGTCGCAGGAAATGGAACATTGATCTATGGATCATATTTATCCGATGAAGAAGACATTCCATCATCTGCGGCAAGAGTTGCATTTTTTGATACGGTCGCTGCGATGCTTGCAGCACTCGTGATCATCCCAGCTATGGCAACAACCGGAGCAACACTGGATCAAGGAGGACCGGGGCTGTTATTTATCTATCTTCCAAACCTGATCAGCTCTATGCCAGGAAGTACGATCATCGCGATCATCTTTTTCGTTGCAGTGCTTTTTGCGGGAATGACATCACTGATCAATCTCTACGAAGCACCAATCGCAACTGTACAGGAAAAACTCCACGTAGGAAGAAAGGCCGCCTGCGTGATCATCGCAGTGATCGGTGTGATCGTCTCCTTATTGATCCAGGGCATCGTATCTGACTGGATGGATATCTTATCCATTTACATCTGCCCACTAGGAGCAGGACTCGCAGGAATCATGTTCTTCTGGATCGCCGGAAAGAAATATGTAGAAACACAGGTAAACAAAGGAAGAGAAACAAAATTTACAAAGATGTATTATCCAATCTGCAAATATATTTATGTATCGATCTGTATTTTGGTATTGATACTTGGAATTGCATTAGGTGGAATTGGGTAATGAATGTAGAATCGTAGTTAAAGTATATCTTAGCTGCGATTTTTTTTCATAGGAAATTTCGATGAAAGCAAACAAATTAAGTTCCAAGAAATCGTACGAAATTACAAGGAAAGAATATTTACATTTAAGAAGATTTTTGCTATGATATAACTATCAAAGTAGAAGTATTGTTGAAACTTATATAACTATAAATGTAGAATAAATAACAAAGATAAAGGGGATTTAGCTATGGAATTAAAAGAATTAACAAGTGCAGAACAGGTTGTGATGAAATGTATCTGGGATTATGGAAAGGATATGCCATTACAGCAACTGATTGAAAATCTAAAACAAGACTATGGAAAAGATTATAAAAGAACAACGATCCGTACATTTGTCCTTCATTTAGAAGAGAAAGGATATGTGACAACATATCAGATTGGGAAATATTCTTATATTAATTATCTGATCGAAGAGCAGGATTATAAAGAACAGGAATTGGAAAAGACAAAGAATTTCTGGTACAAAGAATCTGGATTTGATCTGGTAAAGACATTATATAAAGGAAAATTAAATGAGGGGAAACTAAAGAAACTCAAAAAGTTGTTAGAAGAAATCGATGATTGACAGGAGAAGATATGATAGACATAAGAGAGATATTGGTTAGGGTATTTAGTGCGACATTTTTATCCATGTGCACAGGAAGCTGTATGTTTGTTTTCTGGATGGTACTAAGAAAGTTTTTTGCAGACAGGATTCGTCCAAAAGTCTATGATGTGATATTAAAGATCATTTTAATTGCTTACTATGTTCCGGCAGGATATCTGTTAGTAAATATTTTTTTTGATAATGGGTATGTATTTGATTTTACAGGTACTATCATCAATGCTTTTTATGCTATATCGTTGTTCTGGCTGGCTGGAGCAATTGCAACAGTTCTGAAGTTTGGAGAACGAACTTTCCGAATTAGAAGGGAAAAAGAAAGATGTTTTCCATGTAAGATGTATGTGCAAAAGATCTTTGAAGATTGTAAAAGAGAGCTTGGAATTTGCAGATCAATAGAAGTATTACAAGGATATCGCATTCAGATTCCAATGACAGCAGGAATATTAAAACCATGTGTGTTTTTACCTGTGGAAGATATGGAAGAAGAACAATTAAAAACGTGTATCTACCATGAACTCACGCATTATAAGAAGTACGATATATTTTGGAATTATATAGCATGTCTGATGGTATGTATTCACTGGTATTGTCCATGGATCAGAGCTGTATTTCGCAAGAACGATGAATGGAGCGAGGTGATTTGTGATTTATCAGCAATTGGTTATGTAGGATCAGTAAAGCGTTATTTTACAACGATTTTTGAGATGAGTCAGAAAAGTCAGGGAATCAAAGCATATCGAGCAGCATGTTTGTTTGAAAGCCAAGATAGCTTAGAACAAAGAATCTACTATGCAATGATGTATCGAAAACAAAAGAAGATAAAATATGCTGCGGTGGTTGCAATGACCGTGATATTTTGTGGAATGAGTGTAACCAGTACTTTGGCTGTAAGTAAGGGATATCAAAAAGTATATACAAAATGGGTACAAGAAACGGAAGTAGAAATAGAAGAACCAGATGATGAGGAAGAGGAGAGAATATCGTATGAAGAAAAAATGGGAGTTTTGGAGAATGATAAGAGTGAAACGATAAAGAAGATAAATTTTAAAAAGATGGATGCGATGACATTGGAGACTTATGTAAAGGCAGGAAAAAGGCTTCGATATAAAGGATTAACTCCGAAACGAAATGAAAATATAGAAATTTTTATAACAAGTCAAAAAAAATTTAAGGGAATAAAAGTTGGGATTATTGATTCTCAGAACAGGATTAGATACATACAAGACAGGGAGAAAGATTTAGTTGAATATAAATTTAAGATAGAAAAAGAGGGGAAATATGATGTGTTTATTGAAATGGAGGATAAGAAAGATGTAAAAATTGTTGGAATGATTAATATTGATGATGATTAAAGAAATGGAGGAATAGGAGGAGAAAACGATGATAAAATATATAAAAATAATGGTAACAGTATTTACACTTTTAATTAGTTGTTCAGTGACAAATATATTTGCAAGTGATACGAATGATGTTATAGAAGAAAAGATAGATATATCAGAAAATATTATTGATGAAGTTGGAGAGGAAGACTTTGAACTGTTGTCTAATTCGATAACAGTTAATTGGACAGTGAAAAATGGAGTTAGAAAGAAAACTAAAGAATTTTATAAAAAGAAAGGAAGTAGTATCAATATTAGGTTACAGATAGCTCCAAAAACAAAAATATTCTTGCCTTGTTACAGCCACACATAATAATTTTGGAGGTAATGCGGAATCTGAAGGAATTCAATTAAAGGGAGATTACGTATATTTCGGGATTAGTGATAAACAAAGTAGCGATAAAGCTTGTATTTATTCTATTCCAAAAAGTGCGTTTTAATTTAAGTCCGGCCATGTTAAAATATATAATATAAACACTAATAACTTAAAATTATAAGGAGGCAGCAAGATGGTAAGAAAACGTATGGTATCAACAGTCATGAGCTTAATGATGGCAGCAGCGGTACTGACAACAGTTCCAGTGACTCACAATGTAAAGGCAGCAGAAGCAACGCATGGAGATTATACTTATCAAGTAGAAACACAGGCAGGGAAGCAGTATATCACTTTGACAGATTACAAAGGAAAAGAGGAAAAGATCACACTCCCAGAAGCAATCAATGGGATTGAAGTAACATCTGTTCGATCTGGATTTGGTAAGAATTCAAACTTAAAAAGTATTACATTTTCAAAAAATATACGGAAAAATTTAACAGCATTAAGTGACATTTCAACATTAGAGGAAATTCAGGCATCAAAAGATAATCCAGCATATCAGACAGAAGATGGAATTCTTTATACAAAAGATAAAAAAGAACTGCTTGTTTATCCAAAGTCTAAAAAGACAGAGACATATATTATGCCATCAGAAGTGGAAAAGATTGATGATTATAACTATGTTCTGACACGTTTAAAATACTTAAAGAATCTTATCTTTTCAAAGAATCTGAAAACAATTCCAGAATGCTCAGTGAGCAGTATGGAAAGTGTGGTTATTCCTGATCAAGTGAATAGAATAGAAGAAAGTACATTTTTAGGATGCGAGAACCTAAAGAAAGTAACGTTTGGGAAGAATGTAACATTCATCGGAGATGGAGCATTTGCACAATGTAAAGCGTTAAAAACAATCAAATTACCAAAGAATCTGAAAGAAATTGATAACTCTGCATTTGTAGCTACATCCTTAAAAGAAGTGGCAATTCCTGATTCTGTTGTGAAAATAGGAAGAAGTGTATTTGATAAAAATGTAAAATTAAAGAAACCAGCATATTTAAAGAAGATAAAAGACGGCAGTGTTTATTACGAAGCAAGAGCCACAGTTAAAGTACCTGGCAAAAAAGCTGTCACATACAAAGCATCCAGAATTACAAAGATTAAAGCAAAAACAAGCAAAGTAACGATCAAAAAAGGACAGACAACAAAACTACAGACTAGAGTATACATTTCCAAAAAACTGAAAAAAGGATACTTAGATCCAGAGATCTTAAAATTCACAACATCCAATAAAAAAGTAGTGAAAGTATCCTCAAAAGGAACGATCAAAGGTTTGAAGAAAGGAAAAGCAACGGTCACAGTAAAACTTCGTACAACAGGAAAGACATATAAAGTGAACGTGAAAGTAAAATAGGAAACAATAAAGTAAGGATACATGGTAGAACAGGACATTCCAGCGAAAGCAGGGATGTCCTGTGTTTTCTTATGCAGCATTCCTTGTTATTTGCAATATCAAATGGTAGAATTAGGAATATTCAAAGTGAATCAATCTGTAATATGGAATGGAAAACAATCCGATACAACAAAGGAGAAACGAAACAATCATGCCAGGATACATTTTACATTTAACTGCTGCCCAGATGTTTTTAAAAACACAAAAAGGACAGGAATTTTTAAAGACTAAACAAGATAAAAATGATTTTCTGATCGGAAATCTTCTGCCAGATACAACAAAGATCAAAGCAAGATCCCATTTCAGAGATCCAAAATATCACGACCGCATGATAGAATACCCGGAAACAAGCTGGTTTATCAAGAAATATAAGCATCTTCTATCAAACAGCAGTGTGGTCGGATATCTCTTTCATCTCTACATCGATCGAAGATTTTTCAAATACTATATGCCAAGGATCGTAGAGTTTCGAAATGCACAAGATGAGAGAGAAGAAAGAAGAGATATGGTAAAAGATGTCTTATTAAAACGGACAGGACAAAGATTATCAAAGCAGGATTTTTTCTCAGAGAAATACTACTATGGGGACTACACAAAGATGAATATGTACCTTGTAAATCGTTATCAGATTCCGATAACACTTGATCCCAATATATCAAATCCTGGGATCAAAGAAGTTGATTATGAGGATGTAAAGCAGGTGTTAAAAGAATTAAAAACATATATGAAAGTACCAAAAGATGCAGTAAAGAACGTGAGAGTTTTTGACGTGGAAGATCTTCTTTTCTTTTTGGAAAACGCAGTAGGTGTATTTAAAATCTAAGTTTGGATAACATACAAATACAGGAACTTTTTTGTTATATAACAAAAAAGTTGCAAATATTACAAAAATATGACATAATACCATAGAAATAACTTTATGGAGGACAACATGATGAAAACTGTAAAGGAAATTGTAAAGAGGGAACGTCAAAAGGGAAGAAGACGTGTGGGGATTATGATCGTATTGATCGCTTTATGTGCAACAGCAATTTTCTTTGGAACCAAAGCTTATCACAATTACAAGGAAGAGGAATTCTTCAAGAGTGTGAAAGAAAAAGAAATCAAAGTAACTCCAAAAAGCATAACGCACAAACAGACAGATATCTTTACACAAAGTTATCAAAAAGAAACGGATGATCAGTTGAAAGAATTAAAGAAAGGCAAAAATTATACTTTCAATAAGCCCTTGATCGTCTGGAATGCGTATGGAACATACACAACATCTTTGTACTATTACGCAAAAAATGACCGTGCATCTTATGCAGCATGTACTGTAGAAGCCAACGAAGCAGGTGCGAGTCCATACAAACGTACATTGAAATCCGTATCTGGAAAGAAATATGTGACAACACATGAATATCAGATCAAAGGACTTGTTCCAGGAGCGAAGAATAAGATCACAATGCAATTCTTTAATGAAGATGGAAGAGCTGTCGGGAAAACACATTTCTACGTGACAGCACCGAAAGATGATGTCATTCCTGCAATTCTTAAGAAGAATACAGGGACAAGCAAAGCAAAGATGAGCGATGGTCTGTTTTGCCTGTTTGGACATGATAAAGCGGATGTGTCAAACATCTATCTGTATGATAATAATGGAGTGAGCAGGGGAAGAATGCCTTTGAATAAATATCGTACAGACCGCTTTTTATTTATCAAAGGACAGCTGGTATATTCTTATGACTATAATAAAATTGCATTTACGAATTGTATAGGAAAAGTGACAAGGACCATTGATATTGGAAATTATCAATTTCATCACGATTTTCGTTATGACAAGAAACACGATAAGATCATTTGTCTGGTAAATAATCTGGACAAAGATACGATTGAAGATACGATCGTACAGGTGGATGTAAAGACAGGAAAGACAAGTATGCTCTTTGACTGTGAAAAAATTCTGCCGTTAATGAGAAAACTGGCGATCCAGAGAAAAGGCGGTAGAAATACCTATGGAGGAACTGAACTAGACTGGATACACATTAATTCTTTTGATTTTCTTGATGGTGGTAATAGTTTGGTCTTAAGCAGCAGAGAACAAAGTTCAATCCTTAAGATTAAAAATATTTACACAAAACCAGAACTAGACTATGTGATCCATCGTGGAACAATCTATAATGGGACAGATATTGCCCAATATCAGTTAAAACGAGAAGGAGACTTCGTTGCAAATGCAGGACAGCATACGATCACTGTAGAATATGACGATTCCCTTCCAGAAGGACAATATTATTTATATATGTTTAATAATAACTATGGAAGGGCAACATCTATTCCAACTTTCGACTGGAGTATGTATCCGAATGTGGGAAACTTTAAAAGTGGAACTTCATATTACTCAAAATTTCTTGTAGATGAGAAGACAAGGACTTATAAACTTGCACAGCAATTTAGTTTGCCTTATTCGGCAATCGTAAGCAGTGTGCAGCATTTAGGGGGAAATATTCCGTTTAGTAGTGGAATGAGTAAGACATTTGGAGAGTATGATAAAGATGGAAAATTGATCAAGTCCTTTGAATATGAAGCAGATAAATATTCATATCGCGTGATGAAGTATGAATTTTAAGTTGTAAGTTGGCCAACTGTAGTCTTTCAGTATATGATAAAAAATAAATAAGCAACCGAAAACGCAGCGGTGGAATTTTGCTCACATTTTGAACAAATCGCTGATTCGCCCAATTTCCTACGAAAACTCGCTCTGGAGTTTTGTCTAAGACAAAAGTCTTTGAAGCTCAGACACTCGTCCAATTGGGCTGCGAATTTGTTCAAAATATGGCAAAATTCCAATGCTGCGTTTTCGGTTGCTTATTTATTTTTTATCATATACCTGAAGTCTAAAGTGTGGACAATTACAAGATTGAAAAATTCAAGTGGTGTGTATGGAGGACGGTATTGATTGTAAAATAGGGGATTTTTAAACAGAAGGTAATGTTATTATGCGTCATCATAAACATTCCAACAAATCGATGCTGTTTAAGCCCTTTCATCTTCTGTCAACGAATCCAAAACTTATCAGCCAATACCGTTTAACATACACACTGTATAGTGGTTTGAATCACGTAAATTATTTGAATATTATAAAAAGAGATCATGTGTCGGCAACCGTACGGACACGTCTGCACTTAGCGAGTGGATGGTCGTTAGACCATTCAGGAGCTTAGTACAGTTACGTGGGAGTCCGAACGTGAGTGGGTTGCAGACACATGATTTTTTTTATAATATTCCACCAATAATTTCCGTCTTCAAACTACAAATTACAATTTACAGCCAGTCGTAGTATCAACAATATTCATCAATTGTTCTCCTTCCAGATACCTTTGCAGGTTTCCAGCTACAATATCTACGATTCGATATAAAGTCGCAGGATGATGGAAATCTCCGGCTACGTGTGGAGTTATGATCACATTTTCTACGTTCCATAATTTGTGTTGTGTCTGTAGTGGTTCTGGATCGGTAACATCCAGTCCTGCTCCATAAATCTGTCCTTGGATCAATGCTTCGCAAAGATCCTCTGTATTAACTGCACTGCCTCTTCCTGCATTTAGTAAGATTGCGGTGTTCTTCATTTTTTCAAAACGATCTTTATTGAAGATATTTCGTGTTGCTTTGGAATCTGGAAGTACAGATAATACAACATCTGCTTCAGGCAGCAATTTATCTAGATCATTCATGGTATGGAGTTCATCGATATCTTGTGGTACCTGTCCTGGTCTTCGTTTGATCCCGATGATATGGTAGTCAAAATTTTTCATTAATCTTGCAAAGTATAATCCGATGTCACCGAGTCCCACGATTAGAAGTGTTCCTCCGTATAAGGACATGATACCTCCTTCGTCCTGCCATTCACATTGATTTTGGTTATCTCTGTATAGATGTAATTTCTTTTGCAGGGAAAATAAGACTGCCAGCATATGTTCTGCAACGCTTGGTCCATAGGCCCCTGTGGCATTCGTCAATATTACATCTTCAGGAAGCACGCCTTTCTTCACATAAGGATCAGCCCCTGCTGAATTAAGCTGCAGCCATTCTAAGTTTTTTGCTTCCTGTAAGTAAAATGGATCTACATTTCCAATGATCACATTTGCTTCCTGCACCATTTCCTGAGTCACTTTATCATATGAACTGTATATAAATTTATTGTTTTGAGAATGTTGTTCTAATGTTTTTTTATGTTCGTCTTTTACTGGCATAACAACCAGAATATTTTTATCTTTTTTCATTGATTTACTTAATATCCTCCTGTTTATTTTATACTATTGTAACGCAAGAGTTATAGAAAGAAAACCCTTAAGAATTAAATTCCATGATAGTTTTAAGATGTGATTTATATAGACAAATTTTGTATACATGCCGTATAATAAGAATTATACAAAAACAATAGGAAAAGGAAATATCAATATGAGCGATTTTAAATATGTATTTGGTCCGATCCCATCTAGAAGACTAGGAAGATCCTTAGGTATCAGTCCATTGCCTAAGAAAACATGTAACTATTCCTGTATCTACTGTCAGTTAGGAAGAACCGATAAAATGACAAATAAACGTCAGGAATTTTATAAAACAGAAGATATCATAGCAGAATTTAAACAGTATCTCAAAGACTCTGATAAATTTGATATCGTAACGGTCGTTGGAGAAGGAGAACCTACTTTAGCGGCAAATCTTGGTGAATTAGTAGTTGCACTGAAAGCATTAACAGACAAGCCAGTCGCAGTGATCACAAATGGTGCATTGCTTTCTGATCCACAAGTCAGAGAAGAATTATGTCATGCTGATATGGTATTGCCATCCCTGGATGCTTATAATCAGGAAATTTCCAAGAAGATCGACCGACCTTATGGAACGATCAGATTTGAAGAAGAATTTGAAGGTCTCAAAAAGTTTACGCATATGTATGAAGGAGAGCTTTGGTTAGAGATCATGTTAGTTGACGGGATCAACGATGATGAACAGTCTATTCATGAATTTAAGAAGTTATTAAAAGAATTAAAATATGACAGGCTGTACCTAAATACACCAGTTCGTCCGCCAGCAGAAGCAGATGTGAATGTCGTATCTGAAGAACGCATGCGATATGCGGTTGAGACACTTGGTGGTATTTCGATTGAGATGATGAGTTCTGGTGCATTTTTCAGTGAGATTGAAGATGACTATGAAGCGGTTAAATCCATTATCGGAAGACATCCTATGAATCAGTTTGAAGTACGAGGATTCTTAGAAAGCAGAGATGTAAAAGATCCAGAAGCGATGATGGAACAGATGAAAAAAGATGAGGCGATCCATGTGATCGATTACAAAGGAATCCTGACGTTCCGTTTAAAATAGTACAATGATCGGATTATAAAAAGGAGAAACAAAATGAAGCATAGTGTAAAAAGAGTGGCAGCAATTCATGATCTGTCTGGTTTTGGAAGAGCTTCGTTGACAGCGATCATTCCCATCCTTTCATCCATGGGAGTGCAGGTCTGTCCATTGCCGACAGCGATCCTTTCCAATCATACTGGGGGATTTGATACCTTTAGTTTTGTAGACTTTACAGATCATATGCAGGACTATATCGATCATTGGAAAGAGCTAAATATCGATTTTGACTGTATTTATTCTGGATTTTTAGGATCTGAACGTCAGATTGAGATCGTTTCCGGATTTATTGATGATTTTGGAACAGAGGATAATATGGTTGTGATCGATCCAGTCCTTGGAGATAATGGAAACTTGTATTCAACGATGGATCAAGGATTAGTTGAAGGAATGAAACGTCTGGTAACAAAAGCTGACATTATTACACCCAATTTTACAGAAGTAAGTCTTTTATTAGGGAAAGAATACAAACAGACAACAACCGATGAAGAGATCAAAGAATGGGTAAAACGTTTGTCTGATATGGGACCAGATATCATTGTTGTGACAAGTGTTCCAGATAAAGAGAAAGATAAAGATTCTAATGTGATCGCTTACGATAGAACTTGTAATACATATTGGAAGATAAAATGCCGTTATATCCCAACATTTTATCCGGGAACAGGAGATGCTTATACTTCTGTTATGATAGGAAGCCTGTTAGACGGAGACAGTCTGCCAATCGCACTGGATAAGGGTGTGCAGTTTATCACACAGGCGATCAAAGCAAGTTATGGATTTGATTATCCAAACAGAGAAGGAGTATTGCTTGAGAGAGTATTGGAAGTATTGAAAATGCCGGTAGTTTTAGGTGGATATGAAATGATCTGATATCGAAAGCTAAAAAAGGAGGTGTCTGACATGTTTTATTTACTAGACCCAGAAAAATGGGAACGACAGAAACATTTTGAATATTATATGCAGATGATACCATGCGGTTATACTGTTACAGTACGTCTAGATGTGGAAAATCTGTATCAGCAGGTCAAAAAATGTGGATTAAAGTTTTATCCAGCATTTATTTACTGCACAGGAAAAGTTGTCAATGAGAAAAGAGAATTTAAAATGGGAGTCGATCAGGAAGGAAGACCTGGTTATTTTGATGTGATGCATCCAAACTTTACGATCTTTCACAAAGATGACCATACATTTTCAGACATCTGGTCTTATTATGATGATGATTTTCAGACATGCTATCAAAACATTATAAATGATATGGAAACATACAAAGATGTCAAAGGACCCAAAGGAAAAGAAGGGCAGCCGCCAAACTTCTTTTGTATCTCCTGTGTGCCATGGATGGATTTCACAGGCTACAGCACATGGGTGCCAACCGGAAGACCAAATCTATTTCCGATCATTACATTTGGAAAATATGTGGAAGAAGAGGGCAGAAGAAAGCTGTCTGCTGCTTTGACGATATCTCATGCATCCGCAGATGGATATCATGCTAGTATGTTCTTTGAAAGACTGCAGGAAGTATTAGATGAATTTGTAATTGATCAGTAATTGATGCATTGATCAAAGTTTATAATTCATTTTTAAGTGAAAAAATCGATGATTATAATAGCAGCATGTATTATGAAAATCCATTTTATTTATTTCCCTTGCAAAAATCCAGCCGAAGTAGAAGCGGACAACTTCTCCAACATTGATGAAATTTCCTCCTCAGATTCCTTAAAACCACCCGTGATCCACTGTCGGATCACAGCCATGCATCCGCTCACAATATAAATATGCAAAGAAGACAAAGCCTCCGCATCGTAATCAGGCCGGCGGCTCTGCCACAGTGGCATGGTCCAGTGTTGGGTGGCAAGCAGAAGTTTATTCTGGAATCCAGGATCACCATGGTCGGAGAACAACAATCTTATCAATTGTTTATGCTCACTGATATAAAAGATAATAGAATTCATCAATTGAGAAATCGAATTTTCCTTCTCAAACTGGATCATATCTTCTTCCAGTGTATTTAAAATCTCATCTTCTATAGACTCCAGAAGATCCATCGGGTTGGAATAATAAGTATAAAATGTACTGCGGTTAATATCCGATTTCTCACACAAACGGGAAACGGATATTTTCTGTATCGGCTGTTCTTTTAATAAATAAAGCAGGCTCTCTCTGAGCGCACGTTTTGTTTTCAAAATACGACGATCAGTTTTCTTCTCTACCATATCAAAAACTCCTTTAAAATCATATAAAAAAGATAATCTACAAAACAATAAAAAATGTTCGATAACCACCAAAAACACTATTTTGGTGGTTGTTGTATACACATACATTTATTATAATATACATATGAATGAAAAACAACAGTTGTATGATAAAAGGAGGCACAAACATGAACCGGCAAGATTTTTATGATGGAAAATTATTTGATGCATATCGTTATATGGGTGCACATAAAGACGGTGATAAGATTCGTTTTGTAACCTATGCACCAAGAGCCTCCAGGATATCGATCATTGGGGAGTTTAATAACTGGAATGAAGAATTTATGGAACAAGACGCACAAAGTGGTTTCTTTTTATTCTACTCCGACAAAGCTAAAGAAGGTCAGATGTACAAATATTGCATCTACGGACCAGATGGCAATCGGCAGGAACATTGCGATCCTTACGGATTTGAGATGGAACTAAGACCAGGAGCATGTTCGATCATCAGAGATATCACAACATACAGATTCAATGACAGATCATGGATGCAGATGAGAAGTGTTGGAATGGAAGATGCCATCAATATCTATGAGATGCATATGGGTTCATGGAGAATGAATAAGAAAGATGAGAATGGCTGGTATCAGTATGATGAGATTGCCAAGATGCTCGTTCCATATCTAAAACAAAATAATTATACCCATGTAGAATTAATGCCACTGTCAGAACATCCATTTGATGGATCATGGGGATACCAAAACACTGGATTTTTTGCACCAACGAAACGTTATGGAACTCCAGATAAATTAATGAAATTTGTTGATATGATGCATCAGGCAGGGATTGGAGTCATTATGGATTTTGTGCCAGTTCATTTTGCAGTAGATGGATATGGACTGAAATTATATGATGGAACTCCATTATATGAATACGATAATAAAGATACTGGAGAGAGTGAATGGGGAAGTTGCAACTTTATTCATTCCAGAAGAGAAGTTCAGTGCTTCTTGCAATCAGCGGCCAACTATTGGCTGGAAGAGTATCATTTTGATGGAATCCGTATGGATGCAGTGAGCCGCCTGATCTACTGGCAGGGAGATGAAAGCAGAGGAGTCAACGATACAGCGATCGACTTCTTAAAAGCATTCAATTTAGGTTTGAAACAACGTCATCCAACCGCCATGCTGATCGCAGAAGATTCTACTGCTTATCCAGGTGTGACAGAACCTGTATGGAAAGGTGGGTTAGGATTTGATTACAAATGGGATTTAGGATGGATGCACGATACTCTGGAATATTTTCAGACTGGACCAGAATATCGAAGTCGTGATTATCACAAACTAACATTCTCTATGGTGTATTTCTGGAATGAACGTTATATGCTAGAATATTGTCATGATGAAGTTGTACATGGCAAGGCAACGATTTTACAGAAGATGTATGGGAATTATGAAGATAAATTTCCACAGGCAAGGGCTATGTATATGTATATGATGATCCATCCAGGAAAGAAATTAAACTTTATGGGGAATGAATTTGGACAGATCAGGGAATGGAGCGAAGCACAGGAACAGGATTGGATGATCTTAAAATATCCGATTCATGATGCCTTCCATAAATATATGGTCAAATTAAATGATATTTACAAGAAGGAAAAAGCTTTCCATTATGATTATCATAGAGAAAACTTTGAATGGCTGGACTGCCATCAGGAAGAACGATGTATTTATGCGATCGGAAGAAAAACGGCAGATCACATGATCGTTGGAATCTTTAATTTCTCTGATAAAGAGCAGAAAGATTATAAATTAACGATCAAAGGACACCATACGAGAAGAACATTGTTACATACTGAATGGGAACAGTATGGTGGAACGATGAAGAAACGTAAAGAAAATATTCATCTAAAGAAAAAAGGAAAAGACAGTGAGCTTACGATCACACTTCCAAGATACAGTGGAGTTTTATTAAAACTAACGAAGAAAGAATAAGACAGAAATTTTGAGTAAAAGGAGATAATATCATGAAAATATACGATTTAGTAATCATAGGTTCAGGACCAGCTGGAATGTCTGCAGCAATCTATGCACAGAGAGCAATGCTTGATTTTGTTATGCTCGAGAAAGAATATATGCCAGGAGGACAGGTTGTACAGACTTATGAAGTTGATAATTATCCTGGAATTCCAAAGACAAATGGAATGGATCTTGGATTAAAATTTTCAGAGCATGCGAAAGAACTTGGTGCTAAAAGTATTACAGCAGAAGTTAAAGAAATCTATGCAGACGAAGAAATCAAAGAGATCATGCTTAAGAATGGAGATACATTAAAAACAAGGACGATCATTCTTGCAACAGGAGCAGTTCATCAGACTTTGGGAATAGAAGGAGAAGAAAAATTAAAGGGAATGGGAGTATCTTATTGTGCAACATGTGATGGAGCATTTTTTAGAAATAAGGTAACAGCAGTTGTTGGTGGTGGAAATGTTGCATTGGAAGATGCAATATTCTTAAGCCGTATGTGTAAAAAAGTTTACCTGATCCATCGAAGAGATGAATTTCGTGGTGCAAAGATTCTTCAAGATGAAGTAAAGAAGAATGACAAGATTGAAATCTTATGGAACACGATCGTGACAAAAATCGATGGAGATGAGGTTGTGGAGAGACTTCATATACAAGATGTAGATAACCATGTGGATAAGTTACTAGATGTTGATGGAATCTTTATCGCTGTGGGGACAAAACCAGCTTCCGAGCTTTTATCTGGAAAGTTATCAACAGACGAAAAAGGATATATTATCGCAGGAGAAGACGGTGTTACAAATATTCCGGGAATCTTTGCTGCAGGGGATGGAAGAAGCAAAAATCTTCGTCAGGTGGTGACGGCGGTGTCAGATGGTGCCAACTGTGTGTATTCAGTCGAGCGATATCTTCAAAATGCCTAATTTTCAGACAATTTAAGCTATTTTTATATAGTGACTCATAAATTAAAAATCAACCGCTTTTTGTCGATTTGTGCTAGTTGTATAACAAAAAGCAGGTTGATTTTTTTATGGAAAAATTACACACATATTGCTAACAAAATACCCACAAAGTTATCAACATACAGAAATGGCATATTTTAGCCAAAAATGAGTTACCCACAGAGTTATCCACATTATCCACATCCACAATTCGACAAATAATAATTGTGGATAACTTCAAAAAGAAACATATGTTTTGTTTACTATTTATAAAAAGATTTTGTTTTCTTAATCAGAATTATATGTTATAATGAATTCATACAAAAAAGGTAAAGGAGATGGGAGCCATGAAATTCATTATTAGTGGAAAGAACATTGAAGTTACAGAAGGTATCAAAGCAGCAATTGAAGAGAAACTCGGACGTCTCGACAAATATTTAGTAGACGATACGATCGTGAATGTAACTTTAAGTGTTCAGAAGGGAAGACAGAAGATAGAAGTTACCATTCCTATGAAAGGGCACATTATCCGTGCTGAAGAAGGCAGTGAAGACATGTATGTATCTATTGACCTGGTAGTAGATGTGATCGAACGCCAGATCCGCAGATATAAAACAAGACTTATGAATCAGAAATATGATGGAACAAGCTTCAAACAGGAATTTATGGAGCAGGAAGACGATGTGGAAGATGATGAGATCAGAATCATCCGAAGCAAGAAGTTTGCTATCAAACCAATGGATGTAGAAGAAGCTTGTGTACAGATGGAATTATTAGGACATGATTTCTTTGTATTCCGCAATGCTGATACATTTGAAGTCAATGTTGTATACAAGAGAAAAGGAAATACATACGGACTGATCGAACCTGAATTTTAGAAGATCGGAAGATGGAGGAGATCCTTATGACAAGGATCTCCTTTTTTCATACTTTTTTTTATAAAAAATTCAAAATTTATTGAGAATTTTTACAATTAGTTAACTTGCACCTTATAATGTTAAGTGTTACAATAGCAAAGACTATATAATAGATATAAGACTATCTTGATATCAGATGTCAGAGACAGAACGATCACAAGATGGAACAATCATAAAAAGAAACTTAGGAGATTATTTATGGGTTTATTTGATAAAGTATTTGGTTCTCACAGTGATAAGGAACTAAAACGAATCAGCAAGACAGTTGACAAGATCGAAGCACTCGATGAGTCCATGCAGAAATTGTCAGATGAGGAACTAAGACATAAGACCGTTGAATTTAAAGAAAGACTTGCAAATGGAGAGACATTAGATGATCTGTTACCAGAAGCATATGCAACAGTAAGAGAAGCCAGCAGCCGTGCGATCGGTTTAAAACATTACCGTGTACAGCTGATCGGTGGTATCATCCTGCATCAGGGACGTATCGCAGAGATGAGAACTGGTGAAGGTAAAACTTTAGTATCCACGTTACCTGCATATTTAAATGCGCTGGAAGAAAAGGGCGTTCATATCGTAACAGTCAATGATTATCTGGCAACTCGAGATGCCGAGTGGATGGGAAAAGTTCATAATTTTCTTGGATTAACTGTTGGCGTTGTTACAAATGATATGGAGAATGATGAACGCCGTGAAGCATATAACTGTGATATTACTTATATTACAAACAATGAATTAGGATTTGACTACTTAAGAGATAACATGGTTATTGAGAAAGAAGATCTTGTACAGAGAGATCTTCACTATGCGATCGTCGATGAGGTCGATTCCGTACTGATTGATGAGGCAAGAACACCACTGATTATTTCCGGTGAAAGTGGTAAGTCTACAGAATTGTACCGTGCATGTGATATCTTAGCCCGCCAGATGGAACGAGGAAGTTCTGATGGTGAATTATCCAAGATGGATATCTTAATGAACGAGGATATCGAAGAAGATGGAGATTTCCTTGTCAATGAAAAAGATAAACAGATCATGTTGACTGCAGATGGCGTGAAGAAAGTCGAGAAATTCTTCCATATCGAGAATCTTGCAGATCCAGAGAACCTTGCGATCCAGCACAATATCATCTTAGCACTTCGTGCACATAACTTAATGTTTAAAGACAAAGACTATGTAGTAAAAGATGATGAAGTATTGATCGTCGATGAATTTACAGGACGTATCATGCCAGGAAGACGTTATTCTGATGGTTTGCATCAGGCAATCGAAGCGAAGGAAAATGTAAAGGTTAAGAGAGAATCCAAAACTCTTGCAACGATCACGTTCCAGAACTTCTTCAATAAATATGACAAGAAAGCAGGTATGACAGGTACTGCACTTACAGAAGAACAGGAATTTAGAGAGATTTATGGAATGGACGTTGTTGTGATCCCAACAAACAAACCAGTTCAGAGAATCGATCATGATGATGCGATCTACAAGACAAAACGTGAGAAGATGAATGCTGTTGTCGAAGATATCATTGAATCTCATGCAAAAGGACAGCCTGTTTTAGTTGGTACGATCACCATCGAGATGTCTGAAGAATTAAGTGCAATGCTTAAGAAACGTGGAATCAAACACAACGTACTGAATGCGAAATTCCACGAGAAAGAAGCAGAGATCATCTCTCACGCAGGTGAGATCGGTGCCGTAACGATCGCTACGAACATGGCTGGTCGTGGTACTGACATCGTGCTGGAAGATGGTGTTGCAGAACTTGGCGGATTAAAGATCATCGGTACAGAACGTCATGAATCCAGACGTATCGATAACCAGTTACGTGGTCGTGCTGGACGTCAGGGAGATCCAGGTGAATCTAAGTTCTATTTATCACTGGAAGATGATCTGATGAGATTGTTTGGATCTGAAAGAATGATCAGTATATACAATGCACTGGGAATTCCAGAAGGAGAAGAAATCCAGCATAAGACAATCAGCAAGACGATCGAGAAAGCCCAGAAGAAGATTGAGAATAACAACTTTGGTATTCGTAAGAATCTGTTAGATTATGATAGAGTCAACAATGAACAGAGAGAAGTTATGTACAAAGAACGCCGCCGTGTTCTTGACGGAGATGACATGAAAGAATCTGTTTTAGGCATGATGAAAGAAACAGTTGCAAATCATGTATATCAGGTGATCAGTGATGAGCTTCCACCAGAAGAGTGGGATCTGGCATCACTGAATGCAGAGTTGCTTCCAATTGTACCACTGAATAAGATCGTATTAACAGATGCAGAGAAATCTTCTGGTAAAGTTGATGATCTGGTAGCAAGATTACAGGAAGAAACAGTTGCATTATATGAACAGAAAGAAAAAGAATTCGAAGACTTTGATCTTCGTGAGATTGAACGTATTATCTTACTGAAAGTCATCGACCGCAAGTGGATGGATCATATTGATGATATGGATCAATTAAGGGAAGGAATTGGTCTTCAGGCATATGGACAGAGAGATCCAGTTGTTGAATACCGTATGGCTGGATTTGAGATGTTCAATGATATGACAAAGGCAATTCAGGAAGAGACAACAGGTGCACTGTTCCACGTACAGGTTGAGCAGAAGATCGAGAGAGAAGAAGCTCCAAAGATCACTGGAACAAACAAAGATGCAGAAGTTGAGAAGAAGCCTTATGTAAGAAAAGGAGCAAAAGTCGGCAGAAATGATCCTTGCCCATGTGGAAGTGGTAAGAAGTATAAGAACTGCTGCGGAAGGAATAAATAAGGAGTTTTTTATCAATGATTGAAGCAGAACAATTAAAATATAAATTAAACTCTTTTCAGGAACCACTAGAAGATCTTAGTGGTTCCCTTGCGTTAGAAGCAAAAAAAGAGAGAATTGATCAATTAGAACTGAATATGGAAGAACCAGGATTCTGGGATAATGTTGAGGAATCCCAGAATGTTATGAAAGAAGTCAAAAGCCTGAAAGGTGTCGTGGAAGAATATGATGGTCTGAAAACAAAATATGAAGATATCGAGACTTTGATCGATATGGCAGAAGAAGATGAAGATGCCGATCTGATCGAAGAAGCCACTGCTTTGATGGATGAATTTGAAAAAACATATGAGGAATTACGTATTTCAACACTGCTAACAGGTGAATATGATAAGGATGATGCAATTCTTACACTACATGCAGGGGCAGGTGGAACAGAGTCTTGCGACTGGGCAGGAATGCTATACCGTATGTTCACAAGATGGGCAGGAAAGAAAGGTTATGGAACAGAAGTTCTTGATTATCTTGATGGGGATGAAGCAGGAATCAAATCTGTTACTGTGAAGATCACGGGAATGAACGCTTATGGATATTTACGATCTGAAAAAGGTGTTCACCGTCTTGTCCGAATTTCTCCATTCAATGCAGCAGGAAAACGACAGACATCGTTTGCATCCTGTGATGTAATGCCAGATATCAAAGATGATATAGAAGTTGAGATTGCAGATGAAGATATCCGGATCGACACATATCGTGCAAGTGGAGCTGGTGGACAGCATATCAACAAAACAGATTCCGCAATCCGTATTACGCATTTACCAACAGGAATCGTTGTACAGTGCCAGAATGAGCGTTCACAGCACAAGAACAAAGATCAGGCAATGAAGATGTTAAAGACAAAACTGTATCTGTTAAAACAGCAGCAACATTTGGAAAAATTATCAGATATCCGAGGTGATGTTGGGGATAATGGATGGGGAAACCAGATCAGATCCTATGTCCTGCAGCCTTATACAATGGTAAAAGACCACAGAACAAACTTTGAAAGCGGAAATCCAAGCGCTGTATTAGATGGGGATCTGGATGGATTTATGAATGCCTATCTTGCATGGGATAACAACAGTAAGAAGGAAGAAAATTAAACAGAAAACTTCCGGTCAGATCATGTATTTATTTTAAAAACAAATTTTCTATTGCATCATAAAAATATCTGTGGTAGTATTTTGTGCAAAGACAACTGTACACCACAGAAAAACAAAAGGAACCAGACATGAAAGAAACCAACTATTATGTAATTAAAAAGAAAGCAGTTCCAGAAGTGTTGTTAAAGGTGTTAGAGGTCCAGAAACTGTTAGATTCAAAGAGAGCAGTTTCTGTATTAGAAGCTACAGAGAAGGTGGGAATCAGTCGAAGTTCTTATTACAAATATAAGGATGATATTTTCCCATTTTATGCTGGTAAGAAAGGACGTAGTATCACATTCGTGATCGAAGTCGATGACCAGCCTGGCGTTATGGCCTCGATCCTTAATATTTTTGCACTTTATAAGGCAAATATCCTGACGATCCACCAGAGTATTCCAATTAATGGAAAGGGACTCTTAACAGTCAGTGTTGACATCGAAGACAGCGAGACGGATGTCTCGGCTATGATTCAGGATGTTGAGAAGATAGAAGATGTATCTTATGTAAAAGTAATTGCAATGGAATAGATGTATAAATATACATGACACATTTTTGGAGGACAGAATGAAATACGTTATTGTTTTAGGAGATGGAATGGCTGACGAGCCAATCGAAGCAGCAGGTGGGAAGACACCACTTCAGTTAGCAGACAAACCAGTGATGGATGAGATGGCGAAAGTTTCCGAACAGGGAATCGCTTATACAGTACCATCCAATTTACCAGCAGGAAGTGATGTAGCCAATCTTTCTATGTTAGGATATGACCCACAGGTTTATTATTCCGGAAGATCACCCCTTGAGGCATTAAGCATTGGTGTTGATATGAAAGATACAGATATTGCACTTAGATGTAACGTTGTAACCGTATCTGAAGACGAAGATTATGAAGATAAGACGATCATCGACCACAGTGCAGGAGAGATTACTTCTGAGGAAGCAGCGATCCTGATCGAAGCTGTGAGAAAAGAATTAGAAGATGATGAATATAAATTTTATCCGGGAGTCAGCTACCGCCATTTAACGATCTGGGATCATGGAGAAGTAGTCGAACTTGTACCACCTCATGATGTTTTAGGACAGAAGATCGGGCAGTATCTTCCAAAGCAGGAGAAGCTAAAAGAGATGATGGAAAAGAGTTTTGATATCTTAAATCATCATCCGATCAATGAAGCAAGAGCTGAGAAAGGCTTGAATAAAGCAAACAGCATCTGGTTTTGGGGAGCAGGGACGAAACCGGCACTGGACGATTTTAAAGAGAAGACTGGAATGAATGGAGCTATGGTATCTGCCGTCGATCTGTTAAAAGGAATCGCAGTTGGAGCAAACATGAGAAATCTTGATGTAGAGGGTGCCAATGGCGGTCTTGACACGAATTATCATGGAAAAGCGATGGCAGCAGTTGAAGCACTACTTGAAAAAAATGATGATTTCGCTTATATTCATGTAGAGGCACCTGATGAGATGGGTCATCAGGGAAGTCTTGAGAATAAGATCAAAGCAATCGAACATCTTGATAAAGAAGTTGTGAAGGTTGTCAAAGAAGAACTTGAGAAAGCTGGAGAGGATTTTAGAATTCTGATCGGACCGGATCATCCGACACCAATTGCGATCCGTACCCATTCCAAAGAACCGATACCATTTATGATCTACGACAGCACGAAAGATTATGAAGGTCAGGAAGAGTACAGCGAAGAAGCAGCGAAAGAGACAGGAATTGTCATTTCTCACGCTTATGATTTAATGAATCGGTTATTACAAAAATAAGAGAAATAATTTTAGGAGGCACAAGATGCTAGTAGTTAAGAAATTTGGTGGTACTTCTGTAGGAAATAAAGATCGTATCATGAACGTTGCAAAAAGATGTATTGAAGATTACAAAAAAGGAAATGATGTTGTTGTTGTCTTATCAGCAATGGGTAAGATGACAGATGAACTGATTGCAAAAGCAAAAGAGATCAATCCTAATCCATCCAGAAGAGAGATGGATATGTTATTAACAACAGGAGAACAGACTTCTGTATCATTAATGGCAATGGCAATGGATTCTCTTGGAGTTCCTGCTGTTTCCCTAAATGCATTCCAGGTAGCAATGCATACAACTTCTGTATACAGTAATGCAAGAATCAAAAGAATCGATACAGACCGTATCATGAATGAATTAGAACAGAGAAAGATCGTAATCGTTACAGGATTCCAGGGAGTTGACCAGTTCGATAACTACACAACACTTGGACGTGGTGGATCTGATACAACAGCTGTAGCACTGGCAGCAGCGTTACACGCAGATGCATGTGAGATTTATACAGACGTAGACGGAGTCTATACAGCAGACCCAAGAAAAGTATCAGAGGCTAAAAAATTAAATGAGATCACATATGATGAGATGTTAGAAATGGCAACACTCGGAGCAGGAGTACTTCATAATCGTTCTGTAGAACTTGCTAAGAAACATGGAGTTGCCTTAGTTGTTAGATCAAGTCTTACAACAGAAGAAGGAACTGTCGTAAAAGAAAGCGTAAAATCAAGAGACAACGAGATCAGCGGTGTAGCAGGAGATGATGATGCAGCAAGAATCGCAGTTATGGGAATCGAAGATACACCAGGTATGGCATTCAAGATCTTCAATGTATTAGCAAAGAAAAATGTAAACGTAGATATGATCTTGCAGTCAGTTGGACATAATGACAAGAAAGATATCTCCTTCACAGTCAAAGAAGAAGAATTAGATATCGCAGTTAAAGCATTAGAAGATTACCTTCCAGACAGCTATTATGAAGAGATCAAAGCAAGCAAAGAAGTTGCCAAAGTATCAATCATCGGAAAAGGATTATTAAACCACTATGGAATGGCAGCTCGTATGTTTAACGCTTTATATAAAGCAGATGTAAACATTCGAATGATCTCTACATCTGAGATCCGTGTTACAGTGCTTGTAAACCAGGAAGATATGGTGAAAGCAATGAATGCAGCACATGAAGAATTCGAGATGTAAAATTTAATTTTGTAAGTTGGCCAACTGTAGATTTCAAGTATATGATAAAAAATAAATAAACGATCGGAAGAGCAGCTAGAGAATTTTACTCACGTTTTTTACAGATCGCTGATCCGCCGGCTTTCC
>ERZ791926.564-NODE-564-length-28931-cov-2.954737_pt1 | contig 28931 bp, 28 predicted proteins | sample MGYA00510131_ERZ791926 | MGnify/ENA primary metagenome ERZ791926 (study PRJEB30046, sample SAMN00792052) | human gut metagenome | study: EMG produced TPA metagenomics assembly of the A metagenome-wide association study of gut microbiota in type 2...
CGAGAAATATCGGAAAAGGAAACAAAAGAAAAATAATATAAGATTTAGAACATGAATGTTGAAAATATCGTACTTTTATAATATAATTATACCAAACATATGTTTAGCTGTAAAGGAGATACATTATGCGAAAGAAAGATAATACAGATTATTATATAAACCGGCATAGTTGCTTTTTATTGCAATACTATATCGTGTTTGTTACGAAATACAGACATCCAGTCTTAACAGGCAAAGTAAAAGATGTTGTTTATAGAACATAGGAGTGTCAATTATGTTAAAAAGAAATACTAAAACAGATTCAGAAAATGATAAAAATTATCTAACGGTTGAAGAGTTCAATGCAATCCGAAGAATGGATTTTCCAAAAGACTTTTTGGATTTCTTGGAGATTGGATTCAGAACTGGATTAAGAGCTGCCGATATTTTGAATCTAAAGAAAGAGAATATCGTACTGACAAAAAATGATGATGATTCTCTAACTGGACGGATTCATGGAACTGCTTTAAAGACAAAATCACAGACTCAGATCAATATTAGATTGGATCAAAAATTATTATCCATTTTGAAAGATCGTTTGGAGAATACAAAATCAGATTTTTTGTTTTCTAATAAATCTGGAGATCCTTATACAATTGAATACTTTAAAAAATATTTCCGAAAAGCATTTGATCAATTATATCCAGATGTGAAGTTTCATAAAAGCATTCATGCGATACGTTCAGGAAATCGTAAATTCTTGGAAATGCACAATGTAAATCATTCTGAAATCGAATTTCGACAATGCTTAACAATATACGGACCTACATACACATTCATGGTAGAACAATCTGCATCTGTTGATGTAATTAACAAATATCTGAAATAAAGGAGAATAATTATGTATTCATTGAATCAGGAGAAACCATGGTATCTTAGTGACGAATGGTATGTTACCGTAGAAGAATTTGATGCAATTCGAAGAATGAATTTTCCAAAAGATTTCATTGATTTCTTCGAAATAGCTTTTCGAACAGGATTACATGAAAAAGATATTCTAAATTTGAAAAAAGAAAATATAACTCTTGTAAAAGATGAAAATAACAATATTGTCAGCGGTCGAATTTATGGAAGCTCTATAAAATTTAAGACTCCCATTAATGTTAAGTTAGATCAAAAATCTTTATCCATTTTAACAAATCGAATGGAAAGTACGAAAATAGAATTTTTGTTTGTCAATGAATTAAATCATCCTTACTCTATTCTATATTTCCAAGAATATTTTTATAAAGCATTCGAGCAATTATATCCAGACAAAAAGGTGTGTAAACACATGTATTCAATTCGAGCAGGAAACCTTAAATTTTTGGAGAGTCATAATGTAAAATATTTTGAAATTAAGTTTCGACAACGAATGAATACACATGATCCCGTACATTTTTATATGGAAGACCAATCTGCATCTATTAATGCAATTAACAAATATCTGAAATAATATAAACACAATTGTTGCATCATTTGTTGCAACATATCCATAGGAACAGCAACTTTTTCGCTGTTCTTTTTTTATTATTTTTTCCATCTTTCATATTTACCATGTAGAACATGACGAATAAAGAGAAAGGAGAAAATGATACAGTAAAAATTGTTTTACGATTAAGATTTTACACAATACACGAATTTCGTATTGCAACCTCATATCTTTTTAATGTACAAAAGAGTGACTTTTGATGAGCATCACATCTAACAGTTTTCTCTTTAAGAAATGCTACGGTTATGGATGATCCCGCGGTCTTTGGACTGTTGGATCGTTATTTTTATCGAGAAATATCGGAAAAGGAAACAAAAGAAAAATAATATAAGATTTAGAACATGAGGATAAAAAAGGAAATTTTACGACTTCAGGAACGACAAAGAATGTTTTTACAATTGGTAGAGTGACAAAAAAAATACAGAAGATCTTTGTGCAAGATGTCGAAAAAAATGAAAGTGATTGAAATGAATATATGATATTTGTATAATCAACTTATATAAAACTTAATCAATGGGGAGTTATCTATCTTTCAGAAGAAGCAGAATCTGTCTTAGATGGAAATGATCAAAATAAGGGTGAGGAAACATAGAAAACAGCCAATAGAAAAGCATAGGAGGATGTTTATGAAAAGATATGCAAAGATCTTTGTCAGTTGTCTGTTGACCTTTACGATGGTTTTTACATCCGTGCAATGGTCTGCGATCGTGAATGAAACGACTGTGGTAGGAGCAGCAGAAACGGTACCGAAAGAGAAGAAAGAAGTTGTTGAAGAAGAGAGCACAAAAGATTCGACTACTTTCCAGATGAAAGATGGAAAGAAACAGACGGTCTTTTACGGACAGGATGTTCGGTTTGAAGATGAGAATGGAGATCTTCAGGAGTACGATCCAAGTCTTGTCAGGGTAACGGGATCAAAGAGTGAGCAGGGTGAGGATCTGAAGGGTTATCAGTATGAAAATAAAGAAGGAGATAAAAAACATTATCTTCCCAAAGATCTGTCCGAAGAGACACCGGTCTTAATGGAAAATGGGAAATATCAGATCTCTTTTGCACCGATCTATGGACAGGAAATAAAGAATGAGGAAGAGAAGAAAACGGAGGATCCTGGAACAGACTCTGTGGAAGATGCTGTCTCACGGGCAGAGGAAGCAGTAAGAAGCATTTCAGCGGATGGATCTTCTGAAAAAGAAACAGCAGAAGATACGGAAGATGCCCTGACATCGGTCAAAGAGCTGGACCGACAGGCAATCGAAGATCTTCCTGTGGAAGATGCACAGGGAGAGAAAGAAGAAAAACCAGTGAAAGTCTCCTATGAATCCCAGAAGAAAGAATGTACATTTTCTTACCAGTCGTTAAACATGGGGATCAAGGAAAGTATTGTACTGACCAAAGCTCCAGAAGGAAATGTTTTAAAATTCCGCTTTCAGGCAAAAGGACTGGTACCAAAGAAAAATATACTGGATGGCGGGATCAGCTTCCTAGATGAAAAAACAGAGGATCTGGTCGCAACACTGGAAGCTCCAAACATGAACGATCATACAGGAAAGGCATACAGTGAGAAGCTTTCCTATGACATTGAACCAGATGGCGGAGAAGATTCTTATCTGTTAACACTGCATCTGGATGAAGATTACTTTCAGGACAAAGACAGACAGTATCCAGTCACGATCGATCCGACGGTCACATGGACCGGATCCACGGATTTCTGGGATGTCTATGTAATTAATGGATCTTATAAAAATACGAACTTTTATGACAATGGAGTTACAGTCATGATGGCTGGAAAATCAAAACAGGGTGTCTGCAGGACATATCTGCGTTTTAAAGATTTTACAGCAAAGATCAAAGGAAAATATGTAGACAGTGCAACGCTTACGATGTATGAAACAGGAAGCAGCCAGAGTGGACAGACAATCGAGGCAAGAAGAGTTACAGAAAACTGGACCAGACCTGGATTGAAATGGAGTAACCGCCCGGGATATAGTACGAATTATGGAAATGTAAAAACAACAGGGACTGCAAAGAAAGCAAGAAGCATTAATCTGACGGAATATGCGAGACAGTGTGCATCCGGTAAGATCACATCGTATGGTGTGATGTTAAAAAATGCGGACGAGACAAAGAGTTATGGACAGTTTTACAGTTCCAGAGCATCATCAAACCGTCCAAAGATGTCAGTGACTTATTATGATGGACCTACAACGGCTTCATCTGTTACAGTATCACCATCATATGTAAATGATGAAGATATTCTACATGTAAACTGGGCAGGAATATCATCTCATTCTTTAAACCGTGTAGAGTATAGAATTGCAACATGGGTTAACGGGGAAGAAGGAAATAGTAATTATGTCCCATATTCAGGATCAACAAAGATTGGAACAACAGCAAGTGGAAGTGCTGATATTGACTGTAGTGGTTTAGAAGAAAATCATTATAAACTTGTTGTGCGAGGAGTAGATAATGGTTATATTGCAGGCTGGGGAGCAGCGGCATGGTTTACGGTAGACCGTACAGAACCGAAGATTACAGAGATTGGATTTGATTCTGGAAATTTGCAAAGAGAACCTTCTAGTGATATGAATCCGAAACTCCATGTACGAATTTCTGATGACAATGCATCTTATTTTAAGTATCGTTTTAGTGATGATGATGAATATATAAATGGCGGATATGTAGACGGAAATGGATATGCAGAAACAACGGTAAGTCTTCCGGTTAACGCAACATCAAAAAGGAAGTTTTTTAGTTTTTATGTTGTAGCGGTGGATAAAGCTGGAAATGAAAGTGATGAGATGCAGATATCCTATTATTATACGGATGCGTCAAAGGCGGAAGATTATATTCCAACAAACGTGAAAGTTAGGAAATCTTATGGGAAAAATGTGATTTACTGGGACCCTGTAGAAATTCCAGACAGTATATATTATTTTGTATATCGAGGAGAAGAAAAAGATTTTACTCCAGATACATCAAATTGTCACGTGCTAAGACATACTGGATGTTCAAATTTTTGCAAATTATTTTATAAAGAACGACTTGATATTAAAATTCTTCAAAAATGGATGGGACACGCTTCTATAGAAATCACAATGGAAATATACAACCATGCAACGGAAGCTGATCAAGAAGATGCACTAAAAGCAATTGAACAAGCTAGGCAAAAATTATGTTTATAAATAAGTATAGTTGAATTTACTCCATTTTTACACCAAAAGATGAAAATATGTGCCAAGTTATGCCAAATTACGCTTATATGCTCCATAACTTATTGACCTTTTATAAAATCTTTTTTATTAATTTCTACATACTCTAATAACTAAAAAATTGATAAAAATATCTCTAAATAAAAAATTTTTTCATTTACTATCTTTCTGTTGACTAATACCCCACCAAGGTATATAATATCGCATAGAAAGGAGGTTTTTATGGAAAATCATATAGAACATTGTTGTTCTTATAAGTCAAAAGAACGCCCTGATAAAGAGTATAAGGATTTAATAAATAGATTGAGCCGTATTGAAGGACAAGTTCGCGGAATAAAAAAGATGGTAGAGAATGATACTTATTGTACCGATATTTTAGTTCAGGTATCTGCTGTCAATGCAGCTTTAAATAGTTTCAATAAAGTCCTTCTTGCCAATCATATCAGAACTTGTGTAGCAGAAGATATCCGAGAAGGAAAGGATGAGACGATTGATGAATTAGTAAAAGTTCTACAAAAACTAATGAAATAACAATTTGACAAGCAAAATGAAAGGAAGGGAAACCATGGAACAATATCAAGTGACTGGCATGAGCTGTGCTGCTTGCAGTGCACGCGTGGAGAAAGCGGTTTCCAGTGTAGAAGGAGTCACATCCTGCTCTGTAAGTCTGCTGACAAACTCAATGGGTGTCGAAGGAACTGCAGATTCATCTGTGATCATCAAAGCTGTGGAAGATGCTGGATACGGAGCAAAGAAGAAGGGCGTGCAAACGCAGAGTAATTCTTCAGATGCAGATTTATTAAAAGATAGAGAAACTCCTGTCTTGAAGAAACGACTGATCACATCGTTATGTTTTTTGATTCCTTTGATGTATCTGTCAATGGGACATATGATGTGGAATTGGCCAATTCCTAAGATTTTAGATGGAAACCATGTAGCAATGGGTCTGATCCAGTTGTTATTTACAACAATCATCATGGTGATCAACCAGAAATTCTTTATTAGTGGATTTAAGAGCTTATTCCATAAAGCACCGAATATGGATACTCTGGTTGCTTTAGGATCAGCAGCTTCTTATGGATACAGTGTTTATATCCTATTTGCAATGACAGATGCTCAGATGCATCAAAACATGGATGCGGTTATGAAATACATGCATGAATTCTACTTTGAATCTGCCGCTATGATCCTGACATTGATCACAGTTGGTAAGATGCTAGAAGCAAGATCCAAAGGAAAAACGACAGATGCTTTAAAGAGTCTTATGAAATTAGCACCAAAGACAGCAGTTGTGATCCGTAATGAACAGGAAATAGAAGTTGGGATCGAACAGGTACATCAAGGAGATATCTTCGTTGTAAAACCTGGAGAAAATATACCGGTAGATGGTATCATCATTGAAGGGAACAGTGCTTTAAATGAATCTGCTTTAACAGGAGAAAGTATCCCTGTGGATAAGAAAGAAGGCGATGCTGTATCTGCTGCAACATTAAATACATCTGGTTATCTAAAATGTGAAGCTACAAGAGTTGGCGAAGACACAACACTTTCTCAGATCATTCAGATGGTCAGCGATGCGGCAGCAACTAAAGCACCGATTGCGAAAGTTGCAGATAAGGTATCAGGGATTTTTGTCCCAACTGTTATTTGTATTGCAATCGCAACAATGATCATCTGGCTGTTTGTCGGACAAAGTTTTGGATTTGCACTTGCCAGAGGCATTTCTGTATTAGTTATCAGCTGCCCTTGTGCTTTAGGACTCGCAACACCTGTAGCGATCATGGTTGGAAATGGAATGGGTGCAAAGCATGGAATCATGTTTAAGACAGCCGTATCCTTAGAAGAGACAGGAAAAACACAGATCATAGCTTTAGATAAAACAGGAACGATCACAAGTGGAAAACCACAGGTTACAGATATGGTACCGGTAGAAGGTATCAGAGAAGAAGAATTACTTTCCATTGCATATGCATTAGAAAAGAAGAGTGAACATCCGCTTGCTCATGCAATTTTACAAAAAGTAGAAGAGGCGCAGATTCATGACAATCTTGAAATTAAAAACTTTTTGGCTGTTGCTGGAAATGGGCTTTCTGGAAAGATTGATAAAGAGACGGTCTATGGTGGAAACCAGAGATTTATTGAGAAATATGCAAAAATTCCATTATCTATGATCAAAAAATCAGAAGAACTTGCTAATCAGGGAAAAACACCATTATTCTTTGCGTGTGATGAACAGCTGATTGGTATCATTGCTGTTGCGGACGTTATCAAAGAAGACAGCCCTCAGGCAGTCAAAGAACTTCAGAACATGGGAATCCGTGTGGTTATGCTAACAGGAGATAATGAACGTACCGCAAAAGCAATCGGTAAACAAGCTGGTGTTGATCATGTGATCGCAGGTGTTCTTCCAGAAGGAAAAGAAAGTGTCATTCGTGACTTGAAAGAAAAAGGAAAAGTTGCAATGGTTGGTGACGGAATCAATGATGCACCAGCGCTTACAAGAGCTGATATGGGAATTGCGATCGGTGCAGGTACAGATATCGCAATTGATGCTGCGGACGTTGTTTTAATGAAAAGCCGTTTGAGTGATGTACCTGCAGCAATCCGTTTGAGTCGTGCGACACTGAAGAACATTCATGAAAATTTATTTTGGGCATTTATTTATAACATCATCGGAATTCCATTGGCTGCGGGAGCCTGGTATATGTTACTTGGGTGGAAACTAAATCCAATGTTTGGAGCTGCAGCAATGAGTTTATCAAGTTTCTGTGTTGTTACCAATGCATTACGATTAAATCTCTTTAAAATGCATGATGCTAGCAAAGACCAGAAGATCAAAAACAGTGTAGTACTTGAAGAAATTCAGGTTCAAAATATAACAAAACAGGAGGAAAAAACAATGAAGAAAACAATGAAGATTGAAGGAATGATGTGTGGACACTGCGAGGCTGCTGTGAAGAAAGCCTTAGAATCTTTAGAGGGTGTAGAAGAGGCAATTGTAAGTCATGAAGAAGGAACAGCAGTTGTTTCTATGACAAATGAAGTGTCAGATGATGTCTTAACACAGACAGTAGAAGATAAAGATTACAAAGTGACAGAAATTGAGTAAAAACAAAGATTGTTATAATATTTTGACATAATTCAAGAAAATATAACAACAAAAAATCAATATTGTTATATAAAATAATGATAAATTTGCAAGATAGATGTAGATTTATCATTATTTTTTTATATAAATCACCATCTTATTGAGAAAAATTATCAAAAGTGTGGTACAATATGACTGGTTAGAATCATCTAATCAATTACAACAATAAAGATAGATAAAGGATATAAAAAAATGACACTAAAAGAATTACAAATCGGTAAGAGTGCAGTGATCAAAAGTGTTGGCAGTCATGGTGCATTAAGACAACATTTTCTTGATATGGGAATGATCCCTGGTGTTGAAATCACAGTAGTAAAGCTTGCACCAATGGGTGACCCTATGGAAGTACAGATTCATGGGTATGAACTGACTCTTCGATTAGAAGAAGCCGATCAGATTGAAATTGATCCAATTGTAGAAAGAAGCAGAAGTCATAAGGGTGCGGAATATATGAGAACTTTTGAGCATCCGGGATTAGGGGAAGAAGGTAAATACCATTCCAAAGAAGATGAACATCCACTTCCAGAGGGAACACAATTGACCTATGCATTAGTCGGTAATCAAAACTGTGGAAAAACAACATTATTTAATCAGTTGACTGGTGCCAATCAGCATGTTGGAAATTTTCCAGGTGTAACAGTCGATCGAAAAGATGGTGCGATCAAAGGACATCCTGAAACAAATGTAACGGATCTTCCAGGAATTTATTCGATGTCACCTTATAGTAGTGAGGAGATTGTTTCCAGAAACTTCGTACTAGAAGACAAACCAAAGGCGATCATTAATATTTTGGACGCGACGAATATCGAACGAAATCTTTACCTTACCATGCAGTTATTAGAGATGGACATTCCAATGGTGGTTGCCTTAAATATGATGGATGAAGTTGTTGGGAATCAAGGATCGATCAATGTCAATGAAATGGAATCATTGCTAGGTGTTCCAGTTGTTCCAATTTCAGCGGCAAAGAATGAAGGAGTCGATGAAGTTGTAAAACATGCACTTCACATTGCAAAATATCAGGAAAAACCATTGCGGCAGGATTTTTGTGATAAAGAAGATCATAATGGTGCGGTGCATCGTTGTATTCATGCAGTAATACATTTGATTGAAGATCATGCAGAAAAGGCACAGATACCGGTTCGTTTTGCAGCGACAAAAGCTATTGAAGGAGATCATTTGATCTTAGAACAATTAAAGCTTGATCAAAATGAAATGGAAATGTTAGAGCATATTGTCAAGCAGATGGAGACAGAACGTAAGTTAGATCGAAGTGCAGCAATCGCAGACATGAGATTTGATTTTATTGAGAGTTTATGTGAACAGACCGTTGTTAAACCAAAAGAAAGTAAAGAACGGATTCGAAGTGAAAAGATCGATCGAGTTCTAACAGGAAAGTATACAGCAATTCCTTGTTTTGTAGGAATCATGGTTTTGGTATTCTATCTTACATTTAATGTGATCGGGGCCTGGCTTCAAGGAATCTTGCAATTAGGAATTGATAAAATCTCAGTACTTACAGATCAGGCATTAACTGCGGCTCACGTGAATCATGCGATCCATAGTCTGGTGATTGAAGGAATCTTTACTGGTGTAGGAAGTGTATTAAGCTTTTTACCGATCATTGTAACCTTATTTTTCTTCTTATCATTAATGGAGGACAGTGGATACATAGCAAGAGTGGCATTTGTTATGGATAAAGTGCTTCGAAAGATTGGATTGTCTGGACGAAGTATCGTTCCTATGCTGATCGGGTTTGGATGTACAGTTCCTGCGGTTATGGCAACAAGGACTTTAACGAGTGAGCGAGATCGTAAGATGACGATTCTTTTAACACCATTTATGAGCTGTACAGCCAAGCTACCAATTTATTCTTTTTTCGTGAATGCCTTTTTTCCAAAACGTGGTGGTCTTATTATGGCAGGATTATATTTATCAGGAATCATGATAGGTATTTTGATTGCATTTTTATATAAGGGAACGTTATTTAAAGGAGAACCAGTGCCATTTGTTATGGAGTTACCAAATTACAGACTTCCAGGAGTGAAGAATGTAGCACAATTATTATGGGAGAAAGCAAAAGATTTCTTACAAAAAGCATTTTCTGTGATTTTGGTCGCCACGATCGTTGTATGGTTTTTACAGAGATTTGATCTGCAGTTAAATATGGTAGAAGATTCTGCACATAGCATTTTAGCAATGGTAGCTGGTGTGTTAGTACCAGTTTTTTCACCATTAGGATTGGGAGATTGGAGAATCGTGACATCATTGATCAGTGGATTTATGGCAAAAGAAAGTGTAGTTTCAACATTAGGAGTTTTATTCAATGGAAACATCACAGCGGCGATCACACCATTAGCCGCAAGTTCTTTATTAGTATTTAGTTTGCTTTATTCTCCATGCGTTGCGGCCATCGCATCTGTAAAACGTGAACTAGGAACAAGATGGGCGGTTGGTCTGGCATTATGGCAATGTATGATTGCATGGATTGCAGCATTAATCGTAAGATTTATTGGATTAGTAATTTGAATTACATAAAATAAAAATATCGAGAGAGGCCAGTAAAATACTGGCTTCTCTGTCTTTTATCAGCAATCTATAATTTAAATCGGTATTTTGCGTATAGATTAATTCTTAAGCATATGGCACTTTCAAGGTCTGTTCTTTCCATATTTTATATCATTATTGTCAAATGTAAAAAAATAAAGGAATATTGAAAATCTTATTCCAATGTTCCTTTATCATTCAGATGTTATTTAGAAACTTAAATGCTTCTTTTTCTTTAACAGATTCGCACCTGTGATGATCAGCATGATTCCAGATGCAAGTCCAATACAAATGGATAAGATTCCAAGCACGATGTTTCCAGCACCGGTACGTTTCATTGTTAAGTAGATTTTCTCCATGTCCATGATGTGACCTCCGTTTGAGAATTATAATTTGTAATGTCTATGATTTACTATATCATTAAAATTCATACTTCGTCAAATAACAACTTATAAAAGCAGATTTCTTACCATTGCACCATCAAATGTTACACTATTCATATGATGGACTTCAATCTGATATAATGCATTGGCTGCAATATGTTCTGCGGCTTGTTCCAGATCTCTGATTCCTGTGGTTTCAGAATACATCTCAATGACAGCATCTAAGGCCTCATCTGTCATAATACATTCATCATCTTTTAATCCCATACGTTTTAATACCTTAGGGAGTGCAAATCTTTGGAAGATCGCTTTCTTCTCTTCCGGTGTGTAATCAGGGATGTCAATGACTGCAAAACGTGACATCAATGGTGCACTGATCTGGTCTTTTTCATTTGCAGTGGCAATTGGATATACTCCAACTGTTGGGATCATACATTCCATATAATTATCGGTAAATCCGAGATTATCAAGCAATGTTAGTAAAACATCTGCAGGATTTCCATTTCCCTTTCCTGAATTGGCTTTATCAAGCTCGTTAATGATAAATACAAGATTTGATTCTCCTGCCATGGAAAATGCATCCATGATGATCCCTGGTTTTGCATTTGCATAAATACGGGAACTTCCCGTTAACTGCTCTGGATCGTTAATGGAGCTCATATCAAGAGTTGTCCATGGAAGTTTTAAGATTCTTGCAACCGCATAAGCAATCTGAGATTTTCCTGTTCCAGCAGGTCCAACTAATAATAATCCATAAGCAGGCAGTGTGTGTGTACGATTGATCTGAATGATCGTTTCAATGATTCTTTGTTTCACACGTTCCATACCATAGAGTTCTTCATCAAGAATCCGTCTTGCTTCTTCAGGATCGATCGCTTTAAAATAATTACTCTTCCATTGGATGTTCATCATGATGGATAATGCACGCTGGGCATGACGTCTCTCTTCTTGTGAAACTTCATGAGATTTTGCAACAGCAAGATTTCTTCTTGCCCATAGACGAATATTATCAGGCAGCGTACTTCCGGCACATGTCATAAAATCTGTGATACTCTGGATGCTGGTAAGTTTCATATCATCACCCATCTCATCAAGATTCTCATCAGTGATTCGTTCATCTGGTGCATCACTTTGGAATAAACGTTCGATCATAAACTGAAGGAAACCATCTTCTGCAGATAATTTGGTGCCACCGCCAAGAGCAATTTCTCTGATCTTGTATACACAATAACCTTCTACTGTATTCTCCCCAGATAAGCGGACATGAATATGATTCTCTCCAAGCCATCTGACCAGGCTTACAAAACGGGAATCTAATTTTAAGATATCAGATATTACTGTCCCATCTTCTCCCTCAAATTCAAAGGCTGTCTGCTTATTTTGATCAGAAAATACACCACAGGAATGATGCTCCCACTGCTTCTTCTTGTTTGATAAAATCAAGATAGGGCATTCTATCGTAGCATGATCTGCATTCGAAGAAAATGTTGTATAAGTACAGACTACTTCTTCTTTTATTTCTGATGTATCGTTACTAAAATCAAATACTGGCATAATTAAATACTCCTGTTTTCTTTTGTTTAGCATATTTATATTTCATTATATCAGTTTTTCCTGATTTTTAAAAGTTTTAAACTCTTTATAAAATAGAAAAAGGGATAAATGCTTCTGGATGTTCTTTATGTTTTCCAATATATTTTTCCATCCAGACCATATCATACCAACGTCCGAATTTATAGCCGCTTTTATAAAATTTTCCAACCATATGATAACCAAGATGTTCATGATACTGAACACTGTTTTTTGTAACATATTCATCTTCGATTTCCGGATCTGTAATGCACGCATCCAAATTGATCACATGTTGTTTTCGAAGGATTTCTTCTAATGCCTCATATAATTTTTTCCCGATTCCCTGTCGTTTTACATCCTTATCTACATAAATGGTTGTTTCTACGGACCAGTCATATGCAGCACGGTTTTTAAAAGATGATGCATATGCATATCCGACAATCTTTCCATGCCCATCAACAGCCGCCAGATAAGGATAGCGTTTTAATGTCTGTTTGATCCTTTGACGGAATTCTGTTATCGAAGGTGTTTCATATTCAAATGTGATTGCTGTATGTTCTACATAATAGCGGTAAATTTCCAGTAATTCTTCTGCATCCTGTGGAGTTGCCAATCTGACTTCCATTTTGTCATTCCTTTCAGTTTAATGAAATAGTGGTGCTTTTTCATTTAATTTTGCATTTGAATGTGTTCCCCAGTGATCACTTCATAGCAAATCAGATTTTTTGTGTTTAAATCTTCTTTTGTCATATCAACAGCACTGATCTGGTGATTATCATAGGTTGTATAATAGTAGATTCCTTTTTGCGTATTACAACAAGAAGTATATAAGGTAATCTCATATTTTCCATTGACATCGCAGCATCCTCTTTGCTGATCGACAGATCCAAGAATATGGAAAAACTGATTGACACTTTCATTTTCAGAATCTCCAGAGACAGAATGCAATTTGGTAAATGCTACTTTAGCAAAACGTGAGGAAGAAGAAAGATCTCCGGGAAGACCAATCGCACCCATTCCACGACTGTATTGATCTAAATCGATATCTTTTGCAAATAGATTTTCTGGTTGTTTTGGAGAAAGATTCATGTATTGATTTAATAAGAACATCTGAATGTTAAATGGAGGATTATTTGTTAATACCCCAACGTTATTTTCATAGATATGCATCCCATCTTCCATTGCTTCGACTGTGATCGCACCAGATTGATCTGCAATGATCCAGTGAAGCTGCGCTAATGGAAATTGTTCACTGTAAGGGGTATTGGTAAGATTCATATGAATCAATGCTGTCTTCGCTTCCTCAAGATTTGCACAAGTTCCAAGAATCCAAGGGATAAATTCAAACTGTGCGATATTGTCTTTTCCTTCTTCTATATCATAATATGCTGCATTTCCAACAAAATTAAGCCCAGCCATTGCCAGTCCACATTCATTGAATGCATCATAATACAAAGGGTCATTGTCGACTACATGAGCCATTCCAATCATAGCATAATGACTTTCTATGGCATCGATATGTCTAAAATGAAATGGATAATTTCTTGGAGTGATCACAACCTCATCTCCATAAGAGAATTCATAATCTAAAGTTCTTCCAAAATAAAAATCTTTTGTCTTGTAAGTTGCAGCTGTACACATTGCTCTTTTACTCCTCCTTCTATTAATTAATTTCAATGATTTTCAGTAATAATTATATCCTGTTTCTAAGGTATCATTCAAAGATGTTATGCCTGATCTGTCATAATGGAATTATTTTCAAAAAGATTTCGAATGCTAGTCGTTATTTTTCGGAATAACTGGTCAAATCCATAAGCATAAAGAGAGCCAAAGACATTGGCAGCGATTCTTAAGATGATGGCATTCTTCAGGCCAAAAAGATTCTCTGCAATATAAAGAGCCCCAAAGGTGTTGAAAACGGTTTGCCAGGCATATCCAGCAGAATAACCAACTCCTATCCCGCCGATCAGACCGATCCATTGAAAGATATGATCAGGAAGGATCGCATGTAAAATAAGAAAGATCATACATCCAAGAATATTAAATGGTCCTCTTCTTTGTACACGGTATTTCATATCTTTTGAAAATGGCAACAGGACAGACATTGCAGCAATCCCGATCCACATAACTCTTGGCATATGAACCAATTCTCCGATCAACATTGCAGTAGAAATTCCAAGAGATAATCTTAAATACCAGCTGCTTCTTGCAGAAAACAGATGAAATTCCTTAAATAAATGATAAAATCCTCTATGAAATGTTCGATTTCTATGATTCTTGTAAAATACAAGGGAACAGATCACAGCACCTGCAAATAATCCGCAACATCTTAACACATAGTTATGCCCTGTAACATCATATCCATAGAATAACAAATATCCTAAGATAAATGTGGACTGATTGGACATGATAACGTTATGGCAGCTTAAGATCATGATTGCCATAATACAAAGAAAATGAATAAAAAAGGCAGGAACGGTATTTACAGTATTAGCAAGTCTTGGTCCAACCGCAAGGATTGCAAAAATCATAAAGATAACGCCAATGCTGTGTTTTGTATCAATTCCGAAGTCAACCTGTCGTAAGATCATTAAAACCAGTAAGACTAGCACGCCGACAACACTGTTTTGTGATCCAAAGATCATACTGTAAAGAGTTACTACTGCAAAACAAAATGCAACAACTAAATATACTTTAAAATTATAGATAAGGATACGTTTATGTTTCTCTTTTGAATCTTTGGCACCTTTGATCCATTGTTTGGAACCGATGGAACTTAATTGTAACTGTTGATAAAAATCCAATGTTAATACCTCCTGTGATAAGAATCTGTTTCTGAGTAGCAATGAACAATTTTACTCACTTCTAGGCTGTTCGTCAATACGTTATTTGACGTTTTTTCTTATTTTTGATATGATTTATTTATGAAAGCGACAGACAAAGAAAGGAGAATTTATCCTCATGGCAATAAATTTTAATCAGATGTTAAAGTTTCAGCAGATAAAAAATACATTCAAACGGTTTGATCAAGACCATCCAAAATTCAAGAATTTCATGAATGCTGTATGGAGAGAGCAGGCACTTAAACAGGATGCTGTGATCGAGATTTCTATTACATCTCCAGAAGGGAAAAATTATTGTTCGAATATCAAACTGAATGCAGCAGATATCGAGATGTTTGAACAGTTGAAATCCATGAAACCAGAATAATTTCAAATTTTAATGTCAAATTAATGTCACGGAATCCCGAAAAGCAAAAATTTAATGTCACAACCCAAAAAGAAGGCTAGTCAAATTTCACGACTAACCTTCTTGATTTTTACTGTAATTCTTCCTCAGACACCAGATTTTTCATGCTTCTAAGCCCTATACAAAGAGTTGAAGTATTATGTAATACGGCAGATGTTGTTGGCTGGATAAAGCCTAACACACCGGCCCCAATAAGCCCTGCGTTAAATCCAACAATAAAGCGGTAATTATTATGAATTCGGCGCATTAAGTGGTTACTGATATGTTTGAGAGTTACCAGACCATGTAAATGGTCTCCTTCAATCGTTACATCTGCGATTTCTCTTGCAATCTGAGCTCCATCACTGATCGCGATTCCAACATTAGATGCAGATAATGCTGGAGAATCATTGATTCCATCTCCGATCATAATAACTTTTCTTCCTTCGGCTTTTTCTTTCTCAACGAAAGCAGCTTTATCCTCTGGAAGTACCTCAGCATGATATTCATCCACACCAACTTTGGCTGCAATAACCTTTGCAGTACGATCACTGTCTCCAGTCATCATAACGACTTTCTTGATTCCAGCAGCTTTTAATGCTTTGATCACATCTTTGGCTTCTTCACGTAATGGGTCTTCAATACAAATCACACCTGCAAGTTGTCCTTCGATCGCCATATATAAATGCGAACATTCTTCAGGCAGTTTCTCAAATAATTCTTCTTTGCCTTCAGGAATTGTACACTGCTCATCTTCGAATACAAAATGATAACTTCCAATGACAACTTTTTTATTCTCGATCATGGAAGAAATTCCATGAGCCACGATATACTCAACCTCAGAATGTAATTCTTCATGTACAAGATTTCTGTCAACAGCTGCCTGAACTACAGCTTTTGCCATAGAATGAGGGAAATGTTCCTCTAAACATGCAGCAATTCTTAATAATTCCTTGCATTTCATTCCGTTAAATGAAACAATATCAAGAACAGTAGGTTCCGCTTTTGTTAAAGTTCCTGTTTTATCAAAGACGATCGTTTCGGCTTCTGCCATTGCTTCTAAGTATTTACCACCTTTGACAACGATCTGATGGTCATTTGCTTCCTTGATCGCAGATAAAACAGAGATTGGCATTGCAAGTTTTAATGCACATGAGAAATCAACCATCAGTACAGATAAAGCTTTTGTTACATTTCTTGTAAACAAATATGTGAGAGCAGTTCCAGCCAATGTATAAGGAACTAGACGATCTGCAAGATGTTCTGCTTTACTTTCTAAAGAAGATTTTAATTTTTCAGATTCTTCGATCATCGTAACAATCTTGTCAAATTTGCTTGATCCATTTACTTCTTTTACGCAAACTTTTAAGTCACCCTCTTCAACGACAGTTCCTGCATATACGTATCCGTCAGGAATCTTGCGAACAGGTGTTGATTCTCCAGTTAATGATGCCTGATTGACCATTGCTTCACCATCAACAACAACTCCATCAAATGGGATCATATTTCCCATCTGTATGTGAACGATATCGTTAGCATCAATTTCGTTGGATGGAACTAAAATCTCATGATCTTCTTCGACTTTCCATACCTTATCAATATTCAAGGACATGCTTTTTGCAAGATCATCGACGGATTTCTTATGTGTCCATTCTTCAAGAATTTCTCCGATTCCGAGTAAAAACATGATAGAGGATGCGGTATTGATATCTCTTCGAATGATCGATACTCCGATTGCCGTACCATCAAGTACTGGAACTTCAATCTTACCCTGAGCAAGTGTATGAATTCCTTCATATATATATTTCACAGATTTGATCACTGTGATTCCTGCTCTTAATGGGTATGGAAATAATAATTTGTTTCCATAATGGAATAAGACTTTACTTATAAGTTTCTCCTGATATGTCTGGTTTAATTGTCTGCTCTGACTTTCTTGATAATTATCAGGGACTGTGATGATTCCATGATAAAATTCCTTTAAAGCAGTAAGAATTTCACTGCGGCTGGCATCATAACAGATCACGATGTCATTTGTGCGGTCATAGATTTTTACAGATGTTACAAAATCTTTTGTTATAAGATAATATTGAAGTTCATCTGCCTGATCAGCACTCATTGTCTTCTGGCAGTTATGAATACGAATTCTGCCTCGAATCTCATGTTTGATCGTAAATTTCATACAAACTCCTTTTTGTTTGAAAACACCTGCAGGAAAACTGCAGGTGCCTTAATCTTAATGTTCTATTCTATTCTGCAACTTCTTTGAAAGTATCTTCGGAAATTTCTTCTGTTTCTTCCGCCTCATCAGTTTCAGCATAAGCTTCCCATTCCTCTGCTTCTGCTGCTCTTTCTTCATTGATCTGCTGAGCTTCAGCGTAGATATCTTCAGCATTCTCCTGTACAGTTGCAACTGTATCCATTACACATTCTTTTGCACGAAGAACAGCTGCTGTACAATTTGTATACAATTTCTTTGCATCCTTACTTGATAATGCTTTGATACCTGCTGTTCCAAATAAAACTCCAGCTGCGAAAAATCCTGTTTTTTTACTCTTTACTGCTGATAAAACTTTTGTTAAATCCATGATTTTTTCCTCCTGTATGATATAAAAATGTATTTATTTTTCGTATCCTTAAGAGCTGTACGACTTTGTATGCTCTCTTCGGTAACTTTGTCCATTATAAAACATCTTATATCGGTTACTCAAGACAAATCACGACATCTTATTGATAAAATTTCTCAATAAGATTTATTCTCCTTCTGTAGTGTTAGAACTGTTAAATATGTTCCCAGAATCACCTTTTGAACGGTTATAGTCGTATTTGGAAGGATAACCACATGTCTCAGCAGCATCTGCACCTCCATAATTCTTAGCAAAATCCTGACGTTTTCCTTTGTTAAACATAAAGTACTTTAATGCTTCCTGATTTGCTTTGAAATTTACAAAGAAAACATATCCACATGGAGGATAGCTTCCAGCAACAGCTGTTTTGTATGTATTCTCGATCGGTACACGAAGCTGATCAATCTCTGTTGTTCCCATTTTTGCAACAGATAGGATCAGTTTCTTAATATAAGTTGCGTCCATATCCGTAGATACATCACCAAGTGCATCAATCGCAATATCCACAAGATCTAAAGGATTTTGCTGTAACATCTTCTGGAAAGTTGCCTGCATAACAGCACGCTGTCTTCCTGTTCGTCCAAACTCTTCAACACCATACTTTTTAGAGAACACATGACGAACTCTTGCATACCCTAATGCCTGATTACCATTTAAAGTCTGTTTACCGACTTTTACATTTCGATATTTTTTCTTTGAAATATAATTTGTTGTATTTAAGTATTCTGCTTCTCTTTGTTCAAGAGTCATTTCAATTCCGCCGATCCTGTTAATTACCTTTTCAAATGCGGCAAGATCTACAACACAGAATTTGTCAATCTTAATATTAAAATTTTGAGCCAGTGTCTGATATAAAAGTGCTTCCCCACCAAATGCATAAGCTGCATTTAGTTTATTACGTCCATGTCCTGGTATTTCTACATACATATCTCTTAAAAAAGAAGTTAATTTTAATTCTTTTGTTTTAAAGTTGATCGTTGCAACCATCATACTGTCAGATCGACCATGATCCCCTTTTTCGGAGCCCTGAGCCCCATTATCAGAACCAACCAGTAAAATATTGATAACATCTTTATCAAAGGTCAGATCTTCCTTATTCTTAATCTTTACTTTATCCATGGATTGTTTTTTAGGTGTCACTGCGGCGTCTAGTCGCGCATCATAATACCCAAGCATACCACCAATGCCAATTGCAATAATCAGAAAAAAACTGATTATGATTGTAAATTTTTTTGTAAACATTCTAAAGTTCCCTCCTTATTTTCCTGTCCGTATTTTACCACATATTCTTTTGATATCAAACCGTTAATCTTTGTTTTTTTCATTTCCTAAGAAAATCTTCAGAATTTTATCCATATCATTTTGATATGGATATGATGTAAAAAATGTATTTTACACTTGTTTTTATTCATGATAAGATAAAACATATTAAGTCAGGTAACTAGTTTACACTTTTATATTATGTTCTAGAAAATACTCATTATAATCTTAATATAAATAATATTGAATTTATGCCGATTGACGGCTTTTTTTATTGTCTTTTTTGACTCCTGCGATTTAATATTGACTCCAATTAGACTCCATTTAATATCTAAACCGCTTCTATTAGTAAATCATCCATATCAATATCAAAATCTTCAATAGATCGTATGTGTTCCATAGTCTGTATAGTTTCTAGTTTTTCAGCCTGTAAATCCATGTGTTCTTTTAACAGATGAATGTAAATTTTTTCAGTGATCAATACACTTGAATGGCCCAAATATTTTGATATGATTTTCATCGGAATTCCATTTTCATAGCATCGTGTCGCAAATGTATGACGAAGGCGATGTACAGACAATTGAATCATATAATCCTCTTCTTCAAGTTGATAATTAATCTGAAATCTTGCATTTCTCAATACACTATCTAAAGATGGCCCCGAAATTGGAAGATTTTTGGCTGTTACAAACAACAATTGTTTTAACTCGTGAGGCACATTTGTATCTGCGAATTTTGATTTTTCAATTCTTTCTTTAATAATCATTTGACGCTTTATCGTTTCATATGCCGTTTCATTTAATGGTACAATTCGTACACTCGATTCATTTTTGGTTGTTCCAAAATTAAAATCGTATTTAGCTTCTAAATCTTTATCTCTACGATATTTTAATGATTTTGTAATGTGAACTACTTTTCTATCTAAATCTATATCTTTCTTTGTCAACGCCGCTGCTTCTCCATACCTCAGTCCTGTATTTAAACAGAAAACAAAAAAATTATAATATAAATGTCCTTTTAAATATTCAAACAAAAGATTCTGTTCCCGTATTGTTAAAGCCTTAGAATCTATTTTTGGCTTTTTCCTTTTTTTTAACTTTACCTCTTTTACGGGATTATACGGAATATATTTTGCTTGTTTACAACATTGCATTATCTGACTAAATACACTTTTTACTGATGATATTGATCCATCATCATATGATGCTTTTAATTTTTGAAAAAAGCCTTCCAAATCATATTCATTAATGTCCATCACTTTTACGTTTCCATAATGTGGATATATACAATAATTATAAGCCCACTCATATATTTTTTGTGTACCCACTGCAAGATCCACAAATGCTCTATTCTTCCACCTATGATACCAAATATCAACCGTATCAGTAGTTCTTTTCTGATTTAACGCCAATGCATCTTTTGCTTTCTCTTCCTTTAACCACTCCTTTACTTCTTTTAAACTCTTACTCTTCTTTTCAGGTCGTTCTCCAAATCTATCTGTAAATCGTGCCTGGTAACGTCCATCTTTTCGCTGTGACAGGTATTGTCCAAGTTCCCTGCCCTTCAAATCTTTTCCCATAGTTATATTCCTTCCTATCGAAAAAGAATCTGATATGGTTATAGTGTATGTAATTATAACATATCGAGATTCTAATTTCGATCAATTGCATACACCTCTTCCAAGTATTTTTCAAATTGTTTTCTCTTTACTAACTTTTTTCGTCCAACGTACAGTCTAAATTCACAGTCAGGATCAGCAAGTAACTGTCGTATCGTATTAGTACCAATATTACTATAATCCGATGCTTCATCAATTGTAAGGATCAGCTTTTTCCAGATAGGAACTTCTTGTGTCTTTGTCTTTTTATCTTTCATAGAGTCTGTTCCCTCCTTTATGATTCTTGTCCACTCACAATTGATACGGATAACTGTTTTCTATTTTGCGTCTGTAAAATTACTAATCCTGGACCTTTTAATACTGAAATAAACATACCTTTTTTCCCAAAAGCAATTGTTGACACATTGTTTAGCAACTCAATATCAAAATCCACGGTATCTTCAAAAGCTACAATATTTCCAGGATTTACACGTAGTATATCTCCCTGTTCTAACTCATAAGATAAAACGTCTCCCGCAATCTCTAAGAACGCATTTCCTTCTCCAGAAAGTTTTTGTAAAACGAATCCTTCTCCACCTAATAGACCTGCACGTATTCGCTTTGTAAAGACTACAGATAGATTTACATTCTGTTCTGCACATAGAAAAGCTGTCTTCTGACAGATCACTGATTTTTTAGGCGATATATATAATTGCCTAATTGTTCCAGGAACAGTCGTTGCAAAAGTAACCGTTCCGCCCATTCGTCCGGCAGAATAATTTGTTACAAAAGCAGACTCTCCAGTCATTTTTCTCGATAAAATACCTTTGATACCGCCTTTGAGATTTGTATTATACGAAATGTCTCCACTATACATCATCATTGATCCAGTCTGCGTATACATTGATTCTTCATGTTGAAGATTACATGCAACAGCCGGAACAATTGATCCGATTATTTCCCATTCCATGATCATCTTCCTTTCTTCTGTAAAGCGTCTAAAATCTCATTTACATCGATCGTATTCGCTTTTAAATTACTACCTGTGATCATTTGCTGCCCAAATTCATAATGTGTGCTGACATAGATCAGCTCATAATTCTCTAACTGCTCTCCCAGATCATACAAAGCATCATTGATTTTTCCTGATGGAATCGTATCTGCAGAAGCCTGTTGACCAATAATCAGCTTTTCTACTGGAATATTCTTTTCAATCTCTGTTCGATCATTAGCAATCACTTTTTTGCATTGCTTTATTGCACGTACTGTATTAACTTTCTTTGTTTTCATAATTTTCTTCTTTACAGCTTTTGCTGATACTTTATAGGTCGCTTTTGACTTATATATACTCCAGAACGGACCATTTGCATCCGCCTGCTTTGACTGATTAATGATATATTTCAAGTCATATTTTTTTGATGTACGTTTACGACTTGCTACGTCAGCAACTACTACTTTATCATTCCGATCAATACTAAGCAGTGTAATAAAATGTCCACCGCCCGTAAAATATCCTGGCCCCATGAGTCCAATTACGGGATTTCCATTCTGTAGACTTCGTTTAATCATGTTATAATCTTTTTTCAATCCCATGCAATGTAATCCCCAGTGTTGAGCCATTGCAGGTATTGCCTGATGCAAAGATCCGTCTGATGAATATAATCCTTGTTGTCTTGCCCAGGAAGCTGTATCCACTGGTGTTATGCTCTTATTTTTCAAATTTGCAATACATACTGCCATTGATGTAGGACCGCAGCCCGCAGAACGGATAGACAAATCATTTTGGTTCCACTGTGAATCCGTTTGGTTGTAATAGATATATTTCCTTACATATTCTGTTTCTTTTGTTTTTACTAGCTTATATCCATCGACTGATCCAGGAGCATGTGAAACCTTAGGTTTTGATTGCTTCTGATGGTTATCTTTCTTAGACTTCTTTTTTGACTGATGTTTCTTTTTGATTGTAATATTTTTCTTATGGCGTTTTGTAACAGTCCTCTTTTTCTGTGTAGATGTTTCAAATACCACACTTTTTTCGGTTGTCGCTACACTGGTTTCTGTTGTTGAAATCGATGTTTCCTGCGGAATCATGCTTTCTTCATCTGCATGTATTATAGACGTGGAATTAGATAAGCAGCAACTAAAAAATGCTGCCAGTGCAACTGTCATGAGTTTCTTTCGCATTTTTCCTCCTAAATATTAAATTCTTAGATTTTAACATTTATTATTCTTTGTGCTTTTCGCTTTAAAGAGTGCAATCTAAAGGACCTCTTTAAACAGTTGCAAAGTCAGCTGTTGCTATTTGTTATTTTACAAATTCTTTTGATAATGCTATTTTTTTTGCATCTTGATAATATAATTCTCTTGTTTCTTTATTATCTTCAAATTCAATTGTTTCTTGATATGGATCTGTGATTGGTTCTACTTTCTGTACTTTAATTCCAACACGATCAGCTTTATATGTAATATATTGTGCCAGTAAGTATCTTGACCAGCCACGTTTTAATTTATAATCGCAATCAAAATCTTTCAAATCTTCCATGTAAATCGTCTTTGCATGATTTTTCACTGTGAAATCTACAACATCTCTACTCACCTTGTGATAATAAGTTTCGATAAAGTGACGTTCTTTCTTTTTTAGACGTTCTAATGGCTGCAGCTTTTTCTTCCGTCCGTGTCCGTTCTGTCCAGTATATTTTAAAGATTTTTGCAATCTTTGATACTGAGCCATAATGGACTGTTTAACGTGATAACCACTATCACGATCTCCAGAATATAAAGCAATCTTTTTCTGAGGATTCTCTGGATCATAAAAAGCACAGGTAGCTGATATATTAACCCCCAGTCTTATTCCAACAATCAGATTCTTATTTAATTCTATCTCTTTCTTTGGTACTTTAACTGTTAAAAGAAACATAATTTTCTTATTATCAATTTGAATGCTACTATCTGCACATTCATATTCACCTGTAAAAATACGTTCCATCGTAGTCCGGAGTTCTTTGGATTTATAAGGATTTCCAAGTCTTAGCTTAAAGATAATCCCATTAACAAACTTCATATAAATCTCTCCTTCAGATGTATAAAGTTTGTCATAAAAAAGATCTTCGGATTGTTCCGGGTGATAAAATGTAAAAAATTTCTTTGGCACCTTTAAAGGTGCTGTTCTACGCTTTGTCGGAATTGTAGTATTTCCTTTAAATAGTCCATCTTTGGTAGCTTTACTCAAATCCGCTCTTACCATATGCCCTAAGCTTCCTGCAATCGGAAGTCCAATAGGAAAATCAAACACATCTGCATCATATAGGCTGTATTCTGGATCATTCTTTTTCGGTTTCCTTGATCCTCGTCTATACAACTCTGCAATTTCTTCTTCTGAGGCACCTCGTTTGATTGCAGCATATATTGTTGATATTAAAATGTTATATGCTGTATTTTGATAATACATACCATCTCTGATATATTGATAAACTCTGTTAACTTCATCTTTATCCCCTTGAGGGATCAATTGAATTTTCTTTACTGAAATATAAGTTTTTCCCATAACATCCCGCCTGTTATTTTTCCTCTTTGATTGATAGTTTCTTAATCATAAATTCGGATTGCTCATTGATTGTATTCTGATATTGTGCATAGAGCTGGCAGACCTCTTGAAAACTTTCGCACTCTAAAAAACTTTCAGATACAGCTGTAAGAATTTCATCCAATTTTTCACTGTTAATAATCATGTTGTACGTCCTCCTTTTTATTTTTTCATTGGTCACATTATTCTTTAAACTTTGTGTTTATATAATTTAGATGATATTTTATTTGTACAGAATCTTACATAAACTCTAATGAGTGATATAAATCCTCATTTTACAGCATCAAAGTAAACTGTTATATTTCTTTAATTTAATTTGTTCATTAATTGATAACTATAAGTTACAACCGCACTAGCCCATTCATTATCAGTACAATAATGCTTATTTATGTCTGCGGCAGATGTTCCCTCATAATAGCTACCACCTTTTGACAGATATCTTTCATGCAACGTATTCGCTGTTGCAAGTAGTCCTTCCTCTCTGGATGCCTTGTTTATTCCTTTTGCATCATTCGAATAAACTCCATAGCCTGTCAGATTATTATCCTCTTTTGCACGTCTGCTTGTTCCCCAGGCACTTTCATGTGCTGCAATTCCCATCAAGAAAACTGCGTTTACATGGTATATGCGTTCTGCTTTTACAAATGACGTTGCATCTTGATATAATTGTGTACCAGATAACATTTCTTTTGCGTCGCTCACAGTAATATTACTAATGGAAGATACATCTTTGGGATCAAAGTAGCGTGTCTTTTTTTCTTTTTTGATATCTTGTTTCCACTGTGCAATCTTCTGATCTAGCTTTTTAATATTTTCCTGCAACGTGTTATCCGGCTGTATATACTTTGTTTTCAAGTAATCATTAAGATTGATCGTTTCTTCTTTTTGCAGGAAATTCATCTCATGAACGCCGAATACATATGTTGCTGCAATCTCTGATAATTCCTGATCCTGATACAGTTCTGCAAGCTTCATCAGATCATTTTTCATTTTTAAATCCTGTTCCGTAAGTTTTGTCAACGGTGTCATCTCCTGTCCTACATAACTTACCTTTTGATCGTATGTTTCATAAAACTTACTTAGGGCAATCCTTCTGGTTTGATCTTTCTGAATTAGTGTTTTGTATTTTTTTTGCTTTTCCCTAGCATGTTTTATGTTTAACTTTTTCTGATTGATACGTTTCTGAATTGATACACAGCCTTTTTTCCGGATTGTTCTTTTCGGCATCAGAATAATCTTTGCCTCTTTTTTCTTTACATTTTTCTTTATGTTATGTTGTTTTGATTTCTTATGTTTCTTCTTACTTTTTTTCTTCTGTTTATGTTTAACAACGACTCTTTCTTTATTCTCTGTTGTTGTAACAGTCTGTGTTGTTGTTTCAGATTCTGTCTGTTGCATAGTTGATTGTGTCGATTCTGCTTCATCTGCAACACAGCTAACACCAGAAGATGTCGCCATAAGCACAGACAAAAGCAATACAATAAATTGCTTTTCTGGTCGATAACCTTTTCTCAAATTAACGCCTTCTTTCCCTTATATCTTTAATATGCCCCATATAACACCAAGAATAATTATTAGAAGCAGTAAATAATAGATCATCCAAAACCATCGTTTTTGGCTTAATATTCCACGTATCACATATGCCATTGATATTTTCTGCCCTTTTCGTTTGTTGCATTTTTCACAACATACACATAAATTCTTCCTATCATTGATATTTGTCAGATCCATTTTTAACAGTATCCGTTGTAGTATTTTTGACTTTTGAGCCTTACGCACAGAAACAATATGATCGATCGTTACTTTGTCTTTCTTGAGTGGTCTGCCACAATATGCACAAAAATACCATTGCCCAATTATTGGTTTTGCAGTCTGAAAGAATTGTTTTCGATAATCATTGCTTCTGATCATATCTTTTGAATATCCATAATAACGTATATGGTAAGTTTTCAATAATTCTCCGATCGTTTCTGCTTCTTCTTTAGATTCAAACTCCTGTTTATATTTACGATTAATATAAACAAATCCTAGCGTTTCCAGATACTTACGCATTTTTCTCTTTTTTATGTTTGGAATTTCTATGGTGTAACAACTCATTTTTTACTCACCTGAGCTTTCATCCAGCAATTCCTGTTCCAACATTTGCTTTGCGTAAAGCATTGCTGTCTTCAGAGTTTTATCCGTTTCAGATTTCGGAATCAGATATACTCGGAATACTCTTCCGTAAGTATCTTTGATTACTTTTCCTACTAGCTTTCCTTTGCCTTTTTTATTCTTATTTTTCCAACCCCACACCTCTATAATTTTCTCATACGACGTGTGAAAATCTGTATCCTCTATTTCTCGTAATTCAGTTGCTTTATATCCAAACAAACCAACCCCTCCTCTATTCCATAATAAGTTTGATCATCAAAACACAATTTACTGCGATAACCAGTACCAACGTAATATAGATTGGAACGTATATCTCTTTTATATCATGCCTTGTTTCTTGATCAAGATCTTTATCTTTAAGAATTCTTTTGATTCTTGAAGATGAAATTTTAAATAAAAACAATATGGTTGCTGTTTTGATGATCATTAAAATTAATTTATACATAGATGTCCCTGTTTTATTCGCTAAAACATAAAATTGCAATACGAAAAATCCAAAGAATATTTATACATATCATAAAAACAAATGTAAAATTTGATATCCTGTATAATGTTTTATCCTTATTTTTATTTACATGAGTTCTCCTAACCATACAGAACCAAATAGTTATGCCTAAAAACCATGTGTATCTACAAATAGCTACCATTAAATTCATTTGTTAAACTCCTCTTTCGTTAGTATTCCTTATAATTTCTGAATCAGTTTTAAAATAATCAGGAATATTAAAATTGATAGACTAAGCAGTAACCCAAACTTTTTAATCAAACGCTGTTTCCAATTCTCTGAATCTTCTTTTTTATACTTTGATGCACAATATTTCAAGCTAAGAATTATCATACCGATGCACAAAATTCTAAATATCCAATCTTCCATTTGAACTCCTTATTCATCTCTGTTATCCTGAATAACTTCTTTTTCTCCTTCAGTAATAGATTTCTTCTTACGCTTCTTCATAAGATATGCTGCGATAACAACGCCAACAGTACATACAGCTGCAACAATCGGTTTCATATATTTATAATGTAGGAACCTGATCCACAGATTCTTTGTAATATAAATATTATCAATTTTTTCTACCTTTGTATTACCTGCAGCATCGATCGCTGTTACTTCTATCTGTTGTGCTGTATTTTTGCTTAATAACGGAACTTCTATACTTTCTGGAACATTCTCTTTATATTCCTTAAAGACTTTTCCATTAACCGTAATTTTTGCAGATTTCAATAACAGATTATCTTTTATCAATACTGTTACACTCTTTCCATCCTCTGCATAAACCTTGCCGTTTTGTATGTTAGAGAAAATAATGTTTGGACTTGTTCTGTCTATTCCAAAGGAGAGGGACGCATGTTTTCTCTGCATATCATTTCTGGAGGTATGATGTGCAACATCTGTGGAAGATGTGATCACCTTATATACTCCCTCATCATTTAATGCATCCGCTTTAATACTGTAAGTACATTTATTCCAGCCTTTTCCTTCTACCTTGACAGAGCTGTTCGCATGATTTAAGTCAACTTTCTCATTATCTTTGATCAGCTGTAAGTCATGGGTTTTGAGTTTTGATGGGTTGATCTCTGTAATCTTAATGTTCGATGCCTGATCAACATAAGAACCATTTAACTTCTTTTCGTAATCACCTAATACATATACAGATCCATATCGGTTCACACTGTAATGTACTGTTTTTTCCGTTTTGTTTCCCGCCTTATCAATGACTGACATCTTATACGTATAATAATCGTCATTCTGCATCTTGTTTGGAACCTGTTCATACGTTACTGTAACTGTATTCTTTGCTTTCTTGGATGTAGATTTATAAGATTGTCCTTTCATCGCACCTTTAATACTTGATGTTACAGAATCGATGTATTTATCACTTGCTACAAACGATGGAATAACCTTTCCTGCATTGGCTGTCTGATCTGCTGGTGTAATTCTTTCAATCTTAGGAGCTGTTTTATCAATGATAAAATTTTTCTCTGTAATCTTCTGAATACTGTTTCCTGCCAGATCCTCTCCCTCAACAGATAAATGGTAACTTCCATCCTTATTAAAGGTAACAGTCATCGTATGATCATCGCCATGATGATTCCAGGAACTTTTATTTCC
>ERZ791926.606-NODE-606-length-27017-cov-6.688376_pt1 | contig 27017 bp, 20 predicted proteins | sample MGYA00510131_ERZ791926 | MGnify/ENA primary metagenome ERZ791926 (study PRJEB30046, sample SAMN00792052) | human gut metagenome | study: EMG produced TPA metagenomics assembly of the A metagenome-wide association study of gut microbiota in type 2...
GTATTTACAGGGATTGTGGCACTTTATTAACTAATCAACTGTCAAAAATGAGATTGTACCATTCTGGTAAAATATGTAAACCATTTTTTTTATATTTTTTAACTTTTTGACAAATATATTCCATTCATGCTACGATGAAATTGCTTAACCGTTTTCATATAATAACAGACTTTACTCTACCATAACAGCTCTGTTGTTATAAAATACAGATATGAAAGGACTTACAGACTATGGATAATAGAATTGTTGACCTGCATGTACATTCCACGGAATCAGATGGAACATTTACACCCACTGAGGTGATCGCCGAAGCAAAAAAAGCCGGTCTTTCCGCTATCGCTCTGACGGACCATGATACTGCCACCGGTATCAAAAAAGCTATGGATGCCGCAAAGGAAGCCGGTATTGAGCTGATCCCGGGCATTGAACTTTCCACTGCCTACACGTTTCCGGGGAAAAAACAGGAAAAGGAAATCCACATCGTCGGTCTCTACATTAACCCGGATGACCCGGAACTCTTAAAAATGACTGCAGAATTCCGTGACTGCCGTGATAAACGGAACGAAAAAATGATCCTTGCCCTGCAAAAAGAAGGATTTCCAATTACTATGGAAGCCCTCCTGGCAGAAAATCCGGATAGTGTCATTACACGCGCAAACATCGCACGTTTTCTTTATGAACACGGATGGATCAAATCCGTTTCCGAAGCATTTGACAAATACATCGGTGATGGCTGCCGCTGCTATGTCGGACGTTTTAAAGTATCTCCAATGGAAGCCGTCTCACTTATAAAAAGAACCGGTGGTGTCGCCATCCTTGCGCATCCGCTGCTTTATCATCTGGGTGTAGAACAATTACAACTTCTGATCGACGACTTAAAGGCGGCAGGACTTGACGGCATTGAAGCCATCTACTCTACCTATACCACCGGAGAAGAACAGCTTGTCAAACGTATTGCAAAAGAAAATAATCTGCTCATCAGCGGCGGCTCGGATTTTCATGGGGAAAACAAACCTGCCATAAAACTTGGCATCGGACGCGGACAGCTTTATATCCCTTATTCTGTATTAGAAGCACTCAAAATACATGCCGGAAAATAGTCCATATCCCATATATTTTACGGGGAAACAGGTTCGGTGGATCATAGTACAAATTTTTCAATCACCTCAGCAATGGCATCATGATTATTGTCATTTACCGTGACATAATCCGCTGCTGCTTTTGCTTTTTCGGTGGCATTTTTCACTGCAACCCCTACGTACGCAGTTTTTATCATCGGAACATCATTATCTTCATCTCCGACTGCGATGGTCGTATCCATCGGCATGTTTAAAATCTTTGTCAGTTCTAAAATACCGGTCGCCTTGCTTGTATTCTTAGGACTATATTCAAGATACTGGCTGCTTGAGAAGAAACTGTTACATTTTCCCTGTTCCCATTTCAAATTCCTTTTCTGGAAACGTTCTAACTTGTCTCTCTGATCCAGTGAGATCAGCATAACCTTCTGTGGTTCTTCCTCTAAAGCATCCAGAATATTCGGTGATATCTTATAGGAAATATGTGCCTGTTTCACATAATAATCCAGCTCTTTGGTATGTTTTGTAGTGATAAGATCCGTACTGTTATAGGTCTGCACATATAAACCGGCACGTTTTGCCTTATCAAAAAGCTCCTGCACAACCTCAATCGGAAGTGAACGCTGCAACAATACGCGGTCTGCCGCACAGTCATAAAGCACCGCACCATTGAATGCGATCATATAACACCCAGGTGTATTTAACCCCAGATTTCTTGCGACTTCTCTTGCCGTTTCAACCGGTCTTCCGGTTGCAAGTGCTATGTAATGTCCTGCCTCTAACATTTTGTGAATTGCATCACGGTTCTTCTGTGAGATACTTTTATCATCGCACAGTAATGTTGCATCCAGATCCACACATAAAATTTTGTGATTCATATACCTCTCCCCTTCTTATATGTGAAATACCATTTCACACTCCACCACTTCCGCTATTCTGCAGGCTCTGCCGGAACAAACACCCTTTCCCGGTATACATGATCCTGTTTCGGGACCGCCGCAACGGCTTCCTCACAGAATTGCATCTGTGAATTGACTAAAACTTTTCCTCTTTTATCTATTTTCTCATAATTTCCATCTGATTTCAAGATATGAGCCTTGGTATTGTCAGATAATTCAACTTCAAGAATATGTTTTGCAGATTCTTTTGCATCATCATCCAGAACAGGGAACAATATTTCAACACGACGGTCCAAGTTACGCGGCATCCAGTCTGCACTTCCCATATAAACTTCATCCGCACCGTTATTCTCAAACCAGAAAATTCTGCTGTGCTCTAAGAAATTTCCAACAATCGAACGCACTTCGATATTTTCACTCACGCCTTCGATGCCTACTTTCAGACAGCAGATACCACGCACGATCAGCTGGATCTTTACCCCTGCTGCCGACGCCTCATAAAGCGCTGCTATGATTCCCGGATCGCAGAGTGAATTCATCTTGGCAACAATACGGGCAGGTCTTCCTTTTTTTGCATGTGCCGTCTCCCTGCCGATCAGCTTCATGAATTTATTACGCAGCCAGATTGGTGCAAGTGACAGTTCATTCCAGGAAAGTGGTTCAGAATAACCGGAAAGCATATTGAATACCGCTGTCGCATCTTCTCCAATCGCTTCATTGCAGGTAAAGATTCCACAGTCCGTATATAATTTTGCTGTTGAATCGTTATAGTTACCGGTTCCAAGATGCACATATCTGCGGATGCCATCCTCTTCCCTGCGGACAACCAGTGCGATCTTACTGTGGGTTTTTAAACCAACCAGTCCATAAATTACATGACAGCCTGCCTGTTCTAATTTTTTCGCCCAGACAATATTATTTTCTTCATCAAAACGTGCTTTTAATTCTACTAAAACAGATACCTGCTTGCCATTTTCCGCTGCCTGTGCCAAAGAAGCAATAATCGGTGAATTACCACTGACACGGTAAAGAGTCTGCTTAATCGCAAGAACATCGGGATCAGATGCCGCCTGTCGGATAAAGTCAACGACAGGGTCAAAGGTCTGATATGGGTGATGTAAAAAAATATCTCCATTTCTAATCAGTTCAAACAGATTTTCTCCCGGCTCGATCTTTGGATTCTTCTGCGGTGTATACGGCTTGTAACGCAAATGATCACAACCGGAAAGTCCATACATTTTCATAAGGAAAGTAAGATCGATCGGTCCCTGAATACAGAAGATATCTTCCTCTGCCACTTTCAGTTCATCCTTTAAGAACCGCAGCAGACGTTTATCGATTCCACTCTCTACTTCAAGACGGATCACTTCGCCCCACTGTCTCATCTTAAGCTGTTTCTGGATCTCTTTTAAAAGATCCTCTGCCTCGTCCTCATCAATTGTCAGATCCGCATTTCGCATGATACGGTATGGGTACGCACAGAGTACTTCATAATTTAAAAACAGTTTGTCGATATTTTTTTCAATGATCTGTTCTAACAGGATAAAGCTCCTGACACTTTCTTCTTCCGAAGGGATCTGTACCAGTCTTGGAAGTACTCCCGGAACCTGTACTGTCGCAAAATCCAGTTCCTGCTTTTCACTTTTTGTATTCTTTTTTGAAAGCAATGCAGCAATGTTTAATGTCTTATTGCGGATGAGCGGAAACGGACGTGATGCATCCACTGCCATCGGTGTCAGTACCGGATAAACATTCTCCTCAAAATAACGGTCTACAAATCTTTTTTGTTCCTCTGTCAGATCCTCGAATGCATCAATGATGTAGATCTGTTCTTTTTTAAGCAGTGGAAGCAGGGATCTGTTATATGTAGTGTACTGCAGATCCACCATTTCCCTTGTTTTTTCATTGATGGCAGCAAGCTGCTCTTTCGCTGTCATACCTGCAATGTCTCTTTTTTTATAATCAGCATGTACCATATCTTTCAAAGAAGCAACACGCACCATATAAAATTCATCCAGGTTCGATGAAGTGATGCTGACAAATTTCAGACGCTCTAAGAGTGGGATGCTCTTGTCTCGTGCTTCATTTAATACACGATTATCAAATTTCAACCAGCTTAATTCTCTGTTTTCGTAATACTGTGGATTTTTAAAATCTTTTTCCTTTTCCATAGTGGTGTCCTCCATTTAATACACACGTTTCTCCTTTATCACTGGTTTTACGCTGAATATGTTTTCAAAGTAAGAAACCTTCGCATCAAACAGTGCCTTTTCCAGCGCAATATCATCATCCGTCTCAATCGTGATCACCAGTTCTTTTCCTTTTACTGCTGCACGCACATTTTTGAATTTCTGTTTGTGGCTGCGATCCATAGCATTTGATACACGTAATATAGCAGAAAGTTTTGCAATGACAAGGTAGCTTTCATGACTGATATCGTTTTCAAACTCTTCGTAGGCAGGCAGCGGATAGGTATTATAAAGAACCGTGTACGCAACAATCTCACGTTCCATATGCGTAAGTCCTATAATTTCCGATTCCATGATAATATCATAAGAACAGACCGGTCCGTTCGCAAGACTGATATATTTACCGCAATCATGTAAAATTGCCGCCACCTGCAGTAAAAGTCTCTCCCTTTTTCCCAGTCCGTGAATTTTTTTCATTGTGTCAAAGATCAGTGTAGCCATCTGCGTCAATGCATCAATGTGTGGCGAATAACTCATATAACGTGCAGACAGATTTCCCGCTGCTGAGATAACATCTGCATCAAAATCATGAACCGGTTTACAAAGTTTATGTTTCTGTGCATAATCATATGCAATACCATCACTGACAATGACACCCGGTGCCCAGATTTTTTCCGCTTTCATTTTACGTGCCATACATTTAAAAATGATCATATATGGAATGATCAGGGAATCATTTTCATTTGATAAATTCAATTCCTCTGAGATCTGCTCCACAGTCTTTTTGTCAAGCCCATCCAAAAAAGCCAGGAAATCATTGGTTTCCATCAGATTTGCATGTTTTTTCCCTGTGACTTTACCGGCAACTTCCATGATATAGTCCCCGATGATGATCAGATTTTTTACCTTTACCTGTTCTGTGAACATTGCCATAAACACGTTTAGTTCTTTTTCTACCAGTTCTTCGATCTGCAGCTCATACTGCTCTAAACTGCAGCTTTTTTTTGCAAGCTGTTCCTGCATCCGCATGGTTCCAAGTCCAAGATGCTGTGTAGTGATCACTTTCCCCTTTGAAAAGATCGTGATCTGCATACCGCCGCCACCGACATCAACTACTGCTGCACCTGTTTTTATCAGTTCTTCAAACTCACTGCGCATCGCAACCGATTTATAACTGATAAAACGATGCTCAGAGTTGCTTAAGACATGTACCGTAAGTCCGGTGCGGATACGGATCTGGTCTAAGATAAACAATTCATTGCTCACATCACGGAGCGCTGCAGCTGCATATGCCTCATACCCATCCACCTGATACTCTTTCATGATGCCTGTAAACTGTTCTAACGTATCACAGAGAGCTTCCACCAGCTCATACCCGATCACGCCGCGCGAATACGCATCCCGCCCAAGCTCGATCCGGCTTCTGATATAATCGATTTTGCGAATACCTTTTCTGGCAGAGATTTCAAAAATTTTCAAGCTCACCTCATAAGAACCGATATAAATCGCTGCAAATGTATGAATTGCCATATCTTATCCTCCTGCTTTCAAATTATTCCTGTTTTCCAAGCAGATAATTAATAAACTGCTGTGCTGTTCTTCCTGACAGTCCGCCATGGGCAAGTTCCCATTTGTTTGCCTCGGCAAGAAGTGTTTCTTCTTCCATGGTAATGCCATTCTTTTTGGCAAGTGAGACTACGATATTCTGGAACTCTTTTTTGCTTGGTGCACCAAAATAAATAGAAACACCGAATCTTGCATACAGGGACAACTTTTCCTGTACTGTATCTGAAGTATGCATATCCTCCCTTACTTCCTCTTTATCAGAGAATGTCTCACGGATCAGATGACGTCTGTTTGAAGTTGCGTAGATCAAAACATTATCCGGTTTCTTCTCAAGTCCTCCTTCGATCACTGCTTTCAGATATTTATATTCGATCTCAAATTCCTCAAATGACAGATCATCCATATAAATAATAAATTTGTAATTACGGTTTTTAATCTGTGCGATCACATCATTCAAATCGCAGAACTGATGCTTGTACACTTCGATCAGACGCAGTCCCCTGTCGTAATACTGATTTGCGATTGCCTTGATACTGGTTGATTTTCCGGTTCCTGCATCTCCATAAAGCAGGCAGTTGTTTGCCTCTTTTCCACGGACAAAACTCTCCGTATTGTCGATCAGTTTCTGTTTTGCGATCTCATATCCGACCAGATCGTCTAATCTTACATGTGCAATATTTGTGATCGGTACGATCTGTGCACCTTCTTCTTTATGTAACACACGGAATGCTTTATGCAGTCCTAACTTTCCAACACCAAATTCACCATAAAACTCCGTAACGGCATCCTTAAAATCGTTTGCGTCAGCCGCCTGTTCTAATTTTTCCGTCAGTTCACAGATGCGGTCACGAATCCTCTTATTAAATAATTTTCCGCTGTCACTTGCACTTTCATAATGCAGTAATGCATCCATACAGTCGATCTCATAATCTTTTGCCAGCCCGGTAAAATCAAAATCAAATAAATCTTTCATGATCTTAAAATCATGAAGTGCGATCTGATTAACAGAACCTTCCATGCCACCCCTGATCTCACATCCACAGCTGTATGCATTTTCATTATTGACCAGAATAAATGCAATAAAATTATGCCAGAGGTTTCCTTTAAATCCATGGCTTACAGCAAGTTCTGATAACTGGTTAAAGCACTCATATAACAGAGCTTCGATATCCTCTCTGTTGTAATATTCATTCTCATAATTCTCCATGATCCATGCCATGTTATAGAATAATTTTCCATTTTCAAAATTTTTATATAAAATCAGATTTTTTGTGCTTTTCATGTCTTTCTCCATTTCTCTGTATGAAAAGTTTTTCACACATTTCTTTCGTTCTAATAATTTCCAAGGATCTTTAATCCCAATGTTTCCTCTGCGAGTCCCCTTAATGCATTCTGTACTGCTGCATCATTTAAATTTCCTTCAAAGTCAACAAAGAAACGATATTCCCAGTTTTTCCCCTGAACCGGTCTTGATTCGATATGGTTCATATTGATGCCGTTGTAAATAAAATGGGATAACATATGGTAAAGAGATCCACTCTCGTGCATACCTTCAAAACAGATACTGATCTTTTCCGCTTTTGAAGTAAATACACGTTTACCGGATACAATGATAAAGCGTGTTGCGTTCATCTTGTTATTCTGGATACATTCATCGAGTACCTTCAGTCCATAGATATCTGCCGTCAGGCTGCTTGCAATCGCTGCTTTATGTTTTTTGCCGTCTTCTTTTACTTTCTTGGCAGCCATTGCTGTATTTTTCAGACTGTGTTTTTCCCACTCTCTATGGCTTTCAAGATATCTGCCGCACTGCATCAGTGCCTGTGGGTGAGAATAGACGTCTGTGATATCAGAAAGTTCTGCTTCCGGCAGTCCAAGCAGTGCATGATTGATCTGTATGATCTGCTCCCCTACGATACAATTATCATATTCTACCATCAGGTCATAATTTTCAGATACGATACCCGCCGAGGAATTTTCAATCGGTAAAACTGCATAATCAGCTTCTCCGTTTTTGATCGCCTCCATGGCATCGCGCCAGGTCTCCACGTGATAACTGTCTGTCTGCTCTCCAAAGTATTCTTTTAAGGCAAGCTGGCTGTACGCTCCCTCTGTCCCCTGAAATACAATACGCGCATTGTGATAATCCAATCTTTCCACTTCTGTAAAATCTGGTTTTTCATACATGCCGTGTGCGGTTAAAAGCTGATACTGACGTTTTCTGCTCATCGACATGATCTGCTCAAACAGTTCACGTATCCCATGTTTATTAAAATCTGTTTTGCCAAGTGCTGTCAGAGTTGCAAGTTTTGAATCTTCGCGTTCTTTGTCAAATACCTTTTTCCCGGTATTGATCTTATATTCTGCAACACCTGCTGCAATCTCCATTCTCTCCTGATATAAATCTACGATCTGTCTGTCAATGACATCGATCTGGTCTCTTAATTCTTTTAAGTCTTTCATGGATTCCACCTTTGTTATTTGTATTACTTCTAATATATTACATTAACGTGCTAATATCAAGGGCAGAAAAAGTGATATTCCATAGGAAAAATATAGTATTCGTGCTCTGAAAATGCTATAATAAACACAGATGAGAAGCAAATCAAACACATTGTCACGTCAGCATAAAATGCTCTCAGAATGGAGGCCTTATGAAAAAAGTTATCACGATTCTCTTAGTTATCCTCGTACTCGCCGCCGGTGTCGGTTTTGGTGTCTACCACCACAAATCAAACGAGACAAAATTCAATGACGATTACATCAACGGCAACACGGCTGGCAATCTCTACAATGCCGGCATCTTCTGCACAGCATCTGATGGTACGGTTTATTTTGCCAATCCATCCGACGGCAGCAAACTTTATTCCATGAACAGTGATGGTACTAATCTTACGAAGGTTTCTGATGATGTTGCTACCTTCATCAATACAGATGACAATTATATTTATTATGTGCGCAACAATCCGGTTTTTACAGAGCCTTTTTCATTTTTAACGATCAATACAGACAGTCTCTGCCGGCTTAGCCGCAATAACTATAAAAAGAGCATCCTTCTTGATTCTTCTTCGAGTCTTTATGCTTCTTTAGTTGGAAATAAAGTTTATTATCTGCATTATGATGATAAGGATTTTACAACTTTTTATGAAGTAGGCATTGATGGCACCGGCATGAAGCAGGTAGATAAAACACCATACCGTCCCTGCTCGACAGTTGGACAGTATATCTATTATAATGGTGTATCGAACGAACATAGCATCTGGCGTTTTGATACAGTTACTGATACGGCAGAACTTGTACTTAAAGGAAATTATTATATGCCGGCTGTAATTGGTGATACACTCTTTTTTCTGGACAACGAACAGAATTATACACTTACCCGCACAGATCTTTCCGGGGGTTCGCCTGTCACTCTAAGCGATGACCGCATTGACTGCTATAACATCACCGGTGACTATATTTATTTCCAGCGCAACAGTACAAGCGCGCCTGCTCTCTGCCGTATGAAAACGGACGGCAGTGATTACACCGTGATCACAGAGGGCAACTATACCAATATCAATGCCACAGAAACGGATATCTATTTCAGGGATTTTGCATCGGGTGTCATGTACAAAACACCGATCGCTGATCCTTCTGACGTCGAAGTTTTCAATCCAGGAACAGGTTCTTCCGACAAGTGATCCTGCAGCGGATATACAGATATACAGCCAGCAATGGTTTTATCAAAAAAACACAGGGACTTTTTGTTAGTCTTCTGTGTTTTTTCATACCTTTTTATCTTTTTTCTACGTGAAATCAAACAGTGAAAGCTGGTTCGATTCCGGCATATCGTCAAGCAGTCCTAAATCTCCCATCAGGTCAATGACCGTCTTCGTTGCTTTTGTTCTCTGTCTGAAATCATCCCTGGATAAGAATTTCCCATCCTTTGCTGCCTCTGCCACCGCGATCGCAGCATTGTCTCCCATACCATCGATGGTATTTAATGCAGGCATCAGTTTTCCGTCAATGATCTGGAAACGATCCGGTTTTGCCCGGTAAATATCAATCGGTATAAAATCAAAGCCTCTTGCATACATTTCCTGCACGATCTTCATATCACGGTAAACATCCTGCTCTTTCTTGGAAAGTGAGTCTTTTCTGCGCTCATAATCTTTCTGAAAATAGGTAAGGCGCTCTCTTCCCTGACACATGATCTCATAGTTGAATCCGGTCGCACGGATGGAAAAATAGGCTGCATAGTAGGCAAGCGGATAATATACTTTGCAGTATGCAATACGCCATGCCATCATAACGTAAGCTGCCGCATGCGCTTTCGGGAACATGTATTTGATCTTTAAACAGGAATCAATGTACCACTCCGGCACATCATGTGCACGCATCTCCGTCTTCCATTCTTCCTTAAGTCCCTTTCCCTTTCGTACAGACTCCATGATCGTAAAGGACTGCTCACTGTCAAGTCCCATCTGGATCAGGTAGATCATGATATCATCACGCGTACAGATGGCAGTAGAAATCGTCGCCAGTCCCTGCTCGATCAATGTCTGTGCATTGCCAAGCCATACATCGGTACCGTGTGACAGACCGGAAATACGGATCAAATCTGAAAATTCCTGTGGTTTCGCATCGATAACCATCTGCATGGCGAACTCTGTGCCAAACTCCGGGATACCAAGGCATCCAAGCGGAATACCTCCGATCTCCTCCGGTGTGACACCGAGTGCTGATGTATTCTTAAATAAAGACATGACTGCTTCATCATCCAGAGGGATCGTAACCGGATCGATTCCCGTTAAGTCCTGAAGCATACGGATCATGGTCGGATCATCGTGTCCTAATATATCAAGTTTTAACAGGTTGTGGTCAATCGAATGGTAGTCGAAATGCGTAGTGACTGTCGCAGTTGTCATATCGTTTGCCGGGTGCTGTACCGGAGTAAAAGTGTTGATCTCCTCTCCCACCGGAAGTACGACGATACCACCCGGATGCTGTCCGGTTGTTCTTCTTACGCCGACACATCCCTGTACAATACGGTCGATCTCACAGTTTCTCTTATGAATACCACGTTCTTCATAATAATTCTTAATATAACCAAATGCCGTCTTATCTGCAAGTGTACCGATCGTACCGGCGCGGAATGTCTGACCGTAACCGAAGATAACCTCACAGTACGCATGTGCCTTACTCTGATACTCACCGGAGAAGTTTAAGTCGATATCCGGCTCCTTATTTCCCTTAAATCCAAGGAAAGTTTCGAATGGAATATCAAATCCGTCTTTCACTAATTTTTCACCACAGACCGGACAGATCTTATCCGGCATATCGCAACCGCTTCTGCCGGAAAATGCCTTAACCTCCGGCGAATCAAAGTCGCTGTATTTACAGTTAGGGCAGCGGTAATGTGCCTGAAGTGGATTTACTTCCGTGATACCGGACATTGTTGCCGCAAAGGATGAACCTACGGAACCACGTGATCCAACCAGATATCCATCCTCATTTGATTTCCATACCAGTTTCTGTGCAATGATATACATAACCGCATATCCGTTGGAAATGATGGAGTTTAACTCACGGTCTAACCGCTCCTTTACGATTGGTGGAAGTTCTTCCCCATACATACTGTGTGCCTTGGTATAGCAGATATCACGCAGCATCTGATCCGAATTTTCAATCACAGGTGGACATTTATCCGGACGTACCGGTGCAATTTTCTCGCACATATCCGCAATCTTGTTCGGGTTTGTGATAACAACTTCTTCCGCTTTTGATGAGCCCAGATACTCAAATTCTTTGAGCATTTCCTCTGTTGTCCGAAGATATAGCGGAGCCTGGTCATCTGCATCCTTAAATCCTTTTCCCGCCATAATGATACGACGGTAAATCTCATCTTCCGGATCAAGGAAATGTACATCACAGGTTGCAACAACAAGTTTTCCGAATGTTTCTCCAAGTTTTACGATACGACGGTTGATATCCTGCAGCTCCTCGATCGTACTGACCGATTCCTTATCGCTTTTTAGCATAAATTCATTGTTGCCAAGTGGCTGGATCTCCAGATAATCATAAAACTTTACAAGTCTTATGATCTCTTCTTCCGGTCTTCCACCTACGATCGCACGGTAAAGCTCCCCCGCTTCACAAGCAGAACCTAACAGCAGACCTTCACGGTATTTTACAAATTCGCTTTTCGGAATACGCGGTCTTTTGTTATAGTAAGTCAGATGTGACAATGAGACCAAACGGTACAGATTGATACGTCCGATATCATTTGTCGCAAGGATGATCGCATGATATGTGTTCATCTTCATGATCGTCTCCGGTGAAGCCTGTCCCATCTGGTTAACTTCATCTAAAGTCTCCATCCCCCGGTCATGAAGCATCTTTACAAACTTTACAAAAATCTCTGCCGTACATCCTGCATCATCCACTGCACGGTGGTGGTTCTCTAAAGAGACTCCAAGTGCTTTTGCCACTGTATCAAGTTTGAACCGGTTTAGCTGCGGCATCAGGATTCGTGCTAAGGCAACCGTGTCAATGATCGTAAAATCTTTCTCAATCCCCTGCCTCTCACAGTTTTTGATGATAAAACTCATATCAAAATCAGCATTATGGGCGACCATGATCGCATCCCCGCAGAACTCCATAAACTGCGGCAGGATTGTCTCGATCTTTGGTGCATCAATTACCATATCATCACGGATGGAGGTCAGTTCCTCAATCCTGTATGGGATTGGCACTTCCGGGTTTACAAAAGTGGAGAACCGGTCTGTGATCTCCCCATGCTCCACTTTCACCGCACCGATCTCTATGATCTTATTTTTTTCAGGAGAAAATCCGGTCGTCTCAAGATCAAATACCACATAAGTATCATCGAGATTCTGGTTTTTCGAGTTGGTAATGATATCTTTTAAATCATCCACCAGATATGCCTCCACACCATAGATAACCTTAAAGTCATCATCCGGCGAGATCGCATGGTTTGCATCCGGGAACGCCTGTACATCCCCATGATCAGTGATAGCGATTGCTTTATGTCCCCATTTCACGGCACGTTTTACGATATCTTTTACCTCGGAAACACCATCCATATCGCTCATCTTGGTATGGCAATGCAGTTCCACACGTTTTTCCGGGCTTGTATCCATACGGACAGACGTAAAATCCGGTATCTTTTTGATTCCGACAATCGAACCTATCGTAAGTTCACTATCGAATTTATCGATTGTCGTAACACCTTTAATCTTTAAAAATGCACCTTTTTTCACACCCTCAAGCAGCTCCGGAAGCTGGTCATTTCTGGTAAAAATTTTTAAGACGATCGAATCCGTAAAATCGGTTACCGACATAATCACGATTGTTTTTTCATTGCGGATTTCTCTCGTCTCAAGTGTCATGACCTGACAGCGTATCGTAACCTCTCCCATTTCTCCGACGATCTTCTCGATCGGGATCGTCTCATCATCAAAATCTTTTCCATATAAAACATCCGGATTATCTGATTTTTTGTATCCGCCATAGGAACCACCATCATATTTCTTTCGAAATTCTTTTTTCCCGAAAGATTTTTCCCCTTTTTCGTCTGCCATTTTTGCTGTATTTGCTGCAAATTTTGCATTATTTCCTGCGTTTGCAGATTCTTTTGCATTATTTGATTCCTTTGTGGCAGTTTTTGTCGTCATATTCGCAGTCTGCACATCTCTGTCATCCTGTGATTCCACTTTTACCGGTGTATCATCCTCATGAAGCTGTACGCGTTTTAAAATATTTTTTATCTCAAACTGTATCTGTAAGTCACTGTTTTTCTTATGTTTACTCTCTTTCGGTTCCTCAAAAGCAAGTTCCACGGAAAGATCAAGTCCACAGCGCTCACAGACCACTTTCTCTAAAAATTCAACGATCTCATGTGATCTGGTCTGCGCAATGATCGTATTCTCTAAAGTTAAAAGCAGATGTGAATCCCCTGTAAACTCCATTTTAGCGGAACGCAGCAGATTATACTCCATCAGACTGTAATTTTTCAGCTCCTCTAAGATACTGTCCTTATACAGATCCATCAGTTTCTCCGCTGTATACTGCTCTGACAACTGATATTTTTCAATGACCTTGACATCCATGTGTCTGTTTTTAAAGATCTGGTCATGTATGTTTTTTTCCAACTGATATATATTCTTTTTATGTATGAGACGTTTTCCATTTAAGTAGATCCGGATATGATCTTTCTCATGATTCATACCGACTTTGGTAACTTCCGTCTCCGATAACAGTTTTTTCATATCCCCGTTCACTTCCAGTGTCGGAAATACATCAAAAAACATTTTTGTCATGTTGTTTCAACTCCAACTTACTTAATTCTCATTCCAGTGCAGCAGTTCAAACCTGAGGCTCTCTAACAGTTCAGATTCCGGTACTTTCTTGTAAACTTCCCCGTGTTTGATGATAAGCCCTTCTCCGATTCCTCCGGCAATTCCGATATCCGCTTCTTTTGCTTCTCCTGGTCCATTGACCACGCAGCCCATAACCGCAACTTTGATATCAAGCGGAATATCTGCAACCATGTTCTCGACCTGGTTGGCAAGTCCGATCAGGTCAATTCTGGTTCTTCCACAGGTAGGACAGGAAACAACCTCAATGCCGCCCTTTCTCAGTCCAAGTGTCTTTAAGATCAGCTTCGCAGATTTGATCTCTTCTAATGGATCTCCGGTCAATGACACGCGGATTGTGTCTCCGATTCCCTGAGATAAGATCAGACCAAGTCCGATTGAGGATTTGATATTGCCGCTGATGATTGTTCCTGCTTCTGTGATTCCGACATGCAGTGGATGATCCGTTTTCTCCGCGATCAGTTCATGTGCTTTCACACACATCATAACATCTGAGGATTTGATACTGATGACAAGGTTATCATATCCCATATCCTCGATCATTTTTACTTTATCTAATGCGCTCTCCACGATTCCCTCGGCGGTCACACCGTGATATTTTTCTACAAGATCTTTCTCTAGGGAACCACTGTTAACACCGACACGGATCGGGATCTGGCGCTCTCTTGCTGCATCTACGACTGCCTGCACACGCTCCCTGCTTCCGATATTTCCCGGATTGATACGGATCTTATCCGCACCATGCTCGATCGCTGCGATCGCCAGACGGTAATCAAAATGAATATCAGCCACAACCGGGATCGTTACCTGTTTTTTTATCTTTGTCAGTGCTTCCGCAGCTTCCATGGTAGGTACTGCGCATCTTATGATATCACAGCCTGCAGCAGCAAGTTTATTGATCTGTGCCACTGTCGCTGCAACATCCTCTGTCTTTGTATTTGTCATTGACTGGATCAGGATTGGATTGCCGCCTCCGATCACCTTAGAACCGATTTTTACTGTTTTTGTTCTCACTGTCATTTCACCTCTACATGAAAATTTTTCGGATATCGTTAAACATTACGACCACCATCAAAAGCATCAATAGCATAAGCCCTACAAAATGCACCATGCCCTCTTTATCCGGAGCCACCTTTTTGCCCCGGATCGCTTCAACGATCAGAAATACAAGTCTTCCACCGTCCAGTGCCGGAAGTGGCAGCAGATTCATGACACCAAGGTTTGCGGAAATTAAAATGGAAATATAGAGCATCTGTAAAAATGCCGCATAATAACCATAGGAAACACTCTCCTCATAACTGTCACCGATCGCATCGACCAGACCTACCGGACCGCTCATATCATTTAAGGTAACACCACCCGTGACAAGCATTTTCAAACTTCCAAGAGTTGTATCGATCCAGTATTTTACTTCATAACCGCTGTATAAGAAATTCTTAAAAATATTTCCTTTTTCCACTTCACCGCCGACAAAACCATAACGGTATCTGCCAAGTTCTTCATCAAATAACGGTGTCAGATCTGCCGTATATCTTTTCCCATCACGCTCATAAGTTACTTTGACAGTCTCACCGGCATGAAACATTGAGTAGGAACTGACCTCTCTGTAAAAATGAATATGTTTTCCGTTCATCTTTACAATGACATCCCCCGCCTGCATTCCTGCCTGCTCTGCTGCAAATCCCTCACTGACCTGCGTTATCTTAGGAATATCATATCCGTTGCATGAAAGAAGGATGAATGAAAAAACGAATGCCATGATAAAATTAAAGACCGGTCCGGCAGCGACCACGCTGATCCTTGCCCATACAGACTTTTTCCCAAACGCTCTGTCATCGCTGCTTTCACCGTCCTCGCCCTCCATCATACAGGCACCGCCAAACGGAAGCAGTTTCAGGGAATATTTTGTTTCCCCCTTCGTCACACCAAAGATCGTCGGTCCGAGTCCAAGACAAAATTCATTGACACGGATTCCATTTGCCTTTGCGAGTGAAAAATGCCCCAGTTCATGAAATATAATAATGATACTAAAGATCAATAATGCAATAATAATTTTCATCCGTTTCTAATACCTTTCCATTCTGCATTTATACCCATTTCTGTTCAATATACTCATATACTGCCTGTTCTGTTTCTAATACCTCATCCAGACTCGGATCATTTTTATAAGCCACATATTCCATGCAGTCCTCAATGATTTCCGTAATCTGCGGATAACTGATCTTCCAATCTAAAAACATTGCCACCGCCCGCTCATTTGCTGCATTAAATACCGTTGGCTGGCTGCCGCCCTTTCTCATTGCATCGTAAGCTAATGCCAGACCTTTAAATGTCTTTGTATCCGGTCTCTCAAACGTCAGGCTTCCCAGTTCAAAAAGATCAAGTCTTTTACCTGACATTTTTCTGCGCTCTGGATAATAAAGTGCATACTGGATCGGCAGACGCATATCCGGTGTTCCAAGCTGTGCGATCACTGCCCCGTCCTCATACTGCACAGCAGAATGGATCACACTCTGTGGATGAACGACCACTTCAATCTGATCTAATTCCACCCCAAAAAGCCACTTTGCCTCCATAACTTCAAGTCCTTTATTGACAAGTGTGGATGAATCTATTGTTATCTTTCTTCCCATTGACCAGTTCGGATGCTTTAGGGCATCTTCCACTTTCATCCCTGCAAGATCAGCCGTACTTTTTCCGCGGAATGGTCCACCGGATGCTGTCAGCAGTATCTTTTCAATACGATTGCCCGCATTTCCCTGCAGCGACTGGAAAATTGCACTGTGTTCGCTGTCCACCGGAAGGATGGGCACATGATATTCTTTTGCTAATGGAATAATAATATGCCCTGCCGTTACCAGTGTTTCTTTATTTGCAAGGGCAATTTTTTTACCTGCCTTAATTGCAGCAACTGTCGGCCGGATTCCCATCATGCCAACGATCGCAGTAACTAAAATCTCACTCTCCGGATGAACTGCCACATCGATCAGTCCCTCCATCCCTGAAACCACTTTCGTATCTGTGTCTGCTATTTTAATCTTCAGTGCTTCTGCAGCTTCTTCCTTGAACACACATACCAGTTTTGGAGAAAACTCCCTGACCTGCTGCTCTAACAATGTAATATTGCTTCCTGCTGCAAACGCAACAACCTCAATATCCTTCTGTTCTCTTACGATATCAAGTGTCTGCGTACCTATCGACCCCGTCGAACCTAAGATTGCTATTTTTTTCATATCCGTATCCTCTGTTTACAATACAATAAAATTTGCTGCAAGGAAATAAATCATCGGTGCAGTAAAGATCACACTGTCAAAGCGGTCTAAGATACCGCCATGACCCGGGATCAGCTTTCCGTAATCCTTGATCTCATAGTTTCTTTTGATTGCAGAGGCAGTCAGATCACCCACCATGGAAATCAGCGCTCCAACCGCACTGATCGCCGCCATGATCCACACATGCTGCATGGTAACACCCATCGCATTTTTAAAGATCATGCCATAAATGACAGTTAAAAGTGCAGCTCCAACTACTCCGCCAATTGCTCCCTCAACAGACTTTTTCGGACTTAATTTTGGAGACATCTTATGTTTTCCGATCAGCATGCCTACACAGTACGCACAGGTATCGCATCCCCACGAACACAAAAAGATCAGCCAGACAATATAAGCGCCTGCGTTAAGCATCCTTGTCTGGTATACATAAGAAAGCATCACAGCAACATAAAACACTCCAAAAAATACAGCCAGCATCTGCTCTGTCTTATATTTCGGATAGGTAAAGACATAAACAAACATAAGTGCCATCAGAAAGCCTAAAACAACTACCATAATATCCGGCAGAAAATCCCATTTTAAATTACAGTAAAATACAGTTGCTGCAAGATAGCCCACGATTCCCGGTAATTCTTTTTCCACATGAAAAATCCTGTACAATTCGAACATCCCGATATACGAAATGAGTAATGTCGAAAAGAGTAATACATCTCCCCCTGTGATAATAAGCACCAATGCGGCTGCAACTAACACAATGCCGCTCAACAGTCTTGTTTTAAACATATACGAAAACCTGCCCTTTCCTCTTTCAGTTTATTTGGATTCCTCTGTCAATCCACCAAATCTTCTGTCTCTCTTATTATACGCTTCTACAGCTTTTTCTAATTCCTCTTTTCCAAAATCCGGCCATGGTACATCCGTGAAATAAAATTCGCTGTACGCAAGCTGCCACAACAGATAATTTGAAAGGCGCTGTTCTCCACTTGTCCGGATCAGAAGATCCGGGTCCGGAATCCCTGCTGTATCCAGATATGACGCAAACACATCCTCATTTAATTCTGATATCTGCCTTGTTCCATTCTCCATATCCTGATAAAGTTTTTTCATTGCACGGATCATTTCATCCCTGCTTCCATAATTAATAGCAATCTGTAAATTCAGGCCATCATTATTCGCAGAAGCTGCTTCCAGTTCTGTAATCTGTGCCTGGAACCGGTCACTTAAACGTGTGGTATCTCCGATCACACGCACACGCATATTATTTTTGTCTGCTGTTTTGATACAGTTCTTCAGATAACTTTCGAGAAGCTTCATGAGCGCTGCCACTTCTCCCTCAGGTCTGTTCCAGTTTTCTGTTGAGAAAGCATACAGGGTCAGATATCTGATTCCCATATCATGTGCTGCTTTGCAGACTGTTTCCACATTTTTTGCTCCGACTGTATGTCCATAATTTCTTGGCATTCCCTTACTTTTCGCCCATCTTCCGTTTCCGTCAAGGATAATTGCTACATGCTGTGGAATTTTCATTTTGATCCTCCGTTCCTGCCTACTTTTCATGAAAAATCATTTTCATTTCATAAAGCGAAAATGAGGACACGCTTTTGTCATGTCCTCACCTCTATATTCTACACAAAAATCCTTAAACTGTCAGGATCTCTTTTGTTTTTGCCTCAACAGCCTTATCGATCTCAGTGATATATTTATCAGTCATTTTCTGTGCGCCGTCCTCTAACTCTTTCACTTCGTCCTCGGACACATCTGCAGACTTACTTAATTTCTTGAAAGAATCATTGGCATCACGACGGATATTACGAATTGCAACTTTTGCACTCTCACCTTTTTTCTTAACATCCTTTGCCAGTTCTTTACGTCTTTCCTCTGTGAGTTCCGGGAAAAGAAGACGAATCACTTTTCCATCATTGGTCGGGTTGATTCCAAGATCCGATGTTAAGATTGCCTTCTCGATCTCTTTTACCATGGATGCTTCCCACGGCTGGATCTGAATCATTCTCGGTTCCGGGACATTAACGTTTGCCACCTGCTGGATTGCTGTCGGTGTTCCGTAATAGTCAACTCTTAACTTGTCAAGGACATGCGGATTAGCACGTCCGGCACGGATGCTTCCAAACTCCTCAGACAGGTTATTCATTGTTTTCTGCATTTTTTCATCAAACTGAACTAATCTTTCATCCATATATTTTTCCATACCTTTCGCGGTTTTTATTGCAATAGAATGTATATTCTGTAAACATTCTGCTGTCATGAATTATACGGTTACTTTCGTACCATTAAAATCGCCTGTCATTGCCTTTACAATGCTGTTTTCCTCGTTCAGTCCAAAAACAAACATCGGCATTTTATTTTCCATACACATGATCGATGCAGTAAGGTCAACCACTGCAAGTTTGCGGTCAATAACCTCCTGTATAGATACCTCGCTGTATTTTACAGCGGAAGGATTGATCTTTGGATCGCTGTCATAAACACCATCAATTGCTTTTGCAAGGTAGATTCCCTCTGCCTCCATCTCGATCGCACGGAGCACAATGCCTGTGTCCGTTGAAAAATACGGATGTCCGGTTCCTCCTGCAAAAAATACGACCATTCCTTTTTCAAAATACTTATTTGCACGGTCTTTTGAAAACAGTTTTGTCATGCTTCCACACTCAAATGGTGTCAGGATCTGTGTTTTCATTCCAACGGAACGGAAAATTTCAGAAACATAGATACAGTTCATAACTGTCGCAAGCATTCCTATCTGATCCGCCTTTGTACGATCAATGGTTTCACTGGTTCTTCCTCTCCAGAAATTACCTCCGCCGATCACGATGCCGACCTGAATGCCCTGATCTGTAATCTGTTTTACCTGTCGCGCCACTTCTGTAACAGTCGGCTCGTCAAATCCGGTATGTTTTTCACCAGCTAAAGCTTCACCGCTTAATTTTAAGAATACTCTCTTCATATTCGATTACTCGTTTCCTTTCTGAGCATTACCATTGAACAGGCTCTGTACATCCACGTCAGAGTAGCACTGTGAACAGAATCCCTCGATTACTGCGCCGTTGTTGATCTGTACAGAACGGGATTTGATGTTACCCATAACAACTGCGGATGTGTCTACAACAACCGGTCCCTGTACATCGATATCACCTTTGATAGCTCCTGCGATCACTGCGGAAGTGGAAGTTACATTACCGATGATAACAGAACCAAGACCGATTTTAACGGTTCCTGTGCTGACAACCTCTCCCTCGATCTTTGCTGCATCTGCAAAAAACTCAGACGCACTGCTGTTTCCATTTACGACACCAGTTACAACTAATTTGCCGTTACATCCTACATTTCCTTCTACCTGTCCTCTTACATCTAAAGAACCGTTTGATACAATGTCACCTTTGATGATTGTTCCCTCTGTGATTACAGATACCTCATCAGATACCGGTGCGCTCTGGTTATTAGTTGCAGGTGCTGTTGTATTGTCAGCCATTTTTCTTTCCTCCTGGGTTGCTTTTGTAATATTTGAAACTGTTTCATTTTTTTCTGTTACAGGTGCTGCTGTTTTTTCCGGCTGTACACTTGCATGCTGTGCTGCCATTTCTGCGGCACTTCTTGCTGCGGCTGCTTTCTCAGCTTCCTGCTTTGTCACCTGTTCTAACAGACCATCCAGCTTGGAAAGTTCTGTCTCAACATCCACTTCGCCTTCTAACGTATTAACCTCAACGTCATCTTCGTTCGTGCTGGTTTCCAGGTTGTCATCTGCAGGCATCAGTTCATTGACTGCCTGTGAGAAGTCATCTTTAAAATCCTTGAAAAATCCCATGTTCATTCCTCCATTTATTCTCAGTTATTCCACTGTGTCTGCTTTCACATACTGAATAACCTGTGTATCTTCATCAATCGGTAATATTTGTGCGCCCATTCCCTCTAAAGCCTCAATCAAAGGTCCTAAAGCTTCTACCGTTGCTGACTTATCTTTCCCGTCATGCAGTAAAACCACCGACGTTTTATATTTTACTACATCATCTGTCACATTTTCAACTATTTCCTCAGATGTATACACAGTTGAAGCGCCATCTCCAGCCGATACATTCCAGTCGTAATAGACAATTCCCTGCGTATTAAGATAATGGATAAAATAATCCATCGGCACATTACTGATGAGATTACTGCTTCCTCCCGGAAAACGATAATAAAAGCTGTCCACTCCTGTGGTCTGCTTTAAGAAATTCTTCAGTGTCATATAATCCTGCTCAAACGCTTTCTCTGACTGATAGATCACACTATACTGATTTGAATAAGAATTCATGCCAAGAGTATGCCCCTCATCTACAATCCTTTTATAAACAGGAATCATTTCTTCATCCTGGCTTCCATTCACAAAGAAAGTAGCTTTCACACCATATTCTTCTAATACATCTAAAATCTCAGACGTATGTTCAGACGGTACATTATCAAATGTTAAGTATACCTTATGTAAATCTCCGTCCGATGCCATATTATCTTCATCGGATATTCCCGTAGCCGGAGGTGTTACTTTATCCCAGGTCATCTCCGTCTGCATAATTTCCGTATCTTCTGTTTCCTCTGCTATCACACCGCCACTCAGCTTTGCGGCATCGCCTGCATTGACCTGATCTGTATTCTGTTCGCTGCTGCTTGTCACCAGCCGGTCTATCTTATGTTCCAGTGACACCATCTTAAAAAATAATGCCACGATCAGAATCATGGAAAGAACAATCCATCCTGCTACGATCAAGATAATACCGTTTCGGATCTTCGCAATCCTTTTTCTGCGTTTCCGCTGGTGATTCAGCATTTCTGAATCTTTATCCTGCATACAATACCCCCAAGGTAATCGTTAGTACCTATCTATTGTAACACATTTTTTTATTTTTCAAATAAAAAAGCGCAAAAAAATTGATTAATTTTTCCGCACTTTTTTTGTTATTGTCTGATTATTTTTATTTATCTTCTACTATTTTATTTTCCAAGCATATTTGCAATAAAAAAACCGCCAATAAAAAGTAATATTCCCAGCAAAAGCTGTCCAATCCCAATGGAAACAATATTCATTCCCGAAAGAACTGCGATCGGTGATGAAATGACCAGTCCCATAATCGCAAAATAAGTTCTTCTCTCCTGTTTTTTCAGGAGATATTCCACGAGTTTTGAAACAAGAAATATTCCCAGCACTACACCAATGCCAAACGGAATGAGAACTGCCGCACACGAAAACAGCACTTCCCACCTTAATCCCGGCAATGCAGCCAGAAATTCACTGATCCTGTTTATGACCGGTGTATAGTACCCAAGAGACATCAAAAGCATTGATCCACTGACACCTGGAATGACCATGGTCGCTGCAGCTACTGTTCCGACCAGAAATAAGGACATACTGCTCTGTATACCGGGCTCTAAAGAAACATCTGTTCCCTGTTTCCAAAACTGCATCCATACGACCAGTCCAAAGAACAGTAAAAACAGCAATATCTCCGAAACCGAAGCACGTTTTCCCATTACTTTTGGCAATAAAAGTGGTACTCCGCCAAAGATCAGACCAATAAATAACATTGCTGTCTCAAACGGAAATTCCAGAAAAAAATATCCGATCACAAACGACAATCCACCGACCCCACACAGCATCCCAACTGCATATGGCAGTAAAAACCTGACACTCCTCCAAAAATGTTTAGGCATTTCCGTCACAGCAGAGATCACATCCCCGTATATTCCCATGGAAACCATCATAGTTCCTCCACTGACACCCGGAATGATATTTGCAACACCGATTGCGATTCCCCGCAATACATCTTTTAAAAATGACATAATATTCCTCCAACTTCTGTTATTCTGCCAACCTTACTTCTGTCATCTCTTGTGCAATATTTAATGCATGATCTCCGATTCTCTCAAAATCAGTGAGCATCTCTGTATAGAGAACACTCCCCTCACCTGACGCAGTACCTTCCTGTATCCGGTGCATCATACGATTTCTGTAATCCTCTGTCATGTCATCCATCTTTTGTTCGAGTGCCGAAATACGGCTTAATCCATCAAGCGCCTCCATATTTTCATTTAAAAGCAGCGTCAAAAGTTCCTCGCAGGTCTGCTGCATCTGCAAAATTTCTTCCTTTACTTCTTTTGAAAATCTGACATCTTTTTCCTTCAGCCACTCAGAATATCCGCAGATATTCATTGCATGATCACTGATTCTTTCTATGTTGCTGGTCACTTTGAAATAGGCACTTAATATCCTGCTTCCCTGCGTATTTGTCTCATGTGCCATGTTTTTGGATATGTACTTTGAAATCTCTCGGTTTAAAAAATCCACGTACTCCTCTTTTTCTTCCACTTTCGGAATAAATCCATCATCACAGTTTAAAAATGCCGTAAAACTGTCAGAAACATTTTTCTTTGCGATCTCAAGCATTCTCGCTATCTCTTTGTGTGTCAGTTCGAAATTGATTGCTGATACGCCGATTTTCCCTTCCGTCACCGGTTTTGTATTTTTTAAATACTTTAAATACATTCCCTCCTCCGGCTCGTCCACATCCGGCAGAATCTTTTCTGCCAGTTTTGCCAGAAGATTTCCCGCCGGAAGCAATAATATTGTTGTTACAATATTAAACAGCGTATGCATATTTGCGATCTGCGCTGCCGGATTTGCAGGTGTAAGTCCTCCTACCCAGGAAGTCAGTGGCGTCAGCATACAGAGTATCGTAAAGACTGCTGTTCCTATGACATTAAATGAAAGATGGATGATTGTCGTCCGCTTAGCATTCCGGCCTGTTCCAATCGACGCTAACACTGCTGTAATACAGGTACCGATATTTTGTCCAAACAGCACATACACTGCTCCGGAAAAAGAAATCGCCCCACTTGCCGCAAGAGCCTGAAGGATTCCAACCGACGCTGATGAGGACTGGATCAATGCTGTAAAAACTGCACCTGCTAAAATTCCAAGCAGAGGATTGGAAAATTTTGTCATCATATCAATGAACGCTTTGGAATCCCGAAGCGGCATCATTGCTGTGCTCATCATTTCCATTCCAATAAAAAGAACACCAAGCCCTGCTAAAATACCTCCTATGTTTTTTACTTTTGGCTGTTTCAGAAAAACAACCAGCACAACACCTAAAAACGCAATAAACGGTGCGATCGCCCCGGCATCAAGTGCGATCAGCTGTCCTGTAATGGTCGTACCGATATTAGCACCCATGATCACTCCGACTGCCTGCCGCAATGTCATCATGCCGGAATTAACAAAACCTACGACCATAACTGTTGTTGCGGAGGATGACTGTATGATCGCAGTGATCACTGCTCCTACTAAAACACCTAAATACCGGTTCGTTGTCAGCCGCTCTAAGATCTGTTTCATCTTATTTCCGGCAGCAGCCTCCATCCCCTGGCTCATCATGTTCATTCCATACAGAAAAAGCGCCAGTCCTCCTAATAATGATGCAAATTCTTTTGCTCCCATTTTATCCCTCTTTTTTTAGTTATTACGGCATTTTCCGTTTTTCCTGCAAACACGTCATTGCCGCTTTTTACACACTCTTTTAACATATCAGACGTATTTTTTACCGTCAACCGGGATATCGGATTCTTAACGCTTCCTGTATTTTTTTTATGAAGTTTTTGTCAATTCTATGTAATGCCTGCATCTGTCAAATGTCATTATATTTGTTCCAGAAAGATGCTGTTTATTATATGCCTGCTTACAGAAAAAGTACTGCTGTCTCAAGACTCTCCAGCATAATCTTCTCACCCTGCAGAGCTTTTCTACCTGTATTTGACAGCAAAATTTCTTTTACCTCTCCCGGCAGCATCAACTCTGCCGCATCTTTTCCGTAATTTGCGATTACAAGTATTTTCTGTCCGTTTTCTTCTCCAATACGCATAAATCCAAATATTGTATCCGTATCTTCATAAACCGGTACTACTCTTCCATAAACAAAAGTTTCTTTAAATTCCGGTGATTTGCGCAGTGCGATCAGCTTTTTATAATAGGAAAGTACTGAGTCCTCCCGTCCTTCCTGCTCACGGACATTGATTTCTTTATAATTTGGATTCATTGCAAGCCAAGGCACATGTACACTAAAGCCTCCTTTTTCATCTGCACTCCACTGCATTGGTGTACGCGCATTGTCCCTGCTGTTTTCATAGCAGCATGCCAATGCTTCTTCTTTCGTACATCCTGCCTTGATTGCAACCTGATACTGATCTTTTGTACTGATATCATCATATTCTGAAATATCGTTTCTATGACAGTTTGTCATACCGATTTCCTGTCCCTGATAAATAAACGGGATTCCCCGAAGCAGGATTGAAGTTGTGGCAAGCATTTTTTTGCCCATTTCATTCTGCGCATAATCCGGAAGGTAACGGCTTGCGCCTCTCGGTTCATCATGATTTTCAATGATGTTTGCCTTAAACCCAATGCCCTCCATCTCTTTCTGGGAAGCAAACAAAATTTCTCGCCAGCGTTTAAAATCTATCTTTTTGCTGTCATACCATCCATGCTCACCATAGGTCAGTTCATGTGCAGAGAAATCAAACATGCTTGAGAAATGACCATCATCCCCGACAAACTCCCTTAATTCGTCCTCTTTCATATTAAATACTTCACCAACTGTAAAAGCGTCGTATTTCTCGAAAGTCTCATGTTTCATCTCTTCTAAAAATTCTCCGACGCCGTCTGTCTCTTCTACCATCTTCACACATGACACCAGACCATCATCCCCATCCGGTTCATAGGAAGGAAAACTTGTATCTTTCTTGATATTAATGATCGCATCAATACGGAATCCACCAAGTCCCTTATCTAACCACCAGTTGATCATCTTATATATCTTATCCCGTACTTCTTTGTTTTCCCAGTTCCAGTCCGGCTGTTCCTTAGCAAACATATGCAGATAGTATTTATCCGATCCCGGCACCGGCTCCCATGCCTTTCCACCAAAATAAGAACGATAATTGCTTGGTTCTTTTCCATCTTTTCCCTTTACAAAATAAAAATAATCTGCATAAGGTCCGTCCGGATCAGCTAAAGCCGCCTTAAAATATTCATGTTCACTCGAACAATGGTTTACCACCAGATCCATAACAATGTACATGTCACGCTTTTTTGCTTCGGCAAGCAGCTTGTCAAATTCTTCCATAGTTCCAAATTCTTCTGCAATCTTATAGTAATCAGATATATCATATCCCTGGTCAATAAACGGTGATTTATAAATCGGAGAAAGCCAGATGATATCAATGCCAAGTTCTTTTAAATAATCCAGTTTTGAGATAATTCCTCTCAGATCACCAATGCCGTCTCCGTTTGTATCCAGAAAACTCTTTGGATAGATCTGATATGCTACCTTGTCATGCCACCATTTTCTTTTCATTTTTTTCCTCCTGACACATTTTATTTCAATATTCTTTTTTATATTTTTTGCATAATTCTGTTTTCTTTTTCAGCTGATGTAAATATTATATTTGATTTTTATTCGTTTTTCTTGCATTATGGTTGGATAATATTGTACAATACTGCTATCATAGCTGCCCGACAAATGCTGGTTTGTGGGTGATATGAGTTTCCTCGTGTAGGGTGGTTCCGGGGGTTTTCGATTGGCAAATTGCATCA
>ERZ791926.693-NODE-693-length-23950-cov-3.476208_pt1 | contig 23950 bp, 22 predicted proteins | sample MGYA00510131_ERZ791926 | MGnify/ENA primary metagenome ERZ791926 (study PRJEB30046, sample SAMN00792052) | human gut metagenome | study: EMG produced TPA metagenomics assembly of the A metagenome-wide association study of gut microbiota in type 2...
CAAAGCAACATAGTATCGTTCATCTGCTTCCTGAGTGATGGTTGCACCTTTCAACTGGTAACCTTCCTCAATCTTCCGATGCTGTCTGATATGGACCCAGCCAGCTTTTGGAAGTTTTAACCTTCCATTCTGTAAGGCGATGTTTTCATTCACACAATTAGTTGTATAACTTCTCACAGGTTTCTTTTTTAATTTGAATTTCGGAAAACCAACTGAGTCATCACGAAAGAAATTTTTATATGCAGTCTGCAAATGCAGCTGCGCATTGCACAGTGCCAGACTGTCTACTTCCTTCAACCACGGAAACTCGGATTTATATCTGGCCGGTGTCACGCTTAAGTTCTTTCCCGTTTTCTCATAGTAAGCTTTTTTCTCCGCAAGCATCCGGTTATAAACAAAACGAACACAACCAAATGTCTCTGCAAATAATTCCCTTTGTGATTTATTCGGATAAATCCGAAAACGGTACACGGTGTTCACTTTTACCCTCTCCCTGTGTTTCAATGTACTGACGGATGACCTCAATCGGGGCACCTCCGGCACTCAACAGGCAAAAACTCTTGCTCCAGAACATTTCCTTCCATAGCTTTTGCCGGACTTCCGGGTACTCCTTCTTAATCAGGCGGCTGCTTGCGCTTTTATACGCATTGATGAACTTACTCAGTTCCGATTTTGGATGAGCACGGAACATGATGTGAACATGGTCCTGATCATGATTCGATTATTCCAGGGTAATGTGATAGTTCGGAGCAATATGCTCAAATATTTCTTCTGCCCGATTTGAAATCGGATCATTCAAAACCTTTTTTCGGTATTTTATCACCAGAATCAAATGGTAATATAGCAAAAACACCGAATGTGCATTACTATCCAATTTTCTCATAGAAATCAGCCTTTCTTATTATTTCGACTGATTATATTTTATCATATTTTTCACTATATGTCTATAGTTTTATCGAACATAAGTTCTTTTCATCGGCACAGCTATGTGCACCATCGAATCATGCCAGTTATTGCATATTAGGAATCAAATGCAGGCAATTCATCCCACCACCTGAAGAGGATGGGGGAATTCTTGCAGTGTTACGTTAAAAATGTCTCCTTTACAAATTCCGATTTGTTAAACTATCTATACAATACCATATCTCTTTGGCTAATACAACACTACTATGACCTCTGCTGACTTCTGTGCGTTCAGCATTGCTTTATGCAATGGTTACCTCTTTCAAGGCATACCGCACAGACCTCCCTAGGTACCACACGTTTCTTCCTCTCCATCCATGCCCGTGAGTTAGTATGTTCCTCACATCCAACTTCCTTCAGATTCGAGGTCGCCCTTGACACCCTTGCTTTCGGCTATATCCTTCCCACTACCGGGCGGATTTGGGACTTTAAGCCGTTAGAAACGTGCGCCGCTAGGCGCACGCACAAAAGAGGCCGCTGATTTTCATCAGCCGCCTCTTTTTCTATAAAAATATTGCTCTACCGGACAGAAAAGCTCTTTTCCTCTTTGTCCAAGGGAAGCTCCTCTGTATCCATCCACTCGATGGTAATGAACTGGTTATGGTTTAATCCCATCAGCAGCTTATTGATCATATACTCGCTTCCCTGGATTTCCAGAAGAACGGTTCCATCATACTCATTGCGCACCCAGCCGGTCAGCCCCAGGGACTGTGCAAGGTATTTTGCGGTATAGCGGAAGCCCACGCCCTGCACGCGGCCACGGAAAATAATGCGTTTTCTTACATCTGCCATAGCACCCTCCTACAAAGAATACTCTTTCAGCTGTTCTCTTCTCTCCAGGTAATCCGGACAATACTTCTCCACCTCCGCCCAGAATGCTCTGGAATGGTTCATATGGTGCCTGTGGGCCAGTTCGTGTATCACCACATAGTCCAGCAGCTCATCCGGCAGAAATGCCAGCTGGTAATTGAAATTAACATTCCCCTTCGCGCTGCAGCTGCCCCAGCGAGTCTTCTGGTTCTTTACGGTAACATAACCGACTGTCACACCCATTGTCTCACAGTAGTGCCGCACCCGCTTTCCGATTTTTAACTGGATTTTCATCCGGTCCGTTTTGCTTAAAAGCTCCGGCGGCGGTGCCGGTGTGCTCTTCCGGTTCTCCTCACGCTCTGCCATGACCTCTGTTTTCTCCAGGATCCAGCTTCGGTGATTTTCCACAAAGGCCTTCAGCTCCCGGTCGGAAACGCGGGTCGGAATCCGGGCCAGAACCGTATTGGCATCCCGCACCTCCAGGCCAAGGCTTTTTCTGGCGGAGCGAATGACCGAAACGCGGATTTCTCCCCGGCCATCCGCTTTCTTTATGCTCCATTCTGTTATCATAATTTTATTTCCGGAATGCTGCTACCAGAGCCTCTGCATCCTCATAATTCTGTGCCTTCAGCTCATTTACAAACCAGTCATCAATTCCATCTACGGCCGTCTTGAAGGAATCAATATCCAGGTCCTCGTGAGAAGTGATGGTCACGCCGTTCTTTTCAGTCCAGCGCTTCATGATCTCCTCGTCACCGGCACGGTTGATCTCACGCTCGTAGCGGGTAGCCAGCGCTCCGCACTCGTCAATGACCGCCTGCTGCTCCGGTGTCAGATCATCGTAAATCTTCTGGTTGATGCAGAAGAACAGGCAGTCATAGTTTGCATTCCATAAAGAACAGTATGGCTGTACCCCCTGTACGCTTGCGGCATCGATAGCCGGAAGCGGATTCTCCTGGCCTTCCACTGTTTTCTGCTGCAGTGCGGTGTAGGTCTCAGACCAGTTCATATTGGTGGCATCTGCGCCCCAGCGCTTATAGCACTCCATAAGCAGGTTGCTTCCCGCTACACGGATCTTCAGGTTTTTCATGTCCTCAACGGACCTGATCTCGCGGACACTGTTGGTCAGTTCACGGAAACCATTCTCCGCGATGCCCATGCAGTGCAGTCCATACTCGCTTAAAATGTCTTTTAACATCTCACCGGCCTCACCGTCTAACATGGCGTCTGCATCCTCAACGGAATCAAACAGATATGGCAGGGATACCACGTTAAAGCGCGGGTCAAACGCAGAGTAGATCAGATTGCTATGCATGGAGATCTGAACCGGATCTCCATCGATCAGAGCCTGGATGCCCTCAGACTGGTTTCCGTTGGTCAGCTGGTCTGCCGCGTATACGTTGACCTTGATCTTTCCGCCGGTTGCTTTTTCAACGAGCTCGCCAAACTTGCGGCCGCCCTCAGCCCAGGTACTGGTCTCGGTTGTGGAACAGGTAAAGTTCCAGGTCTGCTCTTTCCATGCAAGATCACTGTGATCCTCTACGGAATCTGCACCGATGCTGCTGTCCGATTTCTCGGTAAAGACTGCGATCAGGTCTGCTGCATCCTTGTAGCCCTGATTCTCCAGCTCTTTCTGATACCACTCAGCTACGCCGGAAACAGCATTCTTGAAGGAATCTACATCCATATCCTCGTATCTGGTAATGGTCACTCCATTGTCATTCTGCCAGCGGTCCATGATTTCCTCATCACCGGCACGGTTGATGTAACGCTCATAATCAACCGCTTTCTGGCCTGCCTCATCGACCACCGCCTGCTGCTCCGGTGTCAGAGCATCATAAATCTTCTGATTGATACAGAAGAACAGACAGTCATAATTTGCGTTCCATAAAGAACAGTATGGCTGTACCTCCTGAACGCTTGCCGCGTCGATGGCCGGAAGCGGATTTTCCTGACCGTCTACGGTTTTTTGCTGCAAAGCCGTGTAGGTCTCGGACCAGTTCATATTCGTGGCATCTGCGCCCCATCTCTTATAGCACTCCATGAGCAGGTTGCTTCCTGCAACACGGACCTTTAAGTTTTTCATATCATCCACGGATCTGATCTCGCGGACGCTGTTGGTCAGCTGGCGGAAGCCGTTCTCTGCAATACCCATGCAGTGCAGGTCATACTCGGCTAAGATGTCTTTTAACATATCACCGGCCCTTCCGTCTAACATGGCATCAGCCTCCTCTACGGAGCTGAAAAGATATGGCAGGGATACCACGTTAAAGCGCGGGTCAAACGCAGAGTAGATCAGGTTGCTGTGCATGGAGATCTGAACCGGATCGCCATTCATCAGCGCCTGGATTCCCTCGGACTGGTTTCCGTTAGTCAGCTGGTCTGCTGCATATACATTGACCTTGATCTTGCCTCCGGTTGCCTTTTCCATAAGCTCGCCGAACTTGCGTCCACCCTCAGCCCAGGTACTGGTCTCTGTGGTGGAACAGGTAAAGTTCCAGGTCTGCTCTTTCCAGTCTAAGTCACTGTAATCGCCAATTTCGTTAAAGTCAGCCGGACCGCTGTCTTTTTCACTATCTGCCTGACTGTCAGAGGAAGCCGCAACGTTTCCACTGTAGGAACCCTCTCCGGCCAGTGCCTTCGGAAGAAAAGTGGAAACAGACGGTACATAGGTGATCAGCAGCAGAACCATAACAGAGGCCACGATCATTGGCATAACGGCACGGGAGATTTTCGGAATGTCCACCTCCATGCCTTTTTTCAGTTTTACGGAAATCGCAACAAACAGGTTTACGCCAACCGGCGGAGTTACCTGACCGATGGCCAGGTTCACGGTTGCCACGATACCGAACGCTACCACATCGTAACCCAGTGCCTTACATACCGGCAGCATGATCGGGATGAAAATATACATCGCAGAGTTTGCATCGATAAAGCAGCCTGCGATCAGGAAGATCACATTCACGATCAGAAGGAAGGTGAACTGGTTGTGGGCAATGCTTCCCAGTAAATCGGATGCCGCCTGGGCAATGCCGAATTTGGTGCATACAAAGGAGAACAGGGAGGCGCTTGCTACAATGAGCATGATGCCGCCGGTGGTCTTTCCGGACTCCACAAGAAGCCCACGCAGATCCTTAAAGCTTACTTCCCTGTAAATAAAGATGCCGACAAACAGACCATATACAACGGATACGGCTGCTGCCTCGGTCGGGGTAAAGATACCGCCGTAAATGCCGCCCAGGATGATGACGGGCATTAACAGTCCCCAGAACGCGTCCTTGAATGCCTCCCAGCGCTCTTTTCCGCTGGCGCGCTTCTGGCTGGACTGGATGTTGTTCTTGCGAGCCTCGATCATAACCACGATGACTAAAGCCACACCCATTAAAATACCCGGAACGATTCCTGCGGTAAACATATCCGCGATGGAAACACCGGTGATGGATGCGTAAACAACGAACGCGATACTTGGCGGGATGACAATGGCGATGGAGCTTGCCGTTGCCATTAAGGCCGCGGAGAACGGTGCGGAGAAGCCGCCCTGCTCGATCATGGCCGGGATCAGGACTGCTCCCAGCGCTGCCACGGTAGCCGGTCCGGAACCGGAGATCGCGCCAAAGAAGCAGGCTACGATTACACACACGATGGCGATGCCGCCTCTTCTGTGTCCGACACAGGTATTAACGAACCTGATCAGGCGCTTGGAGATGCCTGCCTTTGCCATGATGTTGCCGGACAGTACAAAAAACGGAATAGCAAGCAGCAGAAACTTGCTGATGCCGGAATACATGTTGGTTGCCACGATCGTTAAGGATGTGCCGGAATAGAGAATCGCACATACGGAAGAAAGACCGAGACAGATTCCGATCGGAATACCCATGATCAGGAAAATAAAAAAGGAAACAAATAATACTGCACTGATCATTTGTCATTGTCCTCCTTTCCACAGCTGTCAAGATAAAACTCAATAAAATGCAGGATCATGCAGGCTGCACCGATCGGCACAAAGGACCAGAAGATCCACTCCGGCCAGTTCAGCACGAAGGTACGCTTGCCGTTCTGCATCTGGGTGATGACCTTATCCAGGCCATATTTAAACAGTACTGCGGTGAAAGCTACGGAAAGAATGGTGCTGAAAAGCAAAAACACTTTTCTTACCTGCGCCGGAAGACGATCTGTCAGAATAGTCAGATTAACCAGCTCGCCATCCCGGCATGCTAACGCTGCCGCAAGCAGCGTGATCAGTACAAACACTGCAACCACCAGTTCCTCGGTAAAAGACCAGGACTGATGAATGACTTTTCGTGAAAATACATTTCCCACCGTCAGGACGAGAATCAGCACGGTTGCGATTTCCAGCACCAGCTTTTCCAGGCCTGCGAGGGCGTTCATGAATTTTTTGTAGGTTTTCATATACCCTATAACCCCTTTCGCTTTGATGTGATACCTGTTCTGTTTTGTTTCGGAATTGTTGGCATACAAAGAACCTGCTGTCGGCAGTCACTCGATGTATTGATTTAAATTAAGATTTTCAGACATCCGGAATGCGAAAGACCTGCTGTCGGCAGTCGTCCCGCGCAATCGGAAATCGGGTAATCTGCAGATACGCCAGTGGCGCATTCTGATATTCAGAATAAAAAATCCGCCCCATTTCAGGGACGGAAATCTTCTCTGTTTTGAAACCACCCTGTTTCATGTAAGAAACAGATACAAACATGTGTACCGGTATCTTGCTCATTATTACTTTTTCTCAGTAAAGTATTAACGGAATCAATGATACACTATTTTAAAACTATCGTCAATTCTAAATTTTTTATAAACTAGTTAAATCCAAAGAACTTCTGGCTGATCTTGTAGCCGGCAATGGATACGGTGCGGCCGCTCTTGCCCGGAAGGTTCATGCTCTGTCCCAAAAAGCCCCAGCGCAGGCGCATATACAGAGCCAGATCCTGCTCCCGCAGCTCTTCCCAGATCTGCTTTTTCTTTTCCATGTTCTCATCGGTGCCGGATTTAATAGCCAAAATGGAGCAGACGGTCATCATGATCTCCAGGTAGCGCACCATGTAATGGCGGAGCTTGTAGCTCGTGATCTTTGCGCTGTGATAGTATCCGAGCATCAGGCGGGTCACTAAAAGCTGCTGGTCAATACGGCCGATCATGACCTGTTCATTCACGGACTGATCCTGTCTGCCGATGAAATAGCGGTAGAAATTCACATCCAGGTAGTAGAAGGTCTTTACATACGGCAGCGGCTGGAATACGAAAATATTATCCACATAGAAGGTGTGCTTCGGCAGCTCCAGACCACACTCCCTCAGCATCTGGGTACGGTAGATCACGGAATGCATCAGAATGTACTGGCCCAGCATGAACACCTTCACATCCTTCCAGGTGCAGAGCTGGCGTTTTGGCAGCGCCGTGCGGTACTGCATGACGCGTTTGTGCTTCGCGCCCTGCTTCTCGTATACGAAATTGGTGATGAGCATATCCAGGGTCTGATTGCCCATGACAAAGCTACGCAGGGTTTCCAGAACCTCTTTGTAAGCTTCTGCGTTGACCCAGTCATCACTATCTACTACTTTAAAATAAATACCGGTTGCAGCCCGCAGACCTGCATTTACGGCCTCGCCGTGGCCGCCATTCTCCTGATGGATGGCACGGCAGATGCCCGGATAGCGTGCCTCGTACTCGTCCGCGATCTGGGCGGTGTTGTCCTTGGTGGATCCGTCATCTACGATCAGGATCTCCACCTCATCTCCACCCGGAAGCAGGGACTCAATGCAGTTTCTCATGTAGGCTTCTGAATTATAACAGGGAATTGCAATGGATAATAATTTCATGATTTAGAAAAAACCTCCTTGGTTTTATATAACGCTGCCGTTGTCAGGATTGCTCCCGCAGCTGCGGCAGCCAGTGCGAACCGCATGGAAAAAGCATCTGACATGCCGGACATCAGGGCCGTAAAACAAACCGATGCCGCGTTGGCTCCCGCATGCATACATACAGCCGGGAGCAAAGAACTGCTCCATTCACACACCAGTTCCAGGCACAATGCCAGAAAAAACGCATACATCCCCTGGCTTATATTACCATGGTACATGCCAAACAACAGGGCGCCCATAAGGGCCGCTGTGCGCGGTTTCATATGCGTTCTCAGTTCTGCCCGGATCAGGCCGCGGAACAACAGTTCTTCGGTCAGAGGCGCAAGCACCACCGTCACCAGAAGCTGCAGCGCTATGGACGTTCCATATACGGCCTCCCGTGTACTGTCCCACCCGTCAGACAACGGGAAAAGAAGCTGCAGGAGCACATTCAGGACCAGGCAGGCACCCATGCCAGCCAGGGCTGCAAAAAAACATCCCGTTCGCAAAGATCTGGCGCACTGTGCCTGGCCGGTGCACAGCCACTGTCCTGTACGCTGCGGCTGGTCTGTGCACCAGCGCCTGTCTGTACGTGGTACCTGGCCCGCCCCGGCATCCCGCTCTCTGACATCCACCTGCAGTTTTTTCCGGTATGCCGCATACAGAAACGGCAGCGCCAGAAGCGCTCCACCGCCAGTCACAAGCAGCGCATCCTGTGTACCAAATAAAGAACATACCCAGGCGGAAGCCTCCGTACAGAGTTCATAAAAGATGAGAGGTCCCAGCAGCCAGAAAGCCGTCCGAAATGCCTTATTTTCTTCGTTTTTCATAGGATATTTCCATAAATTTTCTTTTCATTTTTGCATCATCATACGTTCTGATATAGCCCTCTCACTATACCATAAACCGGTTGCAATTTTCAAGCAGAAACACTATAATGAACGCAAACACTGTTGCGCATATCATACGCAAACAGGATTACCCCCAAAATTACATACAGAAAGGATTCGATCATATGGCAAAGAAAAGAATTGTTATGGCGCTTGGTCACGATGCCCTGGGTACCAATCTCCCTGAGCAAAAAAAGTCCGTGGCTGCTACCGCAAAATTAATTGCAGATTTCATCCAGAATGGCTGGCAGGTCGCTGTTGTCCACAGCAACGCGCCTCAGGTCGGCATGATCCACACCGCTATGAATGAACTTTGTTCCAACCACGAGGGCGAGGGCTACACCCCTGCTCCCATGTCCGTCTGCTCGGCTATGAGCCAGGGCTATATCGGCTATGATCTTCAGAACGGCATCCGTTCTGCCCTGTTAAAACGAGGCATCTACAAACCAGTTTCTACCGTCCTCACCCAAGTTATGGTAGACCCGTATGACGAATCCTTTTACAATCCGGTGAAAAAAGTCGGCCGTTATATGACCAGAGAGGAAGCCGATGCTGAGGAAGCAAAAGGCAACTACGTGACTGAGGTTCCCGGCAAGGGCTGGCAGCGTATCGTGTCCGCTCCAAAGCCGGTCGGCATTGTCGAGATTGATACCATCCGTACCCTTATGGACGCAGACCAGATTGTCATCTCCTGCGGCGGCGGCGGTATTCCGGTCATGGAACAGGGCTGTGAGCTGCGCGGTGCCAGCGCGGTCATCGAGAAAGACCTGGTCAGCGGCCTTCTCGCCAAAGAGACCGATGCCGATGTGCTTATGATTCTGACCGATGTGGAGCAGGTATGTGTAAATTACGGCAAAGCAGATGAGACGCCGCTCTCCCATATGACTGTGGCAGAGGCAGAGAAATACGCTGAGGAAGGCCAGTTTGGCACCTCTTCCATGCTGCCAAAGATTAACGCAGCCCTTTCCTTCCTGAAGGCAGGCAAAGGCCGCAGCGCCATCATTACTACCATGGCAAAGGCTGAAGAAGCAGTAAACGGCAAGGCCGGAACCACCATCGAATAATCAGCGACTTACGAAAAAGGAGTTTTGCAGATTCTGTCCGCAAAACTCCTTTTTCTTTGAAGAATTCATGGCATGCCGCAATGCGGTTTCAATTCTTGAATTTCCTAACCGAACTGTACAACATCCTTGATCGGCTCAGCCGGCACTACTTCCTCTGCGTAGAGAACCGGGCCTTCACCGTTATAATCCTGCCAGTATTCAATCTCAACCCGCGCGCGCACCGTTACCCACTGTCTGGTTTCCAGATTGCGGGCATCCTTGGATTTGCAGATATATCCCAGGAACGTCATATCCTCCGCGCAGCAGGTCATGGCCATACGTCCCGGAACAAAATAGTTTTTCGGGAAATTGGAGGATTTCATGACCATGGCAGTAAATTCCACTACCTTGCCTTTATAGCGCTCTGGCTTGTCCATGCAGTCAATATACCAGATGCCGTATGCTTCCGGGCTGATCTTGATGACATCTGCCTTCATGTCATACGGAAGATCTTCCTCTGAAATCTCGTCAATCTCTCCATTCTCGTCCTCAAATACGATATCACATTTGGTATTCATGGATTTGAGCATGCGCTTATAGCGGTCCAGATCCTCGATTCCATCACAGCGGTTGCAGATGATGAGTTCGGAGTTCTTCACCATAGCATTCAGCAGTGACTTCATGTTCTTCACATACAGTTCAAAGGTAGACATATCGATGATGGTGATCTGCTGGTAAATGGTCCAGTCCTTCGGAAGCTTTAAATCGTCCTGGTTCCACATACCGTTCCACTCGATCAGCACACGCTCCGGCTGATGCAGCAGCTCCAGCTCCGTCAAGCGGTCCGGAGTAATCTCATCCAGGCTGTCCACATAAACAACAGAGGTTTTGGTGTCTGCAAGCAGCGCGTCATCGTATTCGGTATCACCCTCCTCGCACACGATCAGAATGGTCTTTCCGTCCGTACGGAAGTAATCCTGATCCATGGTGAAGGATAAAAATTCGGTCTTTCCTGCCTCTAAAAACCCGTTGATCAGAAATACCGGCGTTACTTCATCGTCAATCATTGGTCCCATATTTTGTACCTGTCCTTTTCTTTTTTCAGAAAAGCGCTGATCTTATCAGCGCCTTTCCCATTCGGTCCGGGCAGTTAGTTTCTGCCGAACGCCTTCTTTAACTCGACCTCTTTTAAATTTGCGCCGATGACACATACCTTACCGGTATAATCCGGTGCTCCGGTGCGGATCTCATACTGCTCCGGAACCATGTCGAAGTAGTACCACTCGCCCTCTTTCTCACTCGGAAGCATGCCCTTGGCACGGAGAACATCACCGTACTCGTTGCCGTAAGCCAGCTCCTCCAGAATCGCGGTCAGCTGCTCCTTGTTCACTGCATCGATGGTCTCAAGACCCCAGCTGGAAAATACCTCATCAGCATGATGATGGTGATGCTCGTGGTCGTGACAGCCGCAGCCGCACTCGTCATCATGATCGTGGTGATGGTGCTCGTGGTCGTGATCCTCGCAGCCGCACTCACCATCATGGTCGTGGTGATGATGATGCTCATGCTCCTCATGATCGTGATGGTGGTGCGCATGGTCATGATCCTCGCAGCCGCATTCACCATCGTGATCGTGGTGATGATGATGCTCATGCTCCTCATGATCATGGTCTTCATGGTCATCGTCCTCACAGCCGCAGCTGCAATGTCCGTCATGGTCATGATGATGATGGTGCGCATGCTCCTCCTTCACCTGGGCCAGCAGCTCTTCCATCATGGTATCCGGCTTCTCGATGAGCTCTAAAAGCTGTGCTCCGGTCAGCTGGTCGATCGGGGTAGTCACGATGCTTGCGTCCTTGTTATGCTCACGTAACAGATCCACGTCTGCCAGCACCTTTTTGGAGTCAGCCACATCGGTACGGCTCATTACGATAGTACCGGCATTCTCGATCTGGTTGTTGAAGAACTCACCGAAGTTTTTCATGTACATCTTGCACTTGGTGGCGTCTACGATGGTTACCGCGCTGTTTAATTTCACATCCAGGTTCTTGGCTACATCGCGGACTGCGTTCATAACGTCGGACAGCTTGCCTACGCCGGATGGCTCAATGATCACACGCTCTGGTTTGTACTTGGTCAGTACCTCCTCCAGAGACTTGCCGAAATCACCTACTAAGGAACAGCAGATGCAGCCGGAGTTCATCTCACGGATCTCGATACCGGAATCCTTTAAGAAACCGCCGTCGATACCAATCTGGCCAAACTCGTTCTCAATAAGGACAACCTGCTCCCCCTTGATAGCTTCCTGTAAAAGCTTCTTAATAAATGTAGTTTTTCCTGCTCCTAAAAAGCCGGAGATAATATCAATCTTTGTCATGATGATCCCTTCTTTTCTTTCATAATCCTTAATGCTGCTTCCAAAGCGGCCGTTAGCAGCCGCTACCGTTTTCCATTCTGTCACAAAATACGCAGAATGTCAATATGCCGGGCAGCTCATGCCCGGCATACTCTTTGCTCTATTTGCTTTTTGACATGTAGGTACTGATCCCGTCGACCACTTCCTGATCCAGAATGTGCTCCATACGGCAGGCATTTTCCTCAGCCATTTCTTCCGAAACGCCGGTTACTTCCTGTAGAAAAGCAGTCAGGAGAAGGTGACGTGCGTAGATGGATTTCGCCTTGGCAAGGCCCTCCTCTGTAAGCTGGATGTCACCGCCCTGTTCCATGGAAATGAACCCCTGATCCCGCAGCAGGCCCATAGCTCTGCTGACGCTCGGCTTACTGAAATTCAGTGCGCGCGCCACATCGATGGAACGGACAACTCCTTTCTTTTCCTTGATCATCAGTATTGTTTCCAGATAGTTTTCCCCTGATTCATGCATACAACAACAACCTCCTGTCCCAGTAAGGGAATTACTACTATCATAAACGATATTCCCAGGCAAGTCCAGTCTTTTTCTAAAGTTGTCTGAAGTGCTTCTAAGGAAAGATTCTCAACTACAGCTTGCTTTATTCAGGAAGCAGGTTCTGCATGCTCTTTAAACTGATCAGCAGGGTAGAGGTATTGTGCAGGAGGGCAGAGGTTGCCGGTGGGAGCACTCCCAGAACGCCCAGAGCGATCAGTCCGGCATTGAAGCCGACGATCGTGCGGTAATTCCAATGGATACGCTGCATCAGATGATTACTGATCAGCTTTAAGGTTACCACCTCGTACAGATTGTCTGCGCCTATGGTCACATCCGCGATCTCTCTGGCCAGCTCTGCGCCGTCACTGATGGCAATGCCCACGTTCGCGGCAGAAAGCGCCGGGGAATCGTTAATACCGTCACCGATCATGATGACCTTACGCCCCGCAGCCTTTTCTTTTTCCACAAAGCTTGCCTTATCCTCCGGCAGCACCTCCGAATAATACTCGTCTACACCGGCCATGGCCGCAATGGCTTTAGCAGTACGCTCACTATCTCCGGTCATCATGACAACCTTGCTGATACCCGCCTCTTTTAAGGAAGCAATGACATCGCGGGCTTCCTCACGCAGCGGATCCTGGATGCAGATGACAGCAGCCAGTTCACCGTCGATGGCCAGATACAGATGCGAGTATTCCGGCGCAAGAGCATCAAATACTTCCTGTCTGCCTTTCGGAACGGTACATTTTTCATCCTCAAAAACGAAATGCGCACTGCCGATGATAGCCTTTTTATCTCCCATCTTATCTTCCAGTGTGGTGGAAATGCCGTGCGCAACAATATACTCTACCTTGCTGTGCAGTTCCTCATGAACGAGATGCTTCTTCTTTGCCGCATCGACCACAGCCTTTGCCATGGAATGCGGGAAATGCTCTTCCAGACATGCTGCGATGCGCAGAAGCTCATCACCTGTCATATTGTTAAAGGAAACCACATCGACCACAGTCGGCTGTGCCTTGGTCAGAGTACCGGTCTTATCAAAGACGATCGTGTCGGCCTCTGCCATAGCCTCCAGATACTTGCCGCCCTTCACCGTAATGTCGTACATATTGGCCTCGCGGATCGCGGACAGCACCGAGATCGGCATAGCCAGCTTCAGGGCACAGGAGAAATCTACCATCAGGATAGAAAGTGCCTTGGTTGTGTTTCTGGTGATCAGCCAGGTCAGGCCGGTGCCAAGCAGGCTGTAAGGAACCAGTGTATCTGCAAGATGCTCTGCCTTACCCTCCAGGGAAGATTTCAGTTTTTCAGATTCCTCGATCATGGTCACGATCTTATCAAACTTGCTGGAGCCTCCAGTCTCTTTGACACGGATGGTGATCTCTCCCTCTTCCACTACAGTACCTGCATAAACCGTGGCACCTTTCGTTTTTTCAGCCGGAACGGACTCACCGGTTAAGGATGCCTGATTAACCATAGCCTCGCCGTCTGCCACCTCGCCGTCAAACGGGATTACATTGCCCATATGAATGCGTACCAGATCCGATTTCTGGATTGTCGTGGTCGGAACTAGGACCTCCTGTCCATCACTTACCAGCCATACCTTGGTAATATTTAAGGACATGCTGCGCGCCAGGTCACCCACCGACTTCTTGTGGGTCCATTCCTCCAGGATCTCGCCGATGCCAAGCAGGAACATGACAGAGCCGGCTGTGTCAAAATCACTTCTTATAATAGAAACACCAATGGCGGTTGCATCCAGGACCGGAACCTCGATCTTTCTGGCTGCCAGCGTACAGATTCCCTTCCAGATATATTTTACAGATTTCACGGAGGTAATGACAGCCCGGACGCCTGCAGGTAAAAACAGGTTATTTCCCACACGCATGATGACACGGGTCATCAGCTTTTCCCAGTATTCGCTGTTTAGGGCACGGCCGGAATTCTGGATATAAGACTCCGGAACTTCTGCCTTTTCGTAGGAAAATGTCTGCAGATCACGGACAACCGTTTCCCGGTCACCATCGTAATGAATCACAATTTCACTCAGACGCTCCCGCACTTTTACGGAAATGGAGTATGGTTTTGCGTTAAAATAATACTGCAGGATGTCTGCCTGCTCAATGCTCATGCGGCCCTGCAGGATCTGAACACGGATTCTTCCGCGGATCTCATGTTTGATCACAAATTTCATAGTGTATTCCTCTTTTCGTGTAACTGCTCAGTACCTTCACAGTCACGAGCAAAAATCCATGAAAATTGCCTGTGGCAATGGGATTTTTGCCTGCCATCCTATGTTTTCTTACGGTCAGCGCAGTAAATGCGCAGACCTACTGAATAGTTACCTTTTCGTTACTATTTTCGTAACGTTTTCTGTCAGTAATCAATGCGCCAGGCAGCGCATTTAAGCCATTTCCGGCAATGAAAAAGGATGCAGAGCATGATCGTGCATCCTTTTCCTGCTTTGTTTCCAAAACAGAGCGCATGCTTTTTTACGGTTGTCTCTGCCTGGTAAATGGTACGAAATTACTCAGCGTCTGCTGCCTCTGCAGCGTTCTCCTCAGCCTCTGCAGCGTTCTCCTCAGCCTCTGCTGCCTCATCAGCGAAGGCCGCAGCCTCAGCCTTTGCCGCACGCTCCTCGTTGATCTGCTGAGCCTCTGCCAGGATATCCTCTGCGTTAGCCTGTACGCTTGCTGCTACGTTCAGAACGCATGTTTTTGCACGAAGGACAGCTGCTGTGCAGTTGGTGTAAACCTTCTTGGCATCTTCACTTGCAAGGATCTTAACACCTGCCGTACCAAACAGGACACCTGCTGCGAACACTCCGGATTTCTTGATATCTAATGCTTTTAAAACTTTTAACATGACTGGATTCCTCCTCATAAGTATTTTAATTTTTTGTTTAACGCGTATTGTAACGCATCGAATTCTAATTTTCAAGAGTTTTATTGATAAAATTTCTTAATAAAGGCAGAAAAGGGTTGTTAATGATAAATTTTCTCATTAACACCCCTTTTCTTTTTCCTTTCATGCAAACGCCATTCGCTCTCCCATATCGTAATCAATGCGGTACATGTTTTTTCTCTGGATCAGACCTGCCTCCTCCAGCGTTTTTACCATACGGTAAACGGTAGCCATACCGATACTTGGGTCACGCTTTGCTGCTTTATAATAAATCTCCTTGCAGCAGCTGCACTCATCCTGTAAGATCACATCGATCAGAAGCTTTCTCTGGCTGGTAATCCGGCAGCCATTCTTTTTCAATTCAGAAATAATAAATCCTTTTTTTGCCTCAGCTGACATAAAGTACCTCCTTTGGGTTCTTTTGGTTAGTTTTTGCTAACTCTCGCTTTTTCAGAAAGGGCAGCGGCACTGCCCTTCTGAAATCAGTTATTTTTTTTCGAATCCGGGGCGGAAGGATGGCAGCCTGCACAGCCAGCACAGCCGGCACAGCCTCCGGTACATCCGCCCGACTTATTCTGATCGTGATGCTTTTTGATCACATAAAAACAATATCCGGCGATGACGGCCACCACAACAATATCTGCTAACACTTCATTTCCCTTCTTTCAGCACAGCCCCGGCCGGTGAAAACCGGAGCTGCAAAATTCAATTTCAATATAGATTTCAAATATAAATTCAGATTGCTTATGAAGCAGCCTGTACAGATCTCTTGGCGTAGGTCTTCTGATCTTTGTACGGATCCGGGCGGAACAGCATGAACAGCATGAACAGCAGTACTGCGAATGCGATCACGGTCCAGGCACTGAAGGTACCATACAGTAAGAAGGAACCGATCTGGTAAATGACCAGGGTTACAGCGTAAGCAAATACGTTCTGGAACACAATTGCGAACCAGAACCACTTACGGCTCTGCATCTCTTTTGCCATGGTAGAAATTGCTGCCAGACACGGAGAATCAAGCAGGTTGAACAAAAGGAAGCTGAAGCCTGCCAGAGCGGTCGGGAACCACATGCCAACGCCTGCTGCAACGGTATCTGCATCCGCGACATCACCTGCAACGTTTGCAAGTACACCCATGGTAGAAACGATACCCTCTTTTGCGCTGAAGCCGGAGATCGCAGCTGCAACCGGCTGCCACTCGCCCCAGCCAAGCGGTGCGAACAGCGGAGCGATAGCACCGCCGACGATAGCCATAAGGCTGTCTGCAGAATCCTCAACCATACCAAATGCGCCATCCTGAATACCGAAGGTGCTTAAGATCCACATCACTACGCAGGCCAGGAACAGAACCGTACCTGCCTTGATGAAGAAGCCCTTCAGCCTCTCCCATACATGCAGAAGCACAGTTCTTGCAGACGGGATGTGGTACTGCGGCAGCTCCATAACGAACGGAGCCGGCTTGCCGGAGAACGGCTTGGTCTTCTTTAACATGATTGCTGCAACTAACACTGCAACGATACCTACAAAATACATGAGCGGGGTGATAAAGCCGGCAATATCCCAGCCGGTTACATAACCGGCCATAACACCGCCCATAAGAGCGATAACTGGAAGCTTCGCACCGCACGGAACGAAGGTAGCGGTCATGATGGTAAGACGTCTGTCATTGTCCTGTTCAATGGTCTTGGAGGCCATGATTCCAGGAATACCGCAGCCGGAAGAAATCAGCAGCGGGATGAAGCTCTTACCAGACAGTCCGAAGTGACGGAACACACGATCCATAACGAAGGCGATACGTACCATGTAGCCGCAGTCCTCAAGGATAGACAGGAACAGGAACAGGATTGCCATCTGCGGCATGAAGCCAAGCACAGCACCCAGACCGCCGATGACACCGTCAACAGCAAGGCTGATGATGAAATCACTTGCGCCTGCATTGGTGAGGAAGGTTCCTGCTGCCTCCTGGATCGCGCCTACAAAGGTATCGTTGGTCCAGTCGGTAACAACAGTACCAACCGTCGTTACGGATATGTAATAAACAACCCACATGATCGCGATGAAGATCGGGATACCCAGGATACGGTTGGTTACGATCTGGTCGATCTTATCGGATACAGTCATCTTGTCTTTGCCCTTCTTTACGGAAGAGGAAACGACTTTCTGGATGAATTTGTAACGCTCGTCGGTTACGATGCTCTCCATATCGTCATCATGCTTTTCTTCAAGCTCTTTTCTTGCGGACTCTACAACGCCTGCTGCAGATGCCGGAAGTGCCACGCTCTCAACAACCTTGCTGTCGTTCTCAAGGAATTTGACAGCGTACCATCTCTTTTTGTCAGCAGAAATGCTCTCCGGAAGAACCTCGGCAACCGCAGCGACAGCCTTCTCCAGATCTTCTGAGAAGATTTCCTTCGGCAGGTCAGCTTCTTTTTTATGGGCAACCTCAACGGCCTTGTCGATCAGCTTGTCAAGACCGGTCTGCTTTAAAGCGGAAGTCTCCACAACCGGACAGTTCATTAACATGGACAGACGTGCAACGTCAATTTTCATGCCTCTCTTCTCCAGAAGGTCGGTCATGTTCAGTGCGATAACTACCGGAACGCCAGTCTCAATGAGCTGAGTCGTTAAATATAAGTTACGCTCGATGTTGGTGGAATCCACAAGGTCCACAATGACATCCGGATTCTCCTTCAGAACGTAGTCACGGCTGACAACCTCCTCCAGTGTATACGGAGACATGGAGTAAATACCCGGAAGGTCTGTTACGATCACATCCTCATGTTTTCCTTTGGTTTTTAATTTACCTTCTTTTTTCTCTACCGTAACCCCCGGCCAGTTACCTACGTACTGGTTTGCACCGGTGAGGGCATTGAACATGGTTGTTTTACCACAGTTCGGGTTTCCGGCAAGTGCAATTTTAATTGCCATTTTTTCCTCGCTCTCTTTCCTCGTTGTTGTCATGTTATGTGGTTCAATTATTTTACCTCTACGCACTGAGCATCGTCTTTTCTGACAGAAAGCTCATAGCCTCTGACGGTAATTTCAACCGGGTCTCCAAGAGGAGCAACTTTTCTGATGTAAAGCTCGCTTCCTTTCGTGATACCCATGTCCATAATACGACGCTTGTAAGCACCATCACCACTGATCCTGGTTACCACAACGGTACTTCCAACTGCTGCATCACCTAAAGTCATCGTCTTATTCTCCTTTCCCAAAAATCACTGCCATCCGCTTATTTCTGTGCCACAGCAAAACGACAGATAAATCTCAGTTGTATATAGTTACGCACTCACGGAAAGCTTACGCTACCATAATGTGACGAGCCATATCCTGGTTAATTGCAACTCTGGAATCTTTAATGTTCACGATCACGTTGCCTCCAATCGCGGAAATAACTGTTACCTCAGATCCAACCACAAATCCGAGATTTGCAAGAAAACGCTTGGTTTCATCGTTTCCTCCGACTCTCTGGATCTTGCTTGCCTGGCCAACCGGCGCCATAGTAAGTGGCATCATCATTCATCTTCTTTCTTTTTCTTAATATGCATATCTGCAATCTCATATGTCAGCGCACAGTGACAGACAATTAGTGCTCGCTAACTTGAGATTAGTATAGGCTAACCGAAGTTAGCCGTCAATAACTTTCTCGCATTTTTTTCAATTTTGTTAGGTATTGCTAACTGTATATTTTCTTATTGAGAAAAATTTATTCATAATAGAAACAAAACAGGACCGAAAAATCCGAGCGGATTTTTCGGTCCTGTTTTGTTGTAATATTTTTACTTTTTTGTCACCCGCATCAGCAGGCTCTGTACCACGCTGAACACGATAAACGCTGCCAGATTCACCAGCACCACACTGGCACCGGCCGGGGTAGAACATCCGTAAGAGAAGATAATGCCGAACAGAAAGCATACAACCGCCAGCACACCGGAGCAGATCACTACGCCTCGGAAGCTTTTAAAAATCCGCATGGCGGTCAGCGCCGGGAAGATAATGAGGCTGGAGATCAGCATGGCTCCCATCATCCGCATGCCGAGAACAATAGTGACTGCCGTCAGCACGGCAATCAGCACGTTGTAAAGCTCTACATTCACACCGGTAGCCTTTGCGAAATTCTCATCAAAGGTAACCGCAAACAGCTTGTTGTAACAGAACACAAACAAACACAGTACAATGATGGACAGCACAGCACTTAGGATCACGTCCTCTCGGCTCATAGCCAGGATACTTCCGAACATATAGCTGCTGACATCAGTGGTCATACCGGTTGTCAAAGATGTAACGATAATTCCGACAGCCAGGGAGCTTGCTGAGATCATGGCGATAGCCGCATCACTTTTGACTTTTCCATGCTCGGTAATACGGAGCAGGAAAAACGCTGCCAGCACCACCAGCGGGATGGAAACCTTCAGCGGCGACCAGCCGGCCGCAACAGCAATAGAGAGTGCGCCAAAAGATACATGGGAGAGTCCGTCTCCAATCATGGAATAGCGCTTTAGTACCAGGCTTACCCCCAGAAGGGCACAGCATAAAGACACCAGGATGCCTCCCACCAGGGCGCGTACCACAAAGGGATAGGAAAGCATTTCAGAGATCATACTCATACCTCGTCACCTCCCAGAAATTCTTTTCCGGCCACGCTCTGTCTGTATGCTTCTGCGGTTCCGCAGAATACAACCCTGCGGTGCAGATGCAGGATCTTGTTGGCCTGGCTGATCACATTGCCGATATCGTGGGATACCATGATGATGGTGATCCCGTCTTCTTTGTTCAGCTTCTTAATTAAATGGTAAAAATCCTGGATCGCGGATGGATCCAGTCCGGTAATCGGTTCATCCAGGATCAGAAGCTGTTCGGTGGCGCAGAGTGCCCGCGCGATCAGAACGCGCTGCTGCTGTCCGCCGGAGAGTTCCCGGTAGCATTTCTGCTTCAGATGCTCAATACCCAGTCGTTCCAGATTGTGGGCTGCCAGCTTCCTCTCTGCCCGGGAATAAAACGGACGGTTTCCACGGCGGCTCAGGGTTCCGGACAGCACAACCTCCTGTACCGTAGCCGGAAAATCCTTCTGGGCTGCAGTCTGCTGGGGAAGATAGCCGATGCCGCCGCGCTTTAATTCATCTGCCACGCTGAGACTTCCCCCAGTCGGCTTTAACAGGCCGAGCATTCCTTTGATCAGGGTACTTTTTCCTGAACCATTCTCTCCCACCACGCAGAGATAATCCCCAGGATATATTTCCAGGTTCAGATCTATGACTGCATCGTGGTTTTCGTATCCAAAATCAGTGTGTTCGCATTTGATAATCGGATTCATCAGTCGATTCCTTTTCGTAAATTCTCAATATTCTGGCGCATCAGTCCAGCATAGGTAATACCTGCGTCAAACTGCGCCCGGGTTACATTGTGACAGGAATGTAAGAGCAGAGGCTCTGCCCCGGTCTCCTCTCCGATAATCTCGGCAACCCGGTGGCTGCTCAGCTCCAGGTAATAAACCGCCGGGATCTGCTCTTCCTTCACTTTATCGATCAGATAGGCAATGGTCTTCGCGCTTGGCTCTGTGTCAGAGCTGCAGCCGGAAAAGGCTGCCCGGTAGTCCAGCTGATACTCATCTGCCAGATAACGGAACGGGAATTTATCCCCCATGACAATCATGTTCCGCTTACGGTTTGCGGAAACCTCGCGAAAGCCTGAGTCAATCTCTTCCAGTTCTTTTTTATAATTTTCTGCCCCCTGATGATATGTGTCCGCATGGGCCGGATCTGCCTCGGCCAGTGTGTCACCAATCACATCCACGAGTTTCATGGCATTGACCGGGGAAGTCCAGATATGCTCGTCGTACTCGATTTCTTCCTCATGGCCGTCGTTATCCACGCAGCTGCGTGTATCTTCCTCATAGCTGTGGGCTGCATGCGCCTCCGGCGTTTCGCCGCTGTGGTCGTGGTCATCGTCCTCATGGGCGTGCGCCGCATGCTCCTCCGGCGTTTCGCCACTGTGGTCGTGGTCATCGTCCTCATGGGCGTGCGCCGCATGCTCCTCCGGCGTTTCGCCACTGTGGTCGTGGTCCGCCGCCACATAGACATGAGTGTGCTCATGATCGTGGTCGGCATCTTCCATGCCTTCCACGATTTCCTCTTCCACCGCGTCCACATAATCCATCATGGTGACAATGGTCATGTTGGTGGTATCCAGGGCTGCCAGAGTCTCATCCAGCCAGTGCTCCATGGTGCCGCCATTGCTGATAAGGATATCAGCATGCTGAATGGTGCGGATGTCAGCCGGGGTCGGCTCAAAGGAATGGCTGTCCATTCCAGCAGGAATAACCATCTGCAGGTCCACCTGGTTTCCGGCAATCTGGCGCACAAAATCATAATAGGGGAACAACGTTACCGCCACTTTCAGCTTTCCGTTTTCTTCAGAAGATGCATCAAAAGCGCCCTGACTTCCGCCAGTCTGCGCGCATCCCCCAAGAACCAGGGATATACCGAGAACCGCGGCTGCACATCCTGTTTTTAATCTGCTTGTTCTCATATTCATTTCTTTCTGTTGCTATAATATTGTACCGTCATGTAACCGTTCAGGCACTGAGCAGTTACATAGTAACATTCAAACAGCTTCAGTCATCATGCATCTGACTGAAGCTGTCTTTTTAGGTTGCATAGTTAGTTTTAGTATATCACAATCTTTTTATTATGAAAAGATTTATTCTTTACAGATTTTATCAATCCACTGGAGCAGTTCTCCGTCATAATCAGCATTCCCATGCCCCTGATTCCACACCAGAGCGTAATCCACATCGGCATCGGTCTTGTTTTCCAGACTCAGAGCCAGAACTGCCGAGACGGAAAGAGCGGTATCTGCGTCCTGTGTGCCTACGCGGATGCGGATGTGTTCTGCTGTGTCCACAGAATCCGAACCAATATAATTTAACGGATTCAGAAGCTTCTTGCGCTCTGCCAGTGCCTTATCACCAATAACGGCATCGTAGCCCTCTGCATATTTGGAATACTCTTCCGGATAATCCGTTTTTAGTTTTTCCAGTACATCCGGCATATAGGAGTCAAAATGCAGGTACTGGTGCGTCTCATCGCCAAATTCCAGATTTTCACCGGATTTTTCATTCATTTCCAGATTATCAAAGGCCATGACAGATTTCATGCGCGGGTTATAGTCTGCCAGATAATCATCCAGGCTGGTGATTTTTGCGCTGCTGCCATCCCAGCTCAGACAATCGTTCAGCGTATATGGCACATCCAGTGAGCCCTCAGAAAGCTTATTCAAATAAACAGTTGCCGCATCTTCCACTTTCTGAACCATATATTGATAGAATCTTCCGCTGCGGCCATCCTCTCCCAGAGTCAGGGGTTCTCCGGTCTTTGTATCCACCAGTTTCAGGCTGTTGATATAGTCCACATAGCCGGAAGCCATCTGCTTAGATACGGCCTTCTCAAAGTCCGTGGATTCTCCATTTTCCCCGCTCCGGCTGTTATTGTAGGTCTGGAGATTCTGGTACATCCACTCATAAGCCTGGTCCGCATGATCCAGATCCGTGATCGGACAGTATGCCTGAGCCGCGTACACATCATCAGACTGATCCATAACCGCACCAATTTCTCTCAAATAAGAATCGTAATCCTTTGCATTGCCGGTACTCGCCAGCAAAGCGCTCATAGCCCCTCCGGCGCTGGTCCCAATGGAAATAATCTTATTCGCGTCTCCCGCCATCTCAGCATCATTCGCTTTCAAAAACCGGATTCCTGCCTTTAAATCCACAAGACCTGCCGGAGATTTTCCAATATAAGTTCCATCCTCGCTCTGGGTCTCCTTGCCGCGGCTGGCCGGAGAGACAAAGATGTAGCCCTGTTTGATATAGTCACTGTTGCGGGCGGAAATTTTGGAAGCATCCGCCTCGGCATAGCCGCCGATGCCATTCTGGTAAATGATAGGGGCGGTAGCCGCCGTATAGCCGTTTACTGTCCCTTTTTCATTGATAGTTCCATCTGCGTTCATATAAGCGGCAGGCACATAAATATTCATGCACTCCTTCACCGGATCTGCCGGGTTGTCGCAGTACACAATATATTCCAGGCCATAACAGTCATACTCATCGTAGTAGACCCACTTATCCCGGAAATCCTTCATATCCAGACTGCCCTGCAAAAGTTCGGATACATCCGGCGTCTGGCTCATAGACATTCCTGCATAAAACGGCTTTCCATCCTGGCCTTCGCCACCTTCTCCCTGCTCTTTTCCAAACGGTGACTGACCGTTCTTCGCAGGATCCTGGCTGCCATCCGGCTCCGATTCTGCCCCATTTACAGAAGAAGGTGCGTCCTTTGCAGCATTACCGCACCCCGACACGGATGCCGCAGCCACCACCGCTGCAAATAACACGCCCCTCTGATAAAACCGTTTTTTCCTCATCATATTGAAAATGCTCCTTTTTCCTCATAGACTTATTCATGCTACTCATCTTATGCGGAGAATGTGGTCTTCAAATGGAAAATCTGTGTTTTTTCTGTGAAAATAAAAATATTGAGACGGAACTAATAAAGGGTCCGGACGTACGGGGAATTGAA